>JAEEGL010459948.1_pt1 | contig 17281 bp, 17 predicted proteins | sample 9134231 | NCBI WGS metagenome assembly JAEEGL01 (sample SAMN16246548, study PRJNA631951) | gut metagenome | biome: gut microbiome; feature: rumen; material: fiber-attached | host: Bos | place: Iran: Karaj | collected 2018-10
CTCCTTGACGAACCAACTACAGCCCTTGACTACAAGCATCAGCTGTTGATCATGGATCTGCTTCGCGATGAGTGCCGCGATGGGCAAAGCATCATTATGGTGACCCACGACCTCAATCTTGCAGCCATCTATGCCGATAAGGCCATGCTGGTGGGCGAAGGGAGATGCATCGCCTACGGCCCCCCCGCAAAGGTCTTTACATCAGGCAACCTTGAACAGGCGTACCATTGCCACCTGCTCGTGGACTATCCCCAATGCGAAAAAATTCCGAGAATTTCCCTGCCCCTCAGGACATTGTGATCTGCGTCGCCGCGTCGCTAATCCTGCATGCCTTATTCCTGGGATGGCTTATCAGCACACTGCCTGTGGGCACATCGCCAATATTCAGGGGAAATAAGCTCGAAATGCTGTTTCTGCAAATTCCCACTTCCGACGTCCCGTTCCTCAAAGAGCATCAAAACGCGCCTGATTTCAATTTCACTACTGGCATATCAGCAGACCGTGGTGCCACGTCTGGTCCTGTACCTTTCAGAATTCAGCCTGCGCATGGCAGAGCTCAGCCCGGTCAACGATCCTCTGATACGATCAAATCTTCAAAGCCAGCAGCGCCCCCTATGCCCCGAGACAATGCGGCAGGGGGTCTCGCGCGCAGCGCCAGAAAGCCACGATCAGAATCTGCCAGTGATCAAGCTAACTTCACCGCTCACGAACAGTCCCAAGCTTCAGATGCGCTGGAGGGAAGGAGCCAGGAGCTTTCTGGTAGCAAGCAGCAGGGCGGCATTGCACCGCAAGCTGCAGTTTTCGGTTCAGCTAGCGGACCGTCATTTTTCCGGTACAATGCTCCACCCTACCCCGAACAGGCAAGGCGCATGGGCATACATGGCACGGTAAAAATTGTGCTTCAGCTGGATCAGGAAGGACGGCTTGTCTTCGCCCGTGTTCTAGAAAGCCCGCACAGGCTTCTTTCCGACTCAGCCATGCGGTCAATAAAAAAGGCCACGTTCCGCCCCCTGATCATCAATGGAAAGCCGCAGAGCTGCACGACAGAGCTCGCTATACGTTTTAATTTGGAGTAGTGTATGCTGAGCTTCCCCCCTGCCCTGCAATGGCACTCTCCTGTGGGCATTATGCATCTCTAGTATCTTCTGCATGACCTTTCTTGGCATGCAGCAGCATCCCCAGCTGACCTTTAAAAATTATTTTTGTCGCGGTCTCGTCTGCCAGCTCGCCAAGATCCATGAGCTGCTCAAGAAAACCAAGGATTTCTTCCCGACGTTCTTCGGCAGACCATTTAAAATCTTCTTCAAGATCTCCGGACTTCAGGTAATCTGTCAATTCTTCAATATAGTTGCTGTTCAAAGCTGCCATCGCATGCTCCTTGTGTCATGATGCGCCGCCGCTGCCGCTGATTAGTTCGCTTTCCACAAGCGCCTGCCTTGCCAAGGCAGCAAGGACAGGGCCGGCAATGATACCAACTGCACCGAACACGGCCAGGCTGCATACTATGGAGAGCAGCAAAACGACCATGGAAACTTCGATGCCAGTTTTTAAAAAATACGGGCGCAGCAGATTGTCAGCGCCTGCAACGATGACCGCCCCCCAGCCTATAAGCAGGAGCCCTTCCCCTATGGAACGCGTCGCCATAAGATAGATGGCAATGGGGAGCCACACAATGGCCGTGCCCGCCAGGGGTATCACAGCTGCAAAGACGGCGAGCAATCCCCAGAACGCGGGGTCGGGCACATTGAAAATCCTCAGCCCGATGCCTGTGAGCACACCTTGAATAATCGGCACGAACACAATGCTGATGAAGACGGAACGGCTTGCATTATAGAGAACGCGGCTAAAACGCTCGATCATTTCCTCCCGCTTCGGCAAAATTTGCATGGATACGCGAAAAAACACGTGTGCATATACCACGAACAAGCTTGTAAACACCGCAAAGAGGAGGACTTCTAAAAAAATGCCCATAGCGTTTCCCGCGATATTAACCAAGTTGACGCTTTGGGATAAAATGAACCTGATGGCAGTGTCGGTATTGGCGCTAATGATTTTTTCGAACGAATCAATGTATTCCGCCGCCTCTGGGAAAATCTGGACGATGACATTCTGCGTGGAGGCGATATACTGCGAAATGACGGGCGGGATGGCATGCCCAGAAACCCACCATGCACTCAAGCGTCTGGTTCCGGCCAGCACCTGCGGTATGACCATAACGGCGACGATGGTTATCGGGGTGACGAGGCAGAGCACCATGCCGGCGAAGAAGGCCCCGACGGCGATTTTTTGATTCATTCTGCCCCTGAGCCACCTGAAGATAGGCAACGTGAGCGAAGCCGTCACTATCGCGATGAAAACCAGGTTGGGGTATGGCGACAGGATGACCATCCAGATAAGACTGGCCAAGACAGCAAGGGCACAGGACATACAGCGCTCCATCTTCGAGAAGGATAATGGTTGCTACGCCTATTCTGCCTCAATGTAAAGGATACGGCGCGACAAAGGCATTTCACAGTGCAGGCATGCCTGCCGCACGACCCATGCGAGAGCGCATGGAAGAAAGCCTGTCCAGCGCCGCGATAAGTGTCTCATCCTTCTTGGCGAAATGCAGGCGGATATATCGGTTTTCGGGCTCATGGAAGAAACTGGAGCCAGGAACAGCCCCCACCCCCACAATCTCGGCAAGTTTCTCACAAAAAAGGACGTCGTCTTCATAGCCGAATTCCGAAATGTCAAGCAGCACGTAATATGCGCCCTGGGGTTCTGTGTGGGGGATGCCCAGATTGCGCAGTCCATCCAGCATGATCTTCCTCTTGCCGGAATACAGGTTCCGCAGGGCGTCGTAGTAGCAATCATCCATCCGCAGCCCTGCCAAGGCGGCTTCCTGCAAAGGAGCCGCAGCACCCACTGTGAGGAAGTCATGTACCTTGCGTGCCCTTTCCACCACATGGGGCGGGGCAATCACATAGCCCAGGCGCCAGCCAGTTATGGAATAGGTCTTGGAAAGAGAGCTGCATGACAATGTGCGTTCGAACATGCCTGGCAATGCGGCAATGTAGGTATGCCGGAAGGGGGTGTACACGATATGCTCATAGACTTCGTCGGTGATGACCCAGGCGTCGTATTTTCTGGCGAGGAAGGCGATAGTCTCAAGTTCATCCCGCGTGAAGACCTTCCCGGTCGGATTGGACGGATTGCAGAGCACGAGCGCTTTTGCTCCCTGGCGGAAGGAGTCTTCAAGCCGGTCGGCGTCCAGCGTATACAGCGGCGGCGGCAGAGGCACGTATATAGGCTCCGCGCCGCAAAGGATGGCGTCCGCATCATAGTTTTCGTAAAAAGGAGAGAAGATGGCGATCTTGTCTCCTGGATCGGAGACTGTCATCACGGCCGTCATCATGGCCTCAGTGCTGCCGCAGGTGACAACGATCTCGCTCTCCGGGTCGATTTCCATGCCCATGAAGCGAGCCTGCTTTTCCGCTAAGGCCTGCCGGAAATTCTGCGCTCCCCAGGTAATGGAATATTGGTGAGGCCCTTCCTGTGCCACGGCAGAAAGCCGATCAAGCAATTCCCCCGGCGGATCAAAATCGGGAAACCCCTGCGAAAGATTGATGGCATTGAATTTAATGGAAACCCTCGTCATCCGGCGAATGACGGAATCGGTGAAGCGGGCTGTCCGTGCAGACAATGGTTTCATAGCATCCTCCCTGTGGGCAGTGTCCGGTGCTGTGAAGTCTCCTCAGATGATAGGAAATCCATGGTGTTGTCAAGGCATGCGCCGCATTTTTGGCTTGACAGCCCCCCATTCGAGGATACATTTTTTCCACCTCTCAACCTCATCCGGGAACCTCCATGCGCGCACTAGCGATTCTCCTGCTCTTCATCGTATCTTGCCTTCCAGCGCAGGCACTCGGCGCAGGGCTCCGTATCTCCGCTTCCATCTATCCCGTCTGGCTGATGGTGCGCCAGGTAGCGGAAGGAGTGCCAGGAGTGAAGATAAGCCTAGTGCTTTCCGCTGGTACGGGCTGTCCGCATGATTACGCTCTCACTCCACGCAACAGAAAAGTGCTGGCGGAGACCGACATCCTCGTGATCAATGGCCTCGGAATGGAAAATTTCCTCGGGCACGACAGCAAAGCCATTTTGGGACTGATCAGTCCAGGTGGCGCCGTAGTGGACGCGTCGCAAAACGTGCAGGGAATCCTTCCAGGCGAGGAGCAAAATGCAGAAGGGGCTGGCATGGATCCACATCACGCCCTCGCAAACCCGCACATTTTTGCCTCTCCGTCCATGGTGGCGCAGATGGTACTCTCCATAGGCGCGCAGCTTGCACGCCTCGACCCTGCGCATGCCACCCAATACATGGCCAACGCTCGGGCAGGCGGCGCACGTTTCAATACCCTTGCAGAAGACTGCAGAGCCGCTGGCGCCTCCCTGGCCAGACGCCACATCCTTGCCCAACATGACATTTTCAGCTATCTAGCGCGGGATATGGGATTGACCATTGATGGCTATATCCAGAAGCACGACGGATACGACCCTTCGGCACGCGAAATGCTTGACCTGGCAAGGATTGTCCGTAAGCATGGCACTGCGGCCGTGCTCACGGAACCGCAGTACCCAGGACGCAGCGGCAACGCCCTTGCTCGCGAAACTGGCATTCCTTGCGTGGAGATCGACCCTGTGGCCTCGGGCCCGGAAGACGTTCCCGGCGACTATTATGAACAGGCTATGCGCAAGAACATGCGCATTTTGGAAGGAATCCTTGGAAAATAATGCTAATGCGGTTCTCTTCGACCATGTGAGCGTGGCGCGCAACGGCGTACAAATCCTTGACGAGGTCAACGCTGCTGTCCCGCGGGGCAGTTCCACCGTGCTCATCGGTCCCAACGGCGCCGGGAAGACGACCCTGCTCCTTTCTTTGCTTGGGGAATCCAGCTACATGGGAAGGATCATCTTCGGCAGCAAAAATCCGCGCCTGGGATTCGTCCCGCAGAAAATAGCTATGGACAGAGGCATGCCCTGCACTGTCGAGGAATTCCTGAGCATGGGCGTGCAGCACCGCCCCCTATGGCTGGGTGTCAGCCGCCAGGCGCGGCAGCAGGCCTTAGCGCTTCTTGAGCTTGTGCATGCGCAGCATGTTATCGGCAGGCGCGTCGGCACCCTTTCCGGCGGTGAAATGCAGCGTGTCCTGCTGGCTCTGGCCCTGCAGCGCACACCTGAGCTGCTTATCTTGGATGAACCGTCGGCGGGTGTGGATGCCGAAGGCGGACACCTCTTCTGCGAACTCTTGGAAGACCTGCGCCGCGAACGCGAGTTCACACAGATCATGGTCACACATGACCTGGCCATGGTCGCGCACCATGCCACGCACGTTATCTGCCTGAATAAGCGCGTCGTTGCCGAGGGAAAGCCCAAGGACGTGCTAACCGCGCCTATACTCCAGGCGCTGTTCGGCATGCATATGGGTCTTATCTGTGCCGAAGGTCATGCTCACGCCGCACCGCCCGCCCCTTTTTCCGTCCACCGCAGGGAACGAACGCATGATTGATTTATCTTGGCTGTACCATCTGGCATCGTTCTTTCCTCTGGAGGGCATGGACTTGCGCTTCATGCAGCAGGCACTGGTGGCTCTTGCGCTGCTGGCGCCCATGACCGCCGCTCTCGGCGTCCAAGTGGTCCAGTACCGCATGGCCTTCTTTTCCGACGCCGTAGGGCATTCTGCGTTCGCCGGCGTCGCTCTGGGGCTGCTTTTCGGCATGCATCCCCATATTTCCATGCCTCTGTTTGGGCTGGCCGTAGGTCTGCTTATTATGTTTATGCAACGCTTCAGCGCCTTGCCATCCGATACAGTCATCGGGGTGGTTTTCTCTGCGGTTGTGGCCGGTGGTCTTGCCGTGGTCAGCCGAGAGCATGCCATAGCTCGAGACGTGCAGCAGTTTCTTTACGGTGACATTCTCACCATCACCGACGCCGACATGCAGTTCCTACTGCTGCTCTTCCTTGCTTTCCTCATCTTTCAGGTTCTTGCTTTCAACACGCTGCTCTATGCCAGTGCCAGCGCGACCATAGCCCGCGCGCACCGGATTCGCGTCGCGCTCTGCGAATATCTGTTTGCCGCGCTTCTGGCTCTCGTCGCCATGTTCTCTGTCTGGGGCGTCGGGGTGCTGCTGGTCACCGCCATGCTCATCGTTCCTGCAGCGTCTGCACGCAACATAGCACATTCCGCGGGGGGCATGTTCTGGTGGGCCATCGTCATCAGCCTTGTTTCCGCGTTGGGCGGACTGGCGCTCTCGGTACAGCCTTGGATGCGTGCCGCGACCGGCGCCTGCGTCATCCTCACAGGGTGCGCATGCTTTCTTTTAAGCCTTGTCGCCGTGGCGCTCCGTAATCTTCGCCAGAACTAATGTCCATCCCTCCTGTTGCATACACTTCGCCACGCTGCCCTTTCCCGATGCTTGATTTTTCCATGAGCATGACTACAATTCCCCTGTCTTAAATATCACAGGAGGAATATTAATGGGACATCATGCAATGCTGGAAAAGCAGTCGGCGTACGGGCGCATGGTGGAGCGGCTCAATCGCTTCCCGCAGGGAGCGCCGGAATCCGCAACGCTGTATTCCATTTTGAAAATGCTGTTCACCGAAAAAGAGGCCGGGCTTGTGGCGCAGATGCCTATCAAGCCCTTTACCGCAGCAGACGCGGCAAAACGCTGGAGCATGAAGGAATCCGAAGCGCGTGCCATCCTTGACAACCTTGCCTCACGCGCCATGCTTGTGGACTTGGAAGTACGTGGAGAACAGCGGTACTGCCTGCCCCCGCCCATGGCTGGCTTCTTTGAATTCTCCATGATGCGCGTGCGTAATGACGTGGACCAAAAGACTCTTTCTGAACTCTTCAACCAGTACATTAATATTGAGGAAGATTTCATGCGCGATCTCTTCGTTCAGGGCGACACAGGCTTGGGCCGCGTGTTCGTCAACGAAGAGGCCGTAAAAGAGCCTTATGCTATGGAAATACTGAACTGGGAACGCGCCACGCACGTCATAGAGACCGCTTCTATCCGGGGCATAAGCATGTGTTACTGCCGACATAAGAAGCAGCATCTGGGCACAGCATGCAACGCTCCCATGGATATCTGCATGACCTTCAACACGGCTGCGCATTCCCTTGTCAAGCACGGGCATGCACGTGAAGTCAGCAAAAGCGAATGCCTGGAACTTTTGCATCAGGCTTGGGAGCATAACCTCGTGCAATTCGGCGAGAACATCCGCGAAGGCGTCAACTTCATCTGCAATTGCTGCGGATGCTGTTGCGAAGCCTTGGCCGCTGTAAAACGCTTCCAGATGACGCAGACCATCCACTCCAATTTCATCCTCTCCATAGATCAGGAAAAATGTGTCAAATGCGGGCGCTGTGTCCAGATCTGCCCCGTCAACGCACTGACTATGGTCAAGGATAGCAACGGTACCCGCAGGATCGATTTCAATGCAGATATCTGCTTGGGCTGCGGAGTGTGCACCCGTAGCTGCACCCACGGAGCAACCGTGCTGGTGCCCCGGCCGAACAGGACCATCACACCGCTGAACACGACACACCGCGCCGTGGTCATGGCAACGGAACGCGGATGCCTGCAAGACATGATCTTTGACAATCGCATGCTCTTCAGCCACAGACTGCTGGCAGGCGTGCTCGGCTCTATACTCAAGATGCCCGCCGTCAAGCGGTCCCTAGCGCAAAAGCAGCTCAAATCCCGCTTTATAGAGAATCTCTGCACCAGGCTGTAAGACCGGCTAGTTAGACATGGGAGGCCTTCCCGTTCATAGGCGTGTTAAGCATCCCATTTGTCTATGGTGCCGCAGAGGAAGGATGACTGGCAGACAAAAAAAATTATTGGCTTGGCATTTAAAGGCTTGCCATCCAACTTGTTTTCATATATATGCCATCTGTCCCTAACGGATATGGCAAGGTAGCTCAGTTGGTCAGAGCATGCGGTTCATACCCGCAGTGTCGAGAGTTCAAATCTCCCCCTTGCTACCATTTGACTATTTTTTAGGCTGTTTTTGTTCTCCATGTTCAAAAACAGCCTAATTTTATGCTATATTCTTGGTCGTTGCTATTATTGCCATTTCTCTAACATTATTATGTTAAGAGAAAACTGGTGATACTGCTGGTGATATGAAGGCGGCTGAAGCCTTTTGTCACGGATGATGCCGCCTTAGCGGAAAAAACCAGTGGACGACATTGACCAACGGTCTCGAGGCTGTCCGTAGGCGCTCGCATAAATCGAACACTGCGTATCCATTGATTCCTTTTTCCGAGAACGTTGCAACGTCCTGAAACCAAGCCTGCCCACAGCTTCAGCGAATGATGGATGAAGGCACGCCAACGAAGTGTGTCAGCCGCTGCAGCAAGAGAAGACATCCCCAAGCTGCCCGGAAGAGTCCATCGTAACGAAGTAAAAGCTGTCTCCGAGAGCGGAGGACCTATTTATTGTCCGAAGGCCACGGCCAATGCCGAAATACACCGGTCCTGGTGGCCTTTTACCATCGCAAGCAGCGTGTTCGCCCTGCGCTTTTATGGAGCCAAGTTGCCTTTCGACTGATGGAAGGAGGCATCGGCTATGCGTATCCTATAATCAGTGGCTTCTGGCGGAACATTGTCGAAAAGCATGGTAAAGGGAGCTTCGTCCCCAAAGCGGACATTGAAATTATTGGAGATGATGCTGACTTTATTGTTGATAAGATCTTCGAGTTCCGCTTTTTCAAGGCCTTCAAGCTGCAACTTGCTGACAAAGGCGCCTGCCACCTGCCTCTTTGACACAAGCTTTCTGCCATCTTCCGCATAAAGATCAGCTTCCAGCTGAATCATATCGCAGGCATCGGTGGCATTATTTTTTACCTTGCCTTCTATGACAAGGATCTTGCCGAGTTTCCCGTTCTCAACAACATACTGCCTGACTTCCCTCAGTTCTAGGAAGTCAAACGACGATTGCTGCTTTTGGGGAACGTCATACTTTATTTTGTCTGCCTTCAATGCTGGAAGCCATTCAAACACCTGCTGCGGAGCATTTCCATACAGCCATGGCTTAATTGTATCAAGGTAATGCGTATTAAGGAGGGCCCAGTACGTTCCGCCAAGCGCAATTAGCAGCAATAATATGCAAAAAAACCAGCTTGTCCCGTGTTTTTTCGGAGTTTCCTGGATGGAAAGAGGCTCATCCTGCGCCATGCCTCCCGACGTTTGATTTAGAGATAGCGCTGTTCCGCCATCCGAGTTGAGGGCGCTGTTATCGGTGGACGCATTATGCTGTGCCACGCCCATTGCGTCTTTATCCTGGATGCCTGAAAAAGAAAGGTTGGATTCCATCATAGCCACGGACTGATCCAACTTTCCCTGCATCTGCTCAGATGAGCCTCCGGACAGCGAGAAGACATTCTTACATACGGAGCAGCGGAACCGTGCGTTTTCTTTAAATTTATCATCAGGGAGCCTGTATTTGGTGCCACACTCCGGGCAAATGATATTCATAACGAGCCTCCCAAGCTACAGAGTAAAATCATAAAGTTCATAGATTGAGTCAAGATTGCGGTATTTTTCCGCGAAGTCGAGCCCATAACCGACTATAAAGCCGTCATCCATGTCAAAGCCGGAGAAATCCGGCGTCACGCTCTTTTCCCTGCGACCATGCTTGTTGATCAGGGTAGCGATACAGATTGAGGCCGCTCCACGGGAAGACAAGTACTTTGTAAAAAAATCCATAGACTTCCCTGAATCAATAATGTCTTCAACAATGAGGACATGACGGTTTTCCAAGGATATCTCCACATCCTTGGTGATCTCGATATGGGTGCTCTGAGTTTTGTCGCCATAGCTTGAAAGGCGCACAAAATCAATGATGACATCAGTTTTCAAATGTCTTACGAGATCGCTGAAAAAAGCAAATGCTCCCTTCAAAACGCAGATGACAACCAATTCTTCGCCAGCATAATGGGAATCAATTTCCTTCGCCATTTCAGCGACTCGAATCTGTATCTGCTCCTTGCTGAACAAAACCTTTTTATCCATAGTGGACTCCGTTACCGCCTGATAAGGGTCATAAGGAATTTTTTAAGCTCTGTAATGGGCACATAGCCTGCCTCACTGGCTTCTATACGCCCTTGTCGGTTATAAACGACGTTGAAAGGAATGGCGTCGATACGGTAGGCTCTGGAGACCTCGTCTCCGCCATAAAACACTGGGTAGGCATCCTGAATGCCCAGAGATTTTATGAACCTGCTGGCTTCACCAATGGTCTCATCGATAGCCACCCCAACAATCAGCAAGTCTTTCTCTGGAATCTCCTTGCGGAGGCGCATGAGCTCGGGAATTTCCTTCCGGCATGGGCCGCAAAACGCAGCAAAAAAATTGACTAAAATGACTTTTCCGTGGTTTTCAGCCAAAAAAATAAGAAGCTCATTCACGTTCACTTGCTTAACGGCAACGGCAGCCATGGCTGGGGGTTGTTTGTCGACCGCCAAAGAGGCTCCATGCGAGATGCTGCCAAAGGTCATCGTAACAATTATGAAGGCAGGCAAAAACCTACAGGTCAGCCAATATATGAAGGATTGCGGGGTACCCATATTGCTACTCCTCGTCATTCTGTCACAGACCTTGCCAGATTTTAAGGCATACTGAAATACATTGAACAATCCATGCATAAGGTATAAAGTAACAGACGTTCCTGTAAACGGACGTTGTCATCGGTTGGCTTGTTATGGCACATATTGCGCCCAATATCAAAACACTATTCCGCCTTCGCCTTGGAGATTCTCTGAATTTGCCAGATTTTGTCAATGCCCCGGCATTTGAAAAGGCTGGCTGGTCATGCGGCTCAAGTAAAAGGATCCCTTGTTGAACAATCTGCCAAAGGACACTGCCCTCTCAGCTTACCGCCAAGCGAGGACGCCCGGGAAGGAAATATCTTTTTCGGACCACGAATCCAGCCAAGAGGTTACTGGTTCCATAGGAGAATCAGCGATGGATTCCTCAGGCGAAGAGCAGGACATAGAGATTCTTCCTCCTGAAGAGGGGGAGGAAATAGATGATGCTGTCATTCTTGACGAAGCGTCCTTGAACGGAGAGAGCAACCTCCCAGCTCTTGCAACGGAGAGGCTGCCCAGTCTGCCGTCGCGGGACGGCCTACAGTCGTATATCCAGAAAATCAACAAATTTCCCATGCTTGAGCCAGAGGAAGAAGTACAGCTCGCACGTCGTGTGCGCGACTATAACGATGCCCAGGCAGCTTTTCGCCTTGTCTCTTCGCATCTGAGGCTGGTCGTACGCATCGCACTGGATTTTCAGCGCAGATGGATGCAAAACGTGCTCGACCTTATTCAGGAAGGCAACGTTGGTCTGCTGCGGGCAGTAAACAAGTTCGATCCGGACAAAGGGATCAAATTTTCTTATTATGCCTCGTTTTGGATCAAGGCCTATATCCTGAAATTCATCATGGATAACTGGCGCATGGTGAAAATAGGCACGACCCAGGCACAACGAAAATTATTCTACAATCTCAACAGGGAAAAGCAGAAGCTCCTGCAACAGGGCTTCGACCCAGACTCTGCCATGCTCTCTCAGCGCCTTGGGGTGTCAGAAGATCAAGTGGTGGAGATGGAGCAGCGCCTCGATTCCAACGATGTTTCCCTGGATGTCCCCGTCAGTGATGAAAGCGGTAGCGCTTCGCGGATGGATTTTCTGCCTTCGCCAGACCTGGAGGCAGAAGCATATCTCGCCAATACAGAGATGTCAGACATCATCAATTCCAGCCTCAGTAAGCTTATTCCCCGTCTCTCGGAAAAAGAGCTCTTTATCCTTCGCCACAGGCTGCTCACTGACGAGCCCATGACATTGCGGGAAATTGGAGAGCATTACCATGTGACGCGTGAACGGGTCCGTCAGCTCGAAGTCCGGCTGCTCGAAAAGCTTAAGGAACATCTAAAGACCGACATAAAAGACATTTCCGAAGACTGGATCAATCCATAACCATCGCGAGTAAACAATGCCATTTCCATCGCAACGTGGGCGACTCCGTCTAACAACCAAGCTGACCTGCCACATGCTCTTTAATGCTTCAGCCCTAGGCGTTCTTTTTCTCTCTGCCGGATGTACTGCTGCGGAAACAGGAATGGCTTCGAGCGAGGGAGAGGGCATCCCCAGGATTTTTTCCAATCTTGCGGGCAGGGAGTATGCCAATTCTGCCAATGCGGGGCGTATTTATTCTCAAATCATCCTTAATCAGGCCATGGCAAGGCATGACCATAGAACGGTGTTCGAAGCATGTAGCTCTCTTGTCAACAGCGGCGAGTTTTCGTCCAGCATGACGCAGCCTGTCATCGATGCCGTCGCATGGCTTATCGGCAACGAACATACAAATGAAGCGGAAGAACTTCTGGAAGTAGCGTCACTGAACCTCAAGGACAATTTCGAATTGCTTGCCATGCGCGCTGATCTTCGCATGCAATCAGGCAAAAAGCAGGAAGCCCTTGCCCTGCTGCGGGAATTTACCAGCAGGCATCCTGACAATTTGAAGGCGAAATCCGCATTGGCCACGGTCATGCTGCGCTGCGGGCAGCATAAAGAAGCCCTAAAAATACAGGATAGCATCCCTGATGAAGCTTTTACCCCAGAAATGCGGTTTGCCTATGCGCAAGCGCTGCATATTGAAGGAGACCTTGTAAACGCAGAGAAACAGCTGCGGCTTGCTCTCCGTTCCAAGCCGGATCAGACGGAAGCCATGATGCTTCTTGCTCTTACCCTCGAACGGCTGGAGAAAAATAAAGAAGCAATTGAGCTGTATGAAAAAATACTGGAACAAGACGAGGACAACAATAGCTGCCGGCTTCTCCTACTGCGACTTTACCTCCTGCAAGGAAACATTGACAGTGCCGAACACACCGTACTTTCTTCAGGTAACCCGGTAAAATTCGCTGTTTCTGCAGCCTCCATCGCAATGGAGGAAAAGAATATCACCAATTCCCTCCGCTTCCTTGAACGACTTGAACGGCGTGAGGAGCTTGCAGGTGAACTTAATTTTTATCATGCGTCGCTCCTTTACGAGCACAAGCCGGATATGGGGAAAGAAGCATTGCGGATCCTCGACAGAATCAATTACGAGGAAGCAAGCTTCATCCCAGCCATGAAGCTTAAGATACAGATTCTCTTCGACCAAAAAAATTTCCAGGCTGCATATTCCCTTATCAATGAGCTCATCGAAGCACATCCTGATGATATTGCTCCCCTGATTCTCGCTGGGGACACCTATGCCAAGCAAAAAGAGCATGCACTCGCGGAACGGTGCTACCGCAAGGCTCTTGAACTCGACCCGGACCACAGTTACGCACAGTACCAGCTTGCCTACCAGAAATCGCTGCAGGGAGCACAAGATGAAGCGCTCCGGATGATGGAGAAAATCGTAGCTACGCATCCAGAAAATGCCTTCGCGCTCAATTTCATTGCATACTATCTTGCAGTCCACAGCACGGACCTTGATAAAGCGCTTGACTACGCCAGACGCGCCGCAGAAATAGAACCCCAGGCCGATTTCATCCTCGATTCCCTGGCATGGGTCCATTACCAGCGGAAGGAATTCAATCAGGCATGGGAGGTCATCCAGCAAGCAAAAATGCTTCATAACCTCTCCAGCGAACAGGATCCTGAACTCTTGGAACATTATGGTGATATAGCATCAAAAGTCGGGGCTGCAGCGTCTGCCCGCAAAGGATGGCAGGACGCACTCTCACTTTTCCAGCGGCAGGGGCAAGACAAAGATGCTTTCCGCGTGCGCCGCAAACTGGAGAACATGCAATGAACAATACATTGCGAAATACGCTGGCTGTCGGCTTTGCAGCGTTGATGCTTTCCGGATGCATGGCTAAGCCGCACATGCATGTGGTTCCGGCAAACAGCGCATGGACAGCTTTTCATGCGACGGACGAGGTGCACGCCAGCGCCTTTACTACAAAAACAGTTCTCTCAGGAAGCCTGCGCTTTGGCCTCCCCCAGGACACAAGACGCGTCACCTATACACTCTGGGCGCACGTCCCTGCTCAAAGCGGCAAGGAAACAGACCAAGCGCCAGAAACGAGGCTGGAAGTGTATGCCGGAGCCGGGCCAAGTCTTTGCAGCGCCCTTTTCAAAGATGGCTGGATGACTGTTCTGCTGCATCAGGAACGGCAGGCGTGGACAGGAGAAGCGACGAAGGAAAACCTGAGAAAGCTGCTGGGAATCCCTCTGCCTCTTGACCTTGCTCAGCTATACGCATTTCTTGAAGGGCGCTATTATACCTCGCTCGGATCGCCCGTTCCGGTTTCCAGTTCCGTGGGGGAACGCGGTGAAAGCGTGTTCTCATTCGGAAAGAGCCTGCCGGTCAGGGAACTCTCCCTCCGCAATGATGGGAAACCCTTGCGCCTGAAAACTTGGGATGGCTGGGATCTACATGTCAGTTACGGAGAAGAGCAACTGCCAGTGAAGCTTGACGGAAATCTCAGAACCACAGAAGGAGACCTGCGCTTTCTTCTTCTGGTGAAGGATCGTGCGCAGCAGGCTGGTTCAGAGGCTCACGCGGGGCTTCGCATTCCCTCCGGCTACCGGCTTGCGTCCCTAGTCGAATAGCATCTAACCCTACAACTGCATTAACGGAGATGTCATGAAACGTATCTACATCGCTTCGGACCACGGTGGCTTCAATCTAAAATCATTTCTTGTCAGCTACCTTAAAGACAAAGGGTTCGATGTGTACGACCTTGGCCCTTCCGATCCTGCGAGCTGCGATTATCCTTTAAAAGCGAAAGATGTCACCGATGCCGTACTCAACGCAGAAGATTCTGTCGGCATTTTAATTTGCGGCACAGGGCTGGGCATGAGCATGGCGGCAAACCGTGTCCATGGTATCCGCGCCGCTCTGTGTACGACGGAATTCCATGCAAAATTCGCCCGGGAGCACAATAACGCCAACATTCTCTGCATGGGTGAGCGTGTGACAGGACCGGGGCTTGCCGCCAGCATGGCAGAAATTTTCCTGAACACGCCCTTTGAGGGAGGCAGGCATCTTCGCAGAATTAATATTTTCAACTGATGATGATCAATCCGCTTCAGCTCATCATCGCTGAGCAGATATGCCACAGCAACGCATTGGCATGGTAAAAATACGCGAATTCTATATTTGCCGGAACTGTCAGGCTCAATCCGTACAATGGCATGGTCAATGCCCCACATGCCATGAATGGAACACTCTTGAACTGGCACAGGGGGCTCTCCACTCCACCGCGGATCCTTCCCGGAAGGGGGCATCCGCGATCATGCCTCTGGCTGAGGCGCCTTCTCTGGCTTCACAGGGGTTCAGCACTGGATGCAGTGCGCTGGACAGACTGCTAGGCGATGGCTTCGTGCCGGGAGCGTCCATTCTGATCGCAGGCGAGCCTGGCATCGGGAAATCCACGCTGCTCCTGCAGCTTGCCGGTGCAGCGGCACGCGAAGGCAAGACGGCCCTGTATGCCAGCGGTGAAGAAACGCTCCCTCAAGTGAGGTCGCGCGCGGAACGCCTCGGAGTCCTCCATCCTAAGCTTCTCGCCATATCGACGCCCAGGCTCGAGGATATTCTCCCAAGGCTGGACGCCAGGCACAATGCCCCGGAACTGCTCATTATCGATTCCGTGCAGACCATGGCAACGGAAGCGGCAGAAGGACTCCCTGGCAACGTCACTCAGGTTCGCGCCGTCTCCACAGATCTTGTAAACCGCTGCAAGCAAAGCGGCACGGCGCTTGTGCTTGTTGGCCATGTAACCAAAGATGGTTCGCTCGCAGGTCCAAGGCTTCTGGAGCATCTCGTTGACACGGTAATATACTTAGAAGGCGACAGGAAAGAATCCTTCCGGATGCTCCGGGTGTTAAAAAACCGTTTCGGACCTAATCAGGAACTACTGCTGTTCCGCATGGACCGTGGAGGGCTGGAACTAATCGAGGATCCATCAACTTTTTTCCTGAATACACATGACGCATCGCTCAGCGGGACAGCACTGGTTATGACGATTGACGGGCAGCGTCCATTTGCCGTCGAGATCCAGGCTCTTGCCACAAAAAGCTGGCTGTCTGTGCCTAGGCGCGCCGCGCTCGGATTCGATGTTAACCGGCTTTACATGCTTCTCGCCGTCATGGAGAAGCGGCTGCGTATCAATTTCTCCCAAATGGATATTTATGCGAAAATAGGAGGCGGTATCAAGCTTCAGGAACCAGGGCTTGATCTGCCTCTGATCGCGGCCATTCTCTCCTCTTATTACGACAAGCCGCTCCCTGAGCGCTGCATTTTATGGGGCGAAGTCGATCTTAACGGGCAAATCCGTCCTGTCCCAGGATACGACCTCCGCCTGAAGCAGGCGAAGCAACTCGGCTACGCACCGATCATATGTCAAAATAAAAAGCTGACTGGTAAAATTAACACGCTGAACGACCTGCACTCGTTTCTGTTCAAGCGGTAGCAACTACAGATCCCCGGTTGCCTCTCCAATAGAGGCAGACCCAGTTGTCCTGCTCTGCCTTCCCTGTGCTGGTGGGATCTGATGCGGAAGAAGGACAGATAAGCTGCTCAGGGGTACCCAGCGCGGCGTATGCCTCAAGGAGCGCAGGCAGCTGACACTCAAGGAAACCGGAAAGCACCAAGCATCCTCCAGGTCTTACAAGGGCCATGAGCGCAGGCGCCATCTCGAGAAGGGGCCCGGCAAGGATATTGGCAATGACCGCGTCAAAGGTCTTGCCCTCCAATACTTCTGTGCTGCCTTCGATAAAGTACAGACCAGGGATATCGTTCAGGGCGCTGTTTTCGACAGCGTTGCTTATGGACAGGGGGTCTATGTCGACACCTACGCCGCACAGCCCCTTCTTGGCACAGGCAATGCTCAGAATGCCGGTCCCAGTGCCGACATCGGCAAAAGTCATGCCCTGCTGCAGCACGTTGTCAGAAAGCAGGCGAGTTATCGCGTCAAGGCACATGGTGGTTGTCGGATGATGCCCTGTGCCAAAGGCTGAACGAGGCTCTATAATCAAGCGGGTCAGAGGTTTTTCCTTATCCAAGGGCGTCCGGGCATCCCACGGAGGGACAATGAGGAAACACCCAGCCTCCACGGGTGTGAAAAACTCCCGCCAGCGCGACTGCCAGTCCTCGTCCGGCAGTGTGCAATACTCTATTTTCGCTTCGGGAATCATAACATGAAGCTGGTCCTGCAGTGCTTCCAGATCTTCCTTCGATGC
>JAEEGL013004058.1_pt1 | contig 17281 bp, 9 predicted proteins | sample 9134231 | NCBI WGS metagenome assembly JAEEGL01 (sample SAMN16246548, study PRJNA631951) | gut metagenome | biome: gut microbiome; feature: rumen; material: fiber-attached | host: Bos | place: Iran: Karaj | collected 2018-10
CTGACCACCTACAGTGCCATCCAAGGCAAAAAAGACGTGAAACTGTACGTCTTAGAGTCGATTCGTGAGGACGCTCACGTGCTGTACGGCTTTGTGCCGAAGAAGGAACGTGAGATGTTCGAGTTGCTCATCACCGTCAACGGCGTGGGTCCGAACACAGCGCGCATGATGCTGTCGTCGATGAGTGTCAGCGAGCTGTGCAACGCCATCTCGCGTGGCGACGAACGCCTCATCAAAGGTATCAAGGGTATCGGCAAGATGACGGCCCAGCGCATCATCGTCGACCTGAGGGACAAGATTGTGGCCCTGGGCATTGCCGACGAGATTCCTGCAGGCGGCACTGTTTCGGCACCTGTCAACAACAAAGTGAGGGACGAGGCCGTATCGGCGCTGACCATGTTAGGTTTCGCCCCAGCCCCCACGCAGAAGGTTGTCGTGGCTATCCTGAATGAACAGCCTGACCTGCCCGTTGAGCAAGTGGTGAAGTTGGCATTGAAGCAGATTAAGTAAGAGGTGAGAAGTGAGAGGTAAGAGATGAAGAGGGGTCTCTATTTCGTAGCAGTCCTGCTGTGCATTACGGCAATGGCCATGCCTCCGCAGGATGATAAGACGCAGAAGAAAAATCCTGCGGCTAAGGCTCAGCCTACGCTACAAATAGCGGAAGACACCATCCCCGATTCGCTGCTGCATCCACGATGGAAGATCCAGAAGACGGCACCTATCGAAGTGGCCGACCTCGACTCTTCAGCCCTCGACCTCCATCTGCCTGAGAACATCAAGCAAGAGGTAGAATACAACGACTCGCTGGGCCACTATCGCATTGGCTCGAAGATTGGCGACTCGTATCTGAACACCCCCATTCTGATGACTCCTGAGGAGTATAACCAGTGGAGCGAACGCCGCGAGCGCGAAGCCTTCTTCCGCAGTAAGGATGCCGCCAATGTGGCCACGCAGGGCAAGGAGAAGTTCTCGTTTACCGATATGCATTTCGACCTGGGTCCTGCCGAGAAGATTTTCGGTCCTGGCGGTGTGCGTATCAAGACCCAAGGAACGGCTGAGCTGAAGCTGGGTGCGACAATGAAGGACATTGACAACCCGTCGTTGCCAGAACGTAACCGCAAGACGACGGCCGTCGACTTCGACGAGAAAATCAATCTGAACGTAACGGGTAAGGTGGGCGACAAGGTCAATATGTCGCTGAACTACAATACCGATGCCACCTTCGACTTCGATACGAAGAACCTGAAGCTGCACTATGACGGCAAGGAGGACGAAATCATCAAACTCGTCGAAGCCGGTAACGTTACCTTCCCCAGCAACAACACGCTGGTAAAGGGAGCCTCCAGCCTGTTTGGCGTTCGTGCCGACATGCAGTTTGGCAAACTGAAACTCCAGACAGTTCTGTCGCGCAAGAACTCGACGACGACGAGCGTATCGTCAAAGGGTGGTACACAGTTGACGCCCTTCGAACTCGACGTCGCCAACTACGAGGAAAACCGCCACTTCTTCCTGGCAAAATACTTCCGCGAGCACTATGATGCTGCTATGTCGCAACTGCCAAACATCATCACGGGCATCAACATCACGCGCATCGAGGTGTGGGTTACCAACAAGACCGGAACGACATCGAACACCCGTAACCTCATAGCCTTCACTGAACTCGGCGAAAACCAGCCGAAGGGCAGTACGGACCCGTCAGCGCTGCCTGACAACAATGTGACGCCGCTCTATAGCAGTATTCCTGCTGCAGCACGCGACATTGATCAGGCCTCAACAGCCCTCGACGCTATAATGGTGGGCGGTGCCGACTACGAAAAACTGGCATCAGCACGCCTGCTGAACTCGTCGGAATATACGCTGAACAGCGCCTTAGGCTATCTCTCATTGAAGACCACGCTGCAAACCGACCAAGTGCTGGCCGTAGCTTTCCGCTACACCTATGGCGGTATGGAATATCAGGTAGGCGAATTTGCCGAAGACCACAATGCTGCTGGCGAAACGCTGTACGTGAAGTCGCTGAAGAACACGACGAACAGTCCGCAGCAGGCTAACTGGCCGCTGATGATGAAGAACGTCTACTACCTGGCATCGAACGTCGAGAAAACCAAGTTCCGCCTGGACATCAAGTACCTGAGCGATACTACGGGCGTGTACCTTACTTATATTCCTGAGGTGAAAGACATCACCCTGTTGCGCGGACTGGGCTGCGACCGCCTCGACAATAATAACAAGCTACACCCCAACGGCTATTTCGACTACGTGGAGGGTTATACTGTTGCCAACGGCCGTGTGTTCTTCCCCTCTGCAGAACCTTTTGGCGCGACGCTGCGGAATTTCCTCCTGCGCAATGGCGTCTCGGAGGACGTTGCGAGGAAATATGTGTTCCAGGAGCTGTACGACACCACGCGTACTGCTGCCCGCCAAATGACCGACAAGGACAAATACCTGCTCGTAGGTCAGTTCAAGGGTTCCGCTGCCAATGTCATCTCGTTGGGAGCCTATAATGTACCGCAAGGTTCGGTGGTCGTCACAGCAGGCGGTGTGACGCTGACCGAGGGTTCCGACTATAGTGTCGACTACTCTGCCGGTGAGGTAACCATCCTCAACCAGAGCATTATCGACGCTGGAACCAGTGTCAACGTATCTCTGGAATCGAACACGGAATACGGTATGCAACGCAAGACGATGGTGGGCTTCAACTGGGAGTACGACTTCTCGAAAGACTTTCAGATTGGCGGTACGCTGCAACACCTGAGCGAGCAGGCGCTGACGTCGAAGGTCGTGATGGGTTCGGAACCGCTGAAGAACACGCTGTGGGGCGCTAACATCAACTGGAAGACCGAGAGCCAGTGGCTCACCAGAATGCTGAACGGCATTCCCCTACTCCACTGTACGCAGCCCTCGCAGATTACGTTTACAGGCGAATTTGCCCAACTCATTGCAGGAACGGCTAGCGGAACACAGGACAATGCCTCGTACATTGATGACTTCGAGAGTTCCACGAGCCTCATTGATGTCAGCGAGCCTAAGTCGTGGACCATTTCCAGTGTGCCCTCACTGTTCCAAGAACATTCCGACAACGACTCCGTGATGAGCGGCTACCATCGCGCCTTGCTCGCGTGGTATATCATTGACCCGCTGTTCACCTACCGTTCCTCTTCGTTGACTCCCAGCCACATCAAGAGCGACCTCGACCAGCTGTCGAACCACTACGTGCGTGCTGTCTACGTCAGTGAGCTGTACCCCAACCGCGACCAGTCGACTTACAGCGGTGCCACCTCGACACTGCCTATCCTCAATCTAGCATATTACCCCACGGAGCGCGGCCCCTATAACCTCAACACCAACGTTAACCTGGACGGTACACTGAATCTCCCCATGCAGAACTGGGGCGGAATGATGCGTAAGCTGGATACCAACGACTTCGAGACCGCCAACATCGAGTATATCGAATTCTGGATGCTCGACCCCTTTATCTACAGTTCGCAGGAACCGGATGCTGCCGACTATGGTGGCGACCTCTACATCAATCTCGGTGAGGTCAGCGAGGACGTCCTGCAAGACGGCAAGAAATTCTATGAGAGCGGCATGCCTGTCGACGGTTCACATTCATTCACGACGACACAGTGGGGACGTATACCCGTACAAGCAACACAAACCTACGCCTTTGCTACGACCCCAGGTTCGCGAGCCCTTCAGGATGTTGGTCTGAACGGTCTGAACGACGAGCAGGAACGATCCTATCCCGCCTATGCCGACTTCCTGAACAGCGTCACCGTCAACGACAGCGTGCGTGCTGCGTGGAATAACGACCCTGCCAATGACAACTACCACTACTTCCGAGGCAGCGACTACGACGAGAAGCAGGTCAGCATCCTCGACCGCTACAAGCGCATCAACATGCCGCAGGGTAACTCGCCTGACAACGAACAACAGACGGAGGGTTACGACACGTCGTACAAGACGTATCCTGATGTGGAGGACATCAATCAGGACTACACGCTGAACGAGTACGAACGCTACTTCCAGTATAAGATAAGCATCCGTCCTGAGGACTTGAGGGTTGGTCACAACTTCGTCACCGACGTCCGCGAATACACCGCTTCGCTGCGTAACGGCAATAAAGAACAGGTCAAGTGGTATAAGTTCCGCGTTCCGCTCAATCAGTATGAAGACCGTGTGGGCGGCATCGGAGATTTCACAAGCATCCGCTTCATGCGTATGTTCCTCACGCAGTTCAAGAAGCCCATCGTGCTGCGTTTCGGCTCGCTCGACCTCGTTCGCGGCGAATGGCGAATCTACAATCAGCAACTCACTGGTACCAGCAACAGCGGAACATTGGAGGTCAGCACCGTGAGCATCGAGGAAAACGACGACCGCAAACCTGTCAACTACGTTCTGCCACCAGGCATCAGCCGTGTTACTGACCCTTCGCAGCCACAGCTCACCGAAGCCAACGAGCAGGCGTTGTGTATGATGGTCAAGAACCTGTCGCAGGACGAGTCGAAGGCCATCTATCGCAACACCACCCTCGACCTGCGCCGCTACAAGCATCTGCAGATGTTCGTTCACGCCAATCACCTTATTGACGACGAAACGGGATTGCAAAACGACCAGTTGGCTGTCTTCGTCCGTATAGGTAGTGACTACCGCAACAACTACTACGAATACCTCATTCCGCTGAAACTGACGCCTGACCGCAGCGACTATAACAAATATAACCTTGACGACTGCCGCGCCGTGTGGCCGAAGGAGAACATGCTCGATATCGACCTTTCGAAACTGACCAGTCTGAAGAAGGCCCGCAATCTAGCACGCATCAATGGAACAGCCAGCTATACGGTAGAATTCACCGACTACGACCCAGACAACCCCAACAACCGTATGGCCATCATGGGTAATCCGTCGCTGGGCGAAGTGAAGACGATGGTCATTGGTGTGCGTAACATTGCGGGAGGTCTCAAGTCGGGCGAGGTATGGGTCAACGAACTGCGTCTGATGGAGGTTAACAACAAAGGCGGCTGGGCTGCATCGGGCAATCTGAACATCCAGCTGTCAGACGTGGGTAACGTCAATCTGACGGGAAAAATCATCACCGAGGGCTTCGGAGGTCTTGAGGAGGGTATTCTCCAACGTCGTACGGACGACTACAAGACGTACTCGCTGACCACCAACTTCGAGCTGGGCAAATTCTTCCCAGACAAGATGAACGTGACAGCACCACTCTACTACAGCATCACACAGGAAGAAAGCCGTCCGAAATATAATCCGCTGGATACTGACCTGGAGCTGGACGAGGCATTGGACGTAATGGATAGTCACGAGCGAGACAGTGTGGAGTCGATAGCCATCAAGAAGTCGAAGACCACCAACTTCTCGCTGTCGAACGTGCGCATTGGCGTCAAGACCAAACGTCACCCCATGCCTTACGACCCTGCCAACTTCTCGTTCTCCTACAGTCACCGCCATACGCAGAACTCCGGCGAGACGACAGTCTACGAGCGCGACGACGAGTGGCACGGTTCGTTCAGCTACACCTACACACCCGTCTATAAGACGTGGGAGCCGTTCAAGAATTCCAAGTCGAAGTCGAAATGGATGGCATTCCCCAAAGCTTTAGGACTGAACTACCTGCCGCAGAACATCGGTTTCAACACCGAGATACGGCGCAGCTACTACGAACTGCAAGAACGAGACATGGACAATCTCTCAGGGTCGCAATTGCCTGTGACGTGGTCGTCATCATTCCTATGGAACCGCGACTTCACCCTGCGTTGGGACCTGACGAAGAACCTCCACATGAATTTCCAGTCTGGCACGCAAGCAGAAATCGAAGAGCCCGACAGCGACCTGCCCATCAACAAGGACCTCTATCCCGACCGCTATTCCGCATGGAAGGATTCCGTATGGCATAGCATCAAGCATTTCGGTTCACCGCTGAACTACCGCCAGACGTTTACGGCCTCCTACCAGGTGCCGCTGAACAAGTTGCCCATCTTCGACTGGGTCAATGCCGACGCCAGCTACAACGCCACATACAACTGGCAACGAGGTACCGTTACAGAGAAGGGTGTCGACTTGGGTAACACCATTGCCAACAACCGCCAGCTCAACATCAACGGCAACCTGAATCTCGAGACGCTCTACAACCACGTCCCCTTCCTCAAAAAGGCGAACGACCGTTTCAAGAAGGCTATCCCCAAGGATACTAAGTCCACCAAATCCTCCAAGACGACAAAGGACAATAAGGCTACCGATCCCAAGAAGTCTGACGACCCAAACAAGCCTAACGATTCTAAAAAATCTACCAAACCTACCAAGGAAGAAAAGGCACTGCCCAAAAACAAGAACACCTTCCAGAAGGAGCTGACGCTGCGTCCTGACACCACGTTCACCATCACTCACAACAAGAAGTCGAAGCGCCTCATCGTGACGGCAAAGACCAAAGAAGGCCGCTCATATCCTATTAAATATAAGGTTGTCGACCAAAACAAGATTCTGGTGAAGAATCTCGACTCCGTCACCATCAGCGTCTCCGTCACCGCCAAGCCGCCTACGGAGAATCAGTGGTGGTACAAGCCCACCCAGTCGGTTGCCCGCCTGCTTATGATGGTTCGCAGTATCGGCATTTCCTATCGCAACCAGTACTCCATGTCGATGTCGGGCTATATGCCCAAAGTCGGCGATGCCTTCGGACAACAGCGTATTGGCAGTGTCTTGGCTCCAGGCTTGGGCTTTGCCTTCGGAATGACTGACGATTCGTTCATCGATAAGGCATACAGCAACGGCTGGCTCAACGACAGCATCTCGACGCCAGCGGCCACCAATATGACCAACGACCTGCAGCTGCGCGCCACACTCGAACCCGTGCGCGACCTGAAAATTGACCTCAACGCGGCACGTACGGAATCGCGAGCCCGCAGCATCCAGTATCAGTATGCAGGCAGGCCCACTACCCAAAGCGGCACGTTCACCATGACGACACTCTCGCTGTCGTCGGCATTTGAGAGCATGGGCGACGCCAACAACGGTTATCCGTCCAAGGCTTTCGAACGCTTCTGCGATGCACTGCCTGAGTTCCAGGCGCGTGCCAGTGCACAGTATGGTCAGGAGGTGGGCCAGTACACTGCTGCGGTGATGATTCCCGCCTTCCTCGACTCCTACACTTGGAGCGGTGGCGGCAAGCTCGACTTCTTCCCTGCCCTTACCCGTCTGCTACCGAACTGGACGTTCCGATATGCCGGTCTCGCCAAGCTCCATTGGTTCAGCGAACATTTCAAGTCGTTCAACCTCAACCACTCTTACAAGTCGGTCTATTCTGTCGGTTCTTATACCAGCGACACAAAGACTCCCTCGGTACTTGGCTGGAGTGTGCCTACGGTGAGTATCAACGAGTCGTTCGCACCACTCTTCGGTGTTGACGCAACATTGAATTCGGGTCTTACGCTGAAGGCCGAATACCGCAAGACGCGCACGCTGTCACTCTCGACCACCAGCGTACAAATCAACGAAGGGCGCTCCAACGACTGGGTCTTCGGAGTGGGTTATAAGATCAGCGATTTCCGTATCTTCGGCAGTGGTGCTACGCGCAAAATCAAGAAAGCACAAGGCGGCAACAAGAAAAACAACGCGTCCAGCAGTTCGGCTGCAGGAAAGAAGTCAGGCGTCAACCACGACCTCAACCTGCGCTGCGACGTTACCTTCCGCGATCAGGCCGCCATCACCCGCGACATTGCCTCGCGCACCTCATCAGCCTCCAGCGGCAACTCCGCACTGAAGATTTCCTTCATGGCTGACTACACGCTGTCGCGCCTGCTCACCATGTCGTTCTACTATGACCGCCAGACCAACACCCCGTTGCTCTCCAGCAGTTCGTATCCTACGACGACACGCGACTTCGGTCTGTCCATGAAGTTCTCGTTGACGAGATAAAAAAAGGTTGGAGCAAAACTCCAACCCACTATTTCTTGTTGGGGAAAGCCCCAACCCACAGTTCTTATTTCTTGTCGTACGCATGTAACGGGTAGTCGGTGGTGAAATGGAGTCCGCGACACTCTTTACGCTCAAGCGCCCAACGGGTAATGAGGTAACCGACGTTAATCATGTTGCGCAGTTCGCAGATGTCGCGACTGGCTTTTACGCGCTTGAAAAGACGCTCGGTCTCTTCATAAAGCATATCGAGTCGATCCCATGCACGGTGCAGACGCAAGTCGCTACGTACGATACCCACATAGTTGGACATAATCTGATTGACCTCGCGGACACTCTGCGTGATGAGCACCTTCTCCTCATTGGTCATGGTGCCTTCATCATTCCACTCAGGTACCTTATCGTTCCAGTCGTATAAATCCACATGCTGCAGCGAATCCTTAGCGGCAGCGTCGGCATAGACAACAGCCTCTATCAAAGAGTTCGATGCCAGTCGGTTGCCACCGTGCAGTCCTGTACACGAGCATTCGCCTAAGGCATACAGGCGTTCAATGCTTGACTGGCCGTTGAGGTCAACCTTGATACCGCCGCACATATAGTGTGCAGCAGGCCGCACGGGGATATAGTCGGTGGTGATGTCGATACCTATGCTGAGACACTTCTGGTAGATATTGGGGAAGTGGTGCTTCGTTTCGGCAGGATCCTTATGAGTGACGTCCAGACAGACGTGGTCAAGGCCGTGAATCTTCATCTCCTTGTCTATCGCACGCGCCACAATGTCACGCGGAGCCAGCGACAGACGCTCGTCGTATTTCTCCATGAAGGTCGCGCCATTAGGAAGTTTCAAAATACCGCCATAACCACGCATCGCCTCAGTGATGAGGTAGGCAGGATGGGTCTCCTGAGGATTGTGTAACACCGTCGGATGGAACTGTACAAACTCCATATCGGCCACGGTGCCTTTAGCGCGATAAACCATTGCGATACCGTCTCCGGTAGCAATAACAGGGTTCGATGTGGTCAGATAGACGGCTCCGCAGCCGCCCGTACACATGACAGTGACCTTCGACAGGTAGGTATCAACCTTCTCGGTAATCGGATTGAGCACGTAGGCTCCGTAACACTGGATGTTCGGCGAACGGCGCGTCACACGGACACCCAAATGGTGCTGGGTGATAATCTCTACGGCAAAGTGATTCTCCTTGACATCGATATCGGGACAGTTGCGTACAGCCTCCATCAGTCCGCGCTGAATCTCAGCTCCCGTATCGTCGGCATGGTGCAGAATGCGGAACTCCGAATGGCCGCCCTCGCGGTGAAGGTCGAACTCGCCATCCTCCTTACGGTCGAAATTCACGCCCCACTGCACCAGCTCCTGAATCTGCGACGGAGCATTACGCACCACTTGTTCGACAGCAGCACGGTCACTGATATAGTCACCGGCAATCATCGTATCTTCGATATGCTTGTCGAAGGTGTCGACTTTCAAATTGGTCACACTGGCCACACCGCCTTGGGCGAACGATGTGTTGGCCTCGTCGAGACCAGCCTTGCAAATCATACACACCTTGCCTTTCTTGGCCCGAGCGACCTTCAAGGCGTAACTCATACCCGCCACACCGGCACCGATAATGAGGAAATCGTACTTGTAAACCATAGGTTATGTTGTTATTTGCTGCAAAGTTACGAAAAAATATGAATTATGAACTATGAATTATGAATTATTTTGTACCTTTGCAAGCAATTATGAAAAAATATTTGTTTTTACTCGTGATATTTGGGCTTTCTGCTGTCGCTATGGCACAGGATAGCCTTCGTCTTCGACTTGATTCGCTACTCGACGACCCTTTGTTTGAAACATCCCAAGTGGGCATGATGGTCTATGACCTCACAGCCGACTCAGCGCTCTATACGTACAACCACCGGCAGACGCTACGTCCGGCATCATGTATGAAACTCGTCACCAGCATTGCGGCACTCGACGCCCTGGGACCCAACTACGAATATCAGACGGCACTCTACTATACGGGCGAGATTCAGGGACGCACCCTCGTGGGAAACATCTACTGCGTAGGCGGTTTTGACCCCATGCTGACACAGGAAGATCTCGTCACGCTGGCTTCCGGCATCCGCCAACTGGGTATTGACAGCATTCGCGGTCTCATCGTTGCCGACCGTTCGATGAAAGAGTCGCTGGACTATGGCGAAGGCTGGTGCTGGGACGACGAGAACCCGCTGCTCACACCATTGTCAATAGGTCGTAACGACAACTTCACCTCCACGCTGGCTGAGGAGATAGCCCGTCTGGGTATCAACCTCGAAAAGGTCGAATTGATGCAGGGTCGCAAACCTGCTCAGGCAAAGATGATTGACGTTTGTTGTCACAGCATCAGGCAGGTGCTCCAGCGTATGATGAAGGACAGCGACAACCATTATGCCGAATCAATGTTCTACCAGACAGCGGCTTCTACGGGGCGCCGTCCGGCCAGAGCCATTGACGCCCGCACGGTGACCAAGAAACTCATCAACCGACTGGGGCTCAACGCCGACAACTACCGCATTGCCGACGGTTCGGGACTATCGCTTTACAACTACGTCAGTGCCGAACTGCTGACCAAGCTGTTACGTCACGCATGGCGAACACCGTCTATCTATAAGGCACTGTCAGAGGCACTGCCCATTGCTGGTGTCGACGGAACGCTGAAGAAGCGTATGATCAATACCCCCGCTCAAGGCAACGTACGTGCCAAGACGGGTACCTTGACGGGTATCACGTCGCTCGCGGGCTATTGTACGGCACCCGATGGTCATCAGCTTTGCTTCGCTATTATCAATCAGGGCATCTTGGGCAACACCCCTGGACGTGCCTTCCAAGACCGCGTCTGCAAAGTGCTCTGCGGAGATACGGAAGTTATAGGGGCTAAAGAAGTCAGAGTTGCTAAGGTAGCGAAGAAGGCCAATACGGCTAAGAAGCACCAAAATGCCAAACCCGCCAAAAAATCCAAAAAGAAAAAGAAGAAATAGTTTATGTCATTTGCGACGACCTTATTGCAGTGGTTCCGTGACAACGGACGAGTCTTACCTTGGCGCGAGACTCGCGACCCCTACGCCATTTGGTTGTCGGAAATCATCCTCCAGCAGACACGTATCGACCAAGGGCTCCCCTATTGGGAACGCTTTATGCACCGCTGGTCGACGGTCGACGCACTGGCTGCCGCCTCTGAGGACGAAGTGCTGCGCGAATGGCAGGGGTTAGGCTACTACAGCCGCGCCCGCAATCTGCACGCTGCCGCCAAGCAAGTATCCGCACTCGGCGGCTTCCCCACCACCATCAAAGGCCTACTCGCCCTCAAAGGTATTGGCGACTACACCGCCGCCGCTATCGGCAGCTTCGCTTTCGGGCTTCCTGCTGCCGTTGTCGACGGCAACGTCTATCGCGTCCTTGCCCGCCATTATGGTATTTCGACACCCATCAACACTACCGAAGGCAAGAAGGAATTTCAGGCGTTGGCCCAGAGTCTGCTGCCTATTGACACATCTCTCACCTCTCACCTCTTACCTCTCACCTCTGAATACAACCAAGCCCTAATGGACTTCGGCGCCATACAATGCACCCCGACGAAACCACTATGTCTGCAGTGTCCGCTGCAGGAAACGTGCGTTGCCTTCCGCGAGGGTCGCATTGCCGAACTCCCCGTCAAGCAAAAGACGCTGAAGGTTAAAGAGCGCCACCTTACTTATATATATATAAGGTTTAACGGCGAGACAGCCCTCCGTCGACGTCCTGCCGGTGATATATGGCAAGGGCTCTACGAACCCCTGCTCACCGACGCCCTGCCGTCTGACGCCGCTACCGGCACACCGCTCGAGCGAGGCGCAGTTCTCCTGCGCCAAAGGGTCAAGCACGTCCTCACCCACCGCGTGCTTTATGCCGACTTCTGGCTTTGGGAACCCGCCGAACGCCCACTACTCCCAGAAGGTTATTTCTGGCTCCCTGAGTCCGACCTCGACCGCTACGCCGTTCCGCGCCTGATTGAGAAGATGTTGGAAGAAGTTAGAAGAAGATAAAAGACAAGAAATATGATCAATTTAGCTATTTTCGTTTCAGGCAGTGGTACCAACTGCGAAAACCTCATCAAGCATTTCAGTGACTCAGACTGCGTCAACTGCGCACTCGTCGTCAGCAACAAACCCGACGCCTACGCCTTAGTACGCGCCGAACGGCTGGGCGTAACGACAGCTGTAGCCCCAAAGCCACAGCTGAACGACCCCAACTTCATGATGCCTTTGCTCAACGAGCACCACGTAGACTTCATCGTGCTCGCGGGGTTCCTGCCATTGGTGCCTGATTTCCTTATCGACGCCTTCCCCCGTCGCATCATTAACATCCACCCTGCCCTATTGCCCAAATATGGCGGTAAGGGCATGTGGGGTCACCACGTCCACGAGGCCGTAAAGGCTGCTGGCGAAACGGAAACGGGAATGACTGTCCATTACGTCACACCCGTCTGCGACAGCGGTGAAATCATCGCCCAATACCGTTGCGCCTTGTCGCCCGACGATACTGTCGACGACATTGCTGAAAAGGAACACCAGCTGGAAATGAAATACTTCCCCCACGTCGTGGAGGAAGTATTAAAAGAACTCCATTAACTTCTCTAACTTCTTAGTATATCTTACAGAACGCCTTTGTGTCCATCAGGTGGCAGTCAGTAATCTTGATATCCGGAATGACCGGCAGACACATAAAGGCCATTGTGATGAACGGCGACTTCATCTTACAGCCGATATTCCTCACCTTTTCCTGTATGCGCAACGTGCGGAAGGCAATCTCATGACCACCCATAGGCGCCATCAAGCCGGCAATAGGCAACGGGATATCGAGCATCTCCTCAGGACTGACGACCACCTGTCCACCCTGCATCTCGACAATACGGTTGATGGCTTTGACAATAAGCTCGTCGCTGGAACCGACAGCCACGATATTATGACAGTCGTGAGCTACCGAACTGGCAATGGCTCCGTCCTTGAGATCGAAGCCGCGCACTAGTCCCACAATGGGTTTTGCGCCAGGTACATAGCGGTTGTAAACCACTATCTTCTGCACTTCCGTCCAAGGATAGCGCGAGTCGAACAACGGGTTACCTGTCAGCACCACCTCATCGTGCTGGGTCAGCAGACTGCCGTCCGAGGCATGAATGATGTGTACTGTATCGCCAGACTTGAGGTCGAGGTTTATATCGGCAGCAGTAATGGGTGCTGCCACGAAGTTGTTGGGGAAGTCCTCATCCAGAAGGAAGTCCATTACCTCGGGGTGATGTGAAGGCAGATTGGAATTGTAGTTGAATATCTCCTTACCACGAATCCACGTGCTCTCTACACGGAAATGCGGCGTGATACCGTCGATAGTAATAAACGTTGCCGGGTCGCCCATCTGCAATAGTCCCCAATTCTGCTTATAGTGCTTCTGCGCATTGACGCTGGCTGCCTGCAACACATCCCACAGGTCGTAGCCGTCGGCCAGTGCACGCTTGACAATGAGATTGATATGTCCACGCACGAAATCGTCGGGATGACAGTCGTCCGTACAGAACATCACCATATTAGGACTCTCCTTGATCAACGGACTCAGCAACTGATAATCCTTGGCGGCACTACCCTCACGGATGATGACCTTCATACCTGCATTGATGCACGAACGGCCTTCGTCCAGCGTCGAACACTCGTGGTCGGTGGTGATGCCCGCTCCGGCATACTGGTCGCGCTGACGACCAGTCAGTCCCGGGGCGTGACCGTCCACAGGCTTGCCGTTACGCAAGGCAGCGTCAATCTTCGCCATCACTTTCTTGTCGTCAATCAACACACCGACGTAGTTCATCATCTCGCCCAGGAAACCGATATCCTCGCGAGCCATCAGTGCCTCCGTATCTTCAACATCAATCACCGCCCCGCTGGTCTCTATGTCGCCACCTACTGCCGGTACACAGCTGGGCGCACCGAACAGGAAGTTGAATTGTGCCTCCTTGCCCGAACGAATCATATAGTCAACACCCTCCACGCCCAGCACGTTGCCAATTTCGTGAGGGTCGGCAATGACGCCGATAGTACCATGACTGACGGCAATGCGCGCAAACTTGTGGGGTACTATCATGCTACTCTCAATATGCACGTGGGCATCTATGAAACCAGGCATCACGTAGGGCCAAGGCTTCTCCCTTTCGGGCAACTGACACCGTTTTACTTCTGCTATTTTCCCATCCTTGATGACCAGTTCGCCGTCAAATATCTCGCGGCGCACCACGTCGACAATATGTCCTTTTACGTTCTCCATAATCTAACCTCTTACCTCTTCGCCCTGTCATTCTTGATCTTTATGAAGAAAATAATCACCGAACAGAGACACGTAATGGCGTTGGTGATGAGCATGAAGATACCCTCACGGCCAAGCATGATACCCTGACACATGAAACAAAAGCTGCCAACGGACATCATGATGAACCCCGGCAGCGAGATACCGTCTGTCTGGCGGGTACGAATGGTATGAATGGCCTGAGGCAGATAGCCCAAGATAAGGCCCAAACTGGCAACAACACCGAAAATGTCGAATAAAAGCTGATACTCCATAGTAAAAAGTCTTTAGTCCCTAATGCATTATTGCCGCAAAATTACGAAAAAAAACTAATAAACGTAGCATTTTTCCTTTTTTTTTCGTACATTTGCACCAATAACAAGCAAGACTAAAAACTATACACTATGAAAAAGGTATATAAAGCACATATCCTCTTTACGAAAGAGAAGGACCGTTTCGAGGTATTTGAAAATGGCTATATCGCTGTAGAAGACGGTATTGTCCTGGGGGTCGCAAGTAGCTTGGAAGAACTCATCCCTCAGCCATCAGCCATCAGCCATCAGCCCCCTTATGAGTTCATTGATTTCGGCGACAAACTGCTCATTCCCGCCATGAACGATATGCACGTCCACGCCCCGCAGGTGCACAATCAGGGCGTTGCAATGGATCTCGAACTGCTCCCCTGGTTGCAGAACTATACCTTCCCCGAGGAATCGAAATATGCCGATACGCAGTATGCCGAGCGGATGTATCGTCGTTTTCTGCACACCCAGTGGCTCTTCGGCACTATGCGCAGCGTCGTCTTCGGCACCGTACATACCGAGAGCACACGTATCCTCATGAAGCTGTATCAGGAGGCCGGCATGGGCGCTATGGTCGGTAAGGTGGCCATGAACCGCAACTGTCCGGAAACCCTCTGCGAGGATGTCGAGGCCTACGTTGAAGGCCAAGAGTCCCTGATTAAGGAGTTCTCTAATCTCTCACCTCTCACTTCTCACCTCTCACCTCTGGTAAGACCCATCATCACCCCGCGCTTTGTGCCTTCGTGTACATCGGAACTGCTCAAGGCCTGCGGTGAGCTGGCCAACAAATACCAGCTGCCCGTCCAGTCGCACCTGTCGGAGAACACCTCCGAGATTGCCTGGGTGGCCGAACTGGAGAAGGAGAGCACCAGCTATGGTGACGCCTACAACCGCTACGGACTCTTCGGTCAGACACCAACCATCATGGCGCACTGCGTGTGGACCAACGGTAGCGAGCTGGAACTGATGAAGCGTAACCGCGTAATGGTGGCCCACTGTCCGACGTCGAACTTCAATCTATCGTCAGGTCTGGCTCCCGTCCGCACGTTCCTCGACGAGGGTCTGCCCATCGGTCTGGGTAGCGACATTAGCGGCGGTCACGACCTCAATATGTTCCGCATGTTGGTTTACGCCATTCAGGTCAGCAAGATGCACTACCAGCAGGACAAGAGCATGGCGTTCCTCACGCTGCCCGAAATCTTCTGGATTGCCACCAAGTCGGCAGGTAGCTTCTTTGGCCGTGTAGGCAGCTTCGAACCGGGCTACGAGTTCGACGCTTTGGTCATTGACGACAGCGTGCTCTATCCGTCGGAATACTCGCTGCAACACCGTCTGGAGCGTTTCATCTATGTGGGCGACGACCGTCAGATTGCACATCGCTTCTGTCGCGGTCAGGAGGTCGCAGAACCTAAGTACGAAGGAAAAATGCTCTTTGAGTAAAAAACTCCCGAAATATTTGGTAATGTCACTATTATTTCGTACCTTTGCATGTATAAAGAATAACGCTGACAGTCGCTAGAAGCAAGAAGTAACATATTGTTTAATTAAAACCCTGAAGCTATGAACAAGGAGGACAAGTTCGTCATTACCATCAGCCGCCAGTTCGGAACGGGCGGTCACGAGATTGGTGCGGAGCTGGCTCGCCGGCTCGGAGTGAAACTGCTGGACAAGCAGATACTGAACGAGGTGGCCTCAAGGATGAAATCCGTTGAGGACGCTGTGGAGAAGATTGAGGCGCGCAACCCGTTGTGGCGCGACGACTTCACCAACTTCTACCGGACGTATATGGCCCAAGCGGAGTACAACGGACAGGAGCAGGAACAGACGAGTCATACGCTGTTTCGGGCGCAGGCTGACGCTATCCGCAGGATTGCCGACGAGGAGTCGTGCATCATCATTGGCCGTTGCGGTTTCGACATCTTTGCAAATCATCCCAATGCACTGAAAATCTTTATCCACTCTAGTTTGGATGTGAGGAAACGTCGCATTGCCGAGAAGTACGACATCAGCGAATCGGACGCTGCAGCAATGATTGTGGACAACGACTACAGCCGCGAACTGTACACGAAGACATTTACGGGTCGCGACTGGAAGGACGCTACAAACTACGACATCTCGCTGGACGTAAGGAAGTTCGGCATTAATGGCGCTGTGGACTTCCTGATGCATTGCATTGAGTGATTCGAGGCTAAGGTTTCGAGAAATTATGGAATCGAAAAAGGAGCATCCCAAGCGGGGTGCTCCTTATCAGTATTCTTCAGCGTAATCTATAGAATCAGTGTCTTACTCGGCTGCAGCCTCGGGCTCAGCAGCGCGGAAGTTGTCGAGGTCCTCTACCTGGAAGGCCTTGATGTAAGCGCTCTTACCGAGTACATCTTCCTCGGCCATGCGAACGTAGACATTGGCACTCTTCTCGAAGAGCTCAGGAGCCTTGGTGGCGTCGCGCAGGATGAGCAGGCTCATTACCAGCTCGGCAGTCATATCGTAGAGACGACGAGCGAGGAAATCCTGAGCGTCCTGATTCTCCAGAGCCTTCACGTTGGCGAGAGCCTCCTCGTAAACGGGGATGAGCTTCTCAACGCGAGCCTGCAGAGCGGCATTGGCATCAGCAGGCAGAGCAGCCAGCATGTCCTTGATGTTGTTCAGCATCGTGCCGTTGGTGATGTAGCGGATGGCAGCAACCACCTGCAGCTGCGTGGTA
>JAEEGL013481665.1_pt1 | contig 17281 bp, 13 predicted proteins | sample 9134231 | NCBI WGS metagenome assembly JAEEGL01 (sample SAMN16246548, study PRJNA631951) | gut metagenome | biome: gut microbiome; feature: rumen; material: fiber-attached | host: Bos | place: Iran: Karaj | collected 2018-10
AAGCTAAAATGGGATATATTGGTGCATATACTTATGCTGAAGTTACAAGTGGTTTAACTTCTTTCTATCTAGGAGCTAAATCAGTTTGTCCATCTGTTACAATGAATGTTGCTTTCACTGGTAGCTGGTTTGATCCTGTACTTGAAAGTGACGTGGCTCAAAGCTTAATTAACGATGGATGCGTACTTATTAGTCAAAGTTCTAGTTCTATGGGTGCTCCTAGTAAATGTGAAGAACACCATATTGTTAATGTAAGTAATAATTCTAATAATCTAAACAATTGTCCTAATACATTTTTAATATCTTCAATAATAAACTGGGAAGTATATTTTGATTATGTTATATTTTTAGTAAAGGAAAATAAAACAATTCCAAGAGATTGGTGTGGTTCTTTAAAAGATAAAGCAGTTGGGATATCTACATTAAATGGTAATATTGCTGCTAGCGGTATTTCATTAAAATTAGGAGAAGTTATTCTTGGATTAAAAAATGGAACTATAAATGTTTTTGATACAAATACATTTACTATTAATGGTCAAAAATTAACTAATGAAGTAATTCGTACTTTAAAAAAAGAAGGTAGAACTCAATCACCTGAAGTGATTATTGATGGAATATACCATGAGAGTAATCCTAGATTATATCAAAGTTACCCATATTTTGATTTTATAATTGATGGAATTACTTTATATAATTATAAATATTAGTAAATAAATAATTAAAATAATCTATATAGAGTTATTTATACAAAATGTAAAGAAATGTAAATTATATGAAAAAGTAAAACATTTTCATAATTTTAAATATTTACTTTAAGAGGTTACTATTATATAATAATACTGTAATTGAATAAATTCCGATATAAATTCGAATGAAATGGGTCGAATGTTTCTACCACCTCCCCAATTGAGGTGACTATTGGTAAATTATGGTATTTTTATAATATCATTATTTGAATTTTAATCGGACTTTTAACAGGTCCGATTTTTAAATTTTGGGAGACGTTTATGTACAAATTAAAAGATTATGTTGGAAAATATGCAAGAGTTTTAAATAGTGATGTATTAAAGGTTGATACATTCTTAAATTTCCTTGTTAAACCTGAAGTTCTTAATGCTATCATTGAAGAAGTTTATGATTTATATAAGGATAGTAAAATTACAAAAATTCTTACTATTGAAGCAAGTGGAATTGGTATTGCTTGTGCTTGTGCACTTAAATTAAATGTTCCTTTTGTTTTTGCTAAGAAGAGTAGTAGTATTACTAATAACTCAAATATGTTTTCTGCAAAGGTTACAAGTTATACTCACCAAAATACTTACAATGCAATTGTTGGTAAAAATTTAATTAATGAAAACGAAAATATCTTAATTATTGATGACTTTCTTGCCACAGGAGAAGCAATGCTTGGTTTAATTGATATTTGTAAACAAGCTCATGCTAATGTTTGTGGTATAGTAAGTTGTATTGAAAAAGTTTACCAAAATGGTGGAAAAAAACTTAGAGAGTTAGGATATAGAGTTGATTCTCTTTGCATGATTCATTCTATGGATGTTAATACTGGTATTAAATTCGATTAACATATTAAAAATCCAAGATGGATTAATTTAAGGAGAAATTATGAAAAAATTAATTAATGCTTTTGTTTTAGTATTTGTATTAATGGTAGTTGGTGCTTTTACTATAGGCTGTAAAAAGAAAGGTGAAGTTTTTAAAGTTGGTTTAATTACTTTACATGATGAAACTTCTACTTATGATAATAACTTTATCCAAGCAGCAAAGAATGTTGCTAAGAAATTAGAATTATCAGATGATCAATTAATTATTAAGCAAGCTGAAGAAAATGATGAATGCTTAAATACTTGTAAAGATTTAGTTGACCAAGGTTGTGATATCATTTTCGCTGATTCATTTGGTCATGAATCATTCTTAATCGAAGCTGCTAATAAATATAAAGGTGTTGAATTCTGTCATGCTACAGGTACATCTTCTAAATTTAAAGATTTACAAAATTTCCACAATGCATTCGCTTCTATCTATGAAGGTAGATATCTAACAGGCGTTGCTGCTGGTATGAAATTAAATGCAATGATTGAAGCTGGTACTATTACTGCTAGCCAAGCTAAAATGGGATATATTGGTGCTTATACTTATGCTGAAGTAGTTAGTGGTTTAACTTCTTTCTATTTAGGTGCTAAATCAGTTTGCCCAACTGTTACAATGGAAGTTACATTTACTGGTAGTTGGTTTGATCCAACAGCTGAAAGTGAATCAGCTACAAGCTTAATCAATAATGGATGCAAATTAATTAGTCAACATGCTGACTCAATGGGTGCTCCAGGTAAATGTGAACAAGAGAAAGTTCCAAATGTAAGTTACAATGGTTCTACTAAGAGCGCTTGTGAAAATTCTTATTTAGTTGCTTCTAAGATTAATTGGGAAGTATATTTTGAATATATCTTCAAAGCTGCTAAAGAAAACAAGAGAATTGATACTGATTGGTGTGGTAATTTAAATAATGGTGCAGTTGAACTTTGTGAATTAAATGAAAAAGTTGCTGCTGCTGGAACTAAAGCTAAACTTGATGAAGTTATGGCTGGATTAAAGAATGGTACTATCAAAGTATTTGATACTACTACATTTACTGTTAATGGTCAACAATTAACTAATGAATTAATTAGTACTTTAAAAGCTCAAAAAATAACAAGTGCTCCTGAAGCTGTTGTTAATGGTGTTTTCGAAGAAAGTGATGCTAATAATATTCAAAGTGCTCCATATTTTGATTTTACAATTGATGGAATCACATTCACTAATACTAAATTCTAAGATTGAGAATTATTATAACAATAATATTAGGTAGAGGAAACTCTACCTAAAATCATTATATAAAGAGGTTTAATATGACAAAAAATTTAAAAGTTTCATTAAAAAATATAACAAAAACTTTTGGTGATTTTTATGCCAACAAAGATGTTAATTTAGATATCTACGATCATGAAATATTAGCTATTTTAGGTGAAAATGGTAGTGGTAAAACTACACTTTTAAATATGCTAAGTGGTATTTATTATCCTGATGGTGGTGAAATATTAATTGATGACAAACCAGTTACTATTACAAATCCTAAAGAAGCATTAAAATATGGTATTGGTATGGTTCATCAACATTTTAAATTAATTGATGTTTTTTCAACAATTGAAAATATTGCAATTGGTTTAAATGGTAAACTTGATTTAAATAAAACAAGTAAAGAAGTAGTTGAACTAGCTAATAAATATGGATTTACAATTGATCCTAAAAAGAAGATATTTAAATTAAGTGTATCTGAAAAACAAACAGTTGAAATAATGAAGGTTTTATATTATGGTGCAGAAGTATTAATACTTGATGAACCTACTGCCGTATTAACACCTCAAGAATCTGAAAAATTATTTAATGTATTAAGGAATATGAGAGATGATGGTAAAGCTATTATCATTATTACTCATAAGTTAAATGAAGTATTAGAATTATCTGATCGTGTTGCTATTATGAGAAAAGGTGAGATGATTGAAGTTCTTGATACTGATAAGTGTAATGAAGCTATTTTAACTGAAGCTATGGTTGGTAAGAAAGTAGAACTTAAGATTGATAGAATTGATTGTCGTAGAGATGAAAAGAGACTTGATGTTAAAAAACTTTCTTATCGTAATCATCAAAATGTTAAAGTATTACATCACATATCTTTTGATGTTTATTCTGGTGAGATTTTAGGTGTTGCTGGTATTAGTGGAAATGGTCAAATGCAACTACTTGAATGTATTGCTGGATTAAGAAAGAGACAAAAAGGTGAAGTTTTATATACAAATCCTGAAACTCATGAAGTTGAAAACTTATGTTTGAAAACTCCACTTGAGATACGTGAATTAGGTGTACATTTGTCATATGTTCCTGAAGATCGTTTAGGTATGGGATTAATTGGTAATATGGATATTACTGATAATATCATGTTACGTTATTATAATAATGGTAAATCTCCATTTTTAAATAGACAAGGATCAAAAAAGATTGCTAAAGAATTAATTGATTCACTTGAAATTAGTTATCCAAATGAAAATAGTACTGTAAAGAATTTATCTGGTGGTAATCTTCAAAAGGTTTTAGTAGGTCGAGAGATTGCATCTAATCCTAATCTTTTAATGGTTGCATATCCAGTTAGAGGACTTGATATTAACTCAAGTTATATAATCTATGATTTATTAAATCAACAAAAGCAAAAAGGAACTGCTATTATATTTGTTGGTGAAGACTTAGATGTTTTATTACAATTATGTGATAGAATTGCTGTTATTAATGACGGAAGAATTGTAGATATAGTTGATGCTAAGACTACAACAAAAGAACAAATCGGATTGTTAATGACAAAAGATTCAAAGAAAGGTGCGTAATGAATATGATTAATCATAAAGAACCTTTAATTCATATTACTAGACGTAAAGAAATAGAAGGATATAAGAAAGTATTAATAAAACTTGCTGGTTGCCTTATTGGTATTTTAGTAAGTGTAATGCTTGCTAGTTTATTAATATATGCTAATCCACTTACAATTATAAGTAGTTTATTTAGTGGTGTATTTGGTACTGGACATAGAATCAGAGAAACTATTGAACAAACACTTATATTAATGTGTATTTCATTATGTGTTGCTTTAGCTGGAAGAATGAAATTCTGGAATTGTGGTGCTGAAGGACAAGTATTAATGGGTGCTTTGGGTAGTGAAATTTTTCTTCTATTCTTAGGTGGAAAAGTTAGTACTCCTGTTTTATATATATTAATGTTTGTATCTAGTATTTTATTTGGTATTATTTGGGCATTAATTCCAGCTTTATTTAAAGCAAAATGGAATACAAATGAAACATTGTTTACTTTAATGATGAATTATGTTGCTATGTTATTTGTATCTTTTTTCATTATTAAGTTTGCTAATTCTGGAAGTGGAACAATTAAACCTGATTATGTTAACTCTTTAAATCTTTCTGATTTACCTAAGTTAATATTTGAAAGTGTTATTTGTATAACAGTATTTGCATTAATCTATGTTTATATGAAATATACTAAACATGGATATGAAGTTGTTGTTGTTGGTGAAAGTCAAAAAACAGCTAAATACATTGGATTAAGTACTAAAAAAGTAATTATTAGAACAATGATTATTAGTGGATGTATTGCTGGTATTGTTGGATTTATTTTAGTTGGTTTAAAGACATTTACTATTAATAAAAATTTAGTTGGTGGACAAGGATTTACTGGTATTTTAGTTGCTTGGCTTGGAAAATTTGAACCACTTAATATTCTTGTTGTTTCTTTCTTAGTTATATTCTTAAAACTTGGAACAACACAAGTTTCTACAACATTTAAGATAAGTGATTCAATTGCTGAAATTGTAACAGGTTTAGTTATTTTATTTATAATTGGTTGTGAATTCTTTATTAATTATAAAGTACATTTCAGAAAGAGAGGTAATAAATAATGGCAGTATTTATCGCTAGTGCAGTTCTTTTGGGAATAGTTCTTTTATATGGATGCTTAGGTGAATTAATATCTGAAAAAGGTGGACATTTAAATTTAGGTTTACCTGGAGTTATGTGTGTTGGTGCTGCTTGTGGATATTTATTCTTAGAAAAATATTATTTAGCAAACACTAATAATATGAATGGTTTTGTTGCTGTAATAGGCGCTGTTTTCTTTACATTCTTAGGTGGAGCATTATGTGGAACTTTATATAGTTTCTTTACTGTTACTTTAAAATGTAATCAAAATGTTGTTGGTTTATCATTAACAACATTAGGAATTGGTGTATCTAAATATCTAGTAAGTTATGTAAAAGATTATTCTGTAAGTAAGACTTATGTATTCTTTAAATTTCATTTCTCTTTCTTAGATAAATTAGGTTGGTTTAGTACTATATTTTTATCATATGGTTTCTTAACTTATTTATGTTTAATACTTACTGTTATAACTTTCTTTGTTTTAAAGAAAACTAGAGTAGGTTTAAATTTACGTGCTGTTGGTGAAAACCCTGCTAGTGCTGATAGTGTTGGTATAAATGTTGGTTTATATAGATATCTTGCAACAATTATTGGTTGTGGAATATCTGGTTTAGGTGGACTTACATATATTATGGATTATTTAAACGGAAACTGGGAATATCAAGTAGATGCATTTGGCTGGCTTGCTTTAGCTCTTGTAATATTTGTTTCTTGGAAACCATTACATGCTATTTTAGGTGCAATATTATTTGGTGGATTATATATTGTAAGTTTTTATATTAATGGCATTAGTATTGAAATAAAAGAAATATTTAAGATGATTCCATATGTAATTACAATAATTGTTTTAATTATTTCAAGTATTTTAAATAAAACAGATAATCAACCACCTCAATCATTAGGTATTAATTATTTTAGAGAAGATAGATAAAATTTTTCATAAGCTCGCTTTTGCGGGCTTTTTTAATATTTTATAACTTTAAATAATAAAATAAAATCTAAAAGTCATGGATTGAAAATCCCGAATCTTACGGAATGAAATTGATAAATCTCACAGATTATAAGGAAATTTCTAAATAATAAAAACCTCATTCTTGAGTTATACAAGAATGAGGTTATTTTATTCTTTAATGTTATATGTACAATTTAATAATAAATGAATTATTAAGAATACTTCAAATAATGCTAAACTTATTGAAAAATCAAATGGTATAAATATCTTTCCTATTTCTGGAATATAAGAAAAGTTTATTATTTCAGATAGTATAAATAATAATACAACTATTAAATTTATTATTAAATTTGTAAATATTAATTTTTTATTATTTTTATATGTTAATATTAAATTTATAAAATTATAAATAAATAATAATGATATTAATAATAATACTATATAACCAAATGGATAAATAGTTATATTTCTTATTGCTATAAAGAAATAATATATATTACTTATTCCATAAAAGTAGAAGAACATAAGTATAAATAATAATACTTGTTTATACTTATTAAAGTTTATATTTACGTTTGTTTCTTTAAATTTAAAGATTCTATAAAATGAGTATGAAATAACTATAATATATGCAATAACATTATAAATAGATATATAGAAGTTATCAACGTTATTTTTTAAATTATTTATATTTGTTTTAAATGATAATATATAACAAGTAAGAGCAATAATAGACAATACTATATTTATTATTGATAATACTATGGTTTTTTGTTTAGAATAGCTTTTTATATATGTATTTCTAAAATAGTAATATATAATCATTATTACATTTATTGAAGTTAAAATTGTTTCAAGTGAATATATTGGTTTAACGAAATCACTAGTTATCATACTTGATGTATATATTAAGAATAATCTAGAATAATATGCACCAATCAAAGAAATAATTGATAGTTTTATTATATCTTTTTTATTAATAACCATAATAAACATCCTTTACATTATCTAATGAAAAATCTAATGGATTTGATGGAAGCGTAATTAGTTTGTAACCAATCATAGTTGAATCATAATAAACAACATCTGTTGCTTTTAATCCATAAGATAAAATCATATCGTTATAATAAATAGTAGCATTATTTATATGATCATGACCAATAAATAATCCTTTTATATTCATATTCTTGAATCTTTTAAAAGCATCAGTCTTTTTATAGCCAACACAACAATCTTCATTATTTTTTCCTGTTCCAGAAACATTTTCTTTTTCATATTCATTATTTGCATCAATAAATTCATAAAGTGGGATATGGAAGAAAACTAATCCAATCGCATTATCATTTTCATATTCATTAATATTTTCGATATGCTTTATTTGATCTTCGTGTATTATATCATAACAATATTTTATTCCACTATTATAATAAGTATTAGAATCAACTATATATAATCTATAAAGATTGATTTCATCTTTTTTAATATTTATATAAAAGTTAGTTAAACCTGTAATATCATCATCATCATAATCAATGAATAATTTATTTTTTGTTTGTTTAATAATGTCATTTATAAAATATGTATCATAATCTCCTTGTAAATCATGATTTCCATATGTAAATGTCCATTTAATATTAAATTTATCAATAAAACCAAAGAATTTCTTTACCATTTCTTTATTACTATATGTAAAAGTATCTCCAGTTATTACAATTAAATCAATATCATTTTGGGAATTAATCATATTTTCTAAATGATTTATTTCATATTGATAATCTGATTCAACTCCTAAATGAATATCTGTTAATTGCATTATTTTAAAGTTTTCTTTGTAATCAATATCTATTTTGTAATCAGAAACATTATATTGTTTCTTACTACAACCAGTAAATACTAATAAGAATGTAATTAAAATTAATATTGTATATTTTTTCATAATTCCTCCTAATATCATTTTATCACTAAATAAAAGATATTTACATATAAATATTAATTATTAAACATTTAAGTAAAATTGTTTAAAAAAAGTAGATACTTATTGTATCTACATATTTTAAAATTATTTGTGATATTTAAATGTTTGTTTTAAAGTACCATTAGTTCCATTAGCAAGTTGACCTCTTTGTTCTGAAACTAAAGTTTGTTCAGCGTCATTACTTGTGAATTCAACTTCTTGTAATAATGTTTGGAAATCATTTGTATCATTAAATGTCATTTTTACTTTTACAGTACCACCATCTTTAGAAGTAGTGTAAGTTCCTTTAATTTCACCTTTTTGATCTGTTTCTTTTAATTTGTACTTTAATGTTAAAGTATTGTCATCATGTAAAATAACTCTATAATATTTATAAGAAGATAAATAATCATCAGTTACCACTTTTGTTTGACCATCTTCATATTTTGTCCATGACCATTGATAGTTGGTACATTCATAATATGGTTCTGATTCTCTTTCGTTACATGATTTTAAAATTACTCCTAGAATAATAGCAAGGCAAGCTAGTGCAATTATAGAAATTAATCCTATAACAACTAGATTCCTATTTGATACTTTTTTTGTTTTCTTTTTTCCCATAATACACCTCGTTATAGATATTATACTATTATAAAATAATAAAATCAATTAATATCAATGATTTTTAAAAAATAGATATGTAATTTTGGTTTAAATAGGTGTGTTTTTAAAATTTATATAATTATATGTATTTTATCAAGTATTGTACAAAGTCGATTTTTAGGTTTATTTGAAATTGACAAATAGTAGTAAAAGTTATATAATATTATCATAAGTTTATAAAGGCTATGATAAAAAGAGTAGTTATTAACAAAATTTTTAGAGAGCTAATGGATGGTGTAAATTAGCAAGAGTAGTAATAACGAAAATCATTTTGGAGCTGCATAGGTGAAATTAGTAACTTATGACGTTTTCTATACGTTATAATAGAGTTGTATGATTGTACAATAAAAATGGTGGTTGACGAATACTTCGTTCTATTTTTAGAACGAAGTTTTTATTTTTTTGTACAAATTTATTATTTGGAGGGTATTATGTATAACAAAGTTTCCACTGATTTGAAATTTACAGAAAGAGAAAAAAACGTTGAAAAGTTCTGGAAAGAAAACAATGTTTTTAAAAAGAGTATAGAAGATCATAAAAATGATAAAACATATACTTTTTATGATGGTCCACCTACTGCAAATGGTAAACCACATATTGGACATGTATTAACACGTGTAATTAAAGATATGATCCCAAGATATCAAACTATGAAAGGTCATAAGATTTTACGTAAGGCTGGTTGGGATACTCACGGTTTACCTGTTGAAATAGAAGTTGAGAAGAAGCTTGGACTTGACGGAAAAGAACAAATAGAAAAATATGGTATTGCTCCATTTATTAAAGAATGTAAAGAGAGCGTATGGAAATATAAAGGTATGTGGGAAGATTTCTCTAGTACTGTTGGATACTGGGCTGATATGGACGATCCTTATATTACATATGATAATAAGTACATTGAATCTGTTTGGTGGAGTTTAAAGAATGTTTGGGATAGAGGATTATTATATAAAGGATTTAAAGTAGTCCCTTATTGTCCTCGTTGTGGAACACCACTTTCTAGTCATGAAGTAGCACAAGGATATAAAGATGTTAAAGAGAAGAGTGCTATTGCTAAGTTTAGAGTAAAAGGATCTTTAAATGAATACTATTTAGCATGGACAACAACACCTTGGACATTACCAAGTAACGTTGGTTTATGCGTTAATAGTAATTATGATTATTGTAAAGTAAAAGTAGTTAAAGAAGATAAGGAAGAATTTTATATCTTAGCAAAAGAATTATTAACTTGTCTTGATGAAGAATATGAAATTGTTAGTGAATTTAAAGGTTCTGAACTAGAGTATAAAGAATATGAACCATTATATAACTTTAGAAAACTTGATAAAAAAGCATATTTTATCATGTGTGATGATTATGTAACATTATCAGATGGTACTGGTATTGTTCATATAGCTCCAGCTTTTGGTGAAGATGATGCTAGAGTTGGTAGAAAATATGATCTTCCTTTCTTACAACTTGTAACTAACAAAGGTGAAATGACAGATGATACTCCTTGGAAGGGTGTATTCTGTAAGGATTGTGATAAAGAAGTATTAAAAGATTTAAATGTTAGAGGCTTATTATATAAGGCATTAACATTTGAACATAGTTATCCATATTGTTGGAGATGTGATACTCCACTTATTTATTATGCTAGAGAATCTTGGTATATTAAGATGAGTGAAGTTAAAGAAGATTTAATTAAAAATAATAATACAGTTAATTGGATTCCAGAATCTATTGGTAAAGGTAGATTTGGTGATTGGCTTGTTAATGTTCAAGACTGGGCTGTAAGTCGTGATAGATATTGGGGAACTCCACTTCCAATTTGGGAATGTAGTTGTGGTCATAGACATGCAATTGGATCTATTGAAGAACTTAAGAGTATGAGTGATGATTGTCCTGAAAATGTTGAATTGCATCGTCCATTTATTGACAATGTACATATTAAATGTCCAAAATGTGGAAAACCAATGACTCGTGTTAAAGAAGTAATTGACTGTTGGTATGATTCTGGATCCATGCCTTTTGCACAATGGCATTATCCATTTGAAAACAAAGAAATATTTGAAGATAACTTCCCTGCTGATTTTATTAGTGAAGCTGTTGACCAAACTCGTGGATGGTTCTATAGTTTACTTGCTATTTCAACATTAATGTTTAATAAAGCTCCTTATAAGAATGTTATCGTATTAGGTCACGTTCAAGATGAGAATGGTCAAAAGATGAGTAAGTCTAAAGGTAATGCTGTTGACCCATTTGATGCTTTAAATGAATATGGTGCTGATGCTATTAGATGGTATTTCTATTCAAATAGTGCTCCATGGTTACCTAATAGATTCCATGGTAAAGCAGTTATTGAAGGCCAAAGAAAAGTAATGGGTACTTTATGGAATACATATGCATTCTATGTATTATATGCAAACATTGATAACTTTAACCCACTTGATTATAAACTTGAATATAATAAATTATCTGTAATGGATAAATGGGTTATTTCTAAATTAAATACTTTAGTTAAAGAAGTTGATAATAATTTAGGTAACTATAAGATTACTGAAAGTACAAAAGTTATTGAAAAATTCATTGATGATTTATCTAACTGGTATGTACGTAGAAGTAGAGAACGTTTCTGGGCTAAAGGAATGGAACAAGATAAGATTAATGCATATATCACTTTATATACATGTCTTACAACATTATGTAAAGCAATCTGTCCAATGCTTCCATTTATTACTGAAGATATCTACCAAAACTTAGTAAGAAGTGTTGATAAGAATGCTCCTATTTCAATTCATCTATGTAGCTATCCAGAATATAATGAAAAGTATATTGATAAAGAACTTGAAAAGAACATGGATGAAGTTTTAGATATTGTAGTTCTTGGAAGAAATGCAAGAAGCTTAAGTAATATCAAAAACCGTCAACCATTAAAACAAATGTTTGTTAAAGCTAATAAGTTAGATGATTTCTATAAAGAAATTATTGAAGAAGAATTAAATGTTAAAGATGTTATCTTTACTGATGATATCAGTAACTATACTTCGTATAAGTTTAAACCTAACTTCAAGACTTTAGGAAAGAAATGTGGAAAACTATTAGGTCCTATTGGTAATCTATTAAAAGAAATTGATCCATTAAAAGCATATAAAGAATTAAAAGAAAATAATAAGTTAGTTTTAGATGTTAATGGAGAAAGTGTAGAACTTCTTGAAGAAGACTTACTAATTGAAACAATTCAAACTGAAGGTTATGTTGTTTTTAGTGAATATGATTTATATGTAATTCTTGATACAAATCTAAATGATGATTTAATTGAAGAAGGTTACTTAAATGAATTTGTTTCTAAAGTACAAACAATGAGAAAAGATGCTGGATTTGAAGTTGTTGATCATATTGAATTAAGTATTTATAATAATGATAAATTAGTAGAAATTGCTAATAAGTATTTAACAAATATTAAACAACAATTACTTGCTGATAAAGTATTATTTAATCAAAATAAAGATAGTTTCGAAAAAGAATGGAACTTAAATGGTTTAAATTGTACTATTGGAGTAAAGAAAATAAAATAGATTAACGCAGTAGTTTTACTAGTGCTTTTTTGTATAAATACATACAAACAAGAAATTTTGTTATATTAAATATAAGCTATATATAGGGTTTATAGGGTATACTCAGATTGACAAAATGGCCTATTTTTTGTATAATATTTAAAATATTTTTGTTAATATATGCTAATTCTACTAATAGTAGAGATGAAAATATTTATAGTTTAGTACTCTAATTTACCATTAGAGAAATATTAATATATATTAGATAGGTATTTACAATCTATAATAGTATAATTAAAGTATGAAAAGATTTTGAGGTGATACTATGAATTCAATATTAAATGCATTATTTATAATAACATTAATTATTGTTCTATATAATTTAATAAAATATTTACCACGTGTTAATTGTTGGATAAAAGGAAAAGAAAAACAAGAACATTTAGTAAATGAAGTAAAGAATAAACTTGCTTTATGTATTCCTGCAAGAAATGAATCTAAAGTAATCGTTGATTTATTTAAAAGTATTGAGAGACAAACATATGATAGAAGTTTATTCGATGTATTTGTTATTGTTAAAGAAGAAAATGATCCAACTATTGAATTAACAAAACAAATGGGTGGTATCTGTTATATTCATAAAGAACAAAATTGTAAAGGTGATGCTTTAGATTTATGTTTTAAAAATATATTAAAGGATTATAAAGATACTTATAAAGGATTTATTGTTGTTGATGCTGATTGTATTCTTTCTGATAATTTCATGGAAGAAATGAATAATAGTTTAAAGAGTGGCTGTGAAGTTTGCCAAGCTAAAAAATATGTTAAAAACTATTTAAGTGAAAACAAAAAGAATATTACAATGACAGCTTGTTGTAATGGTTTAATTTGGCCATTAATGGATGATTGTGGTAACTTACATAAATCTAATATTGGTGTTACTAATATGGTTGTTGGTACTGGTGTTATGTTAACTTATGATTTAGTTAAGAAAAATAATGGTTGGCCATATAATCAAACTGTTACTGAAGACGTTGAATTAATGAATGATTGTGCATTAAATGGATATAAAAACTATTATAATAGTTACTGTTCATTATATGTAGAAGAAGCACCTGGAATTATTATGACTAATAAACGTCGTAGTAGATGGATTAAAGGTGTTGTTGATAGTTATAGATTATATAAAGAAAGACTTAAGAAATTAGAAAAAGATGAAGATGTTAAAAATAGATATTATGCAACTTGTATTGTTAATGCTTTTTGGTACGTTGGATCTTTAACTGTATTTGGACTTATTAATTTAGTTTTATTTACAATTCTTACATTCTCTAATGACAAGAATAGCTTTAAGGCTTTATTGTTTTTTATTGGTGCATTTAGTATAATATATTTATCTTTCTTTATAATGACAATCTTTTTAATAAGAGCAGATAATAAAAATATAAAACTTCCTTTTATGAAAAAAGTATTGTTATTATTTATTCATCCATTCTTCTATATGGAATATATCTATTTAACAGCGAAAGCTTTACTTACTCCACTTGAGAAGAAATGGGATGTAATTGAAAGAATAGATTTTGAAAATACAGGTAACGAAAATGGAGAAGTTCATATCTAGACAAGAAGCTCTAAAAAGAATTAAAGAGTTAGAGAAAAAAAGAGAGTTTGATCAACATGTTGATCCATACGATCCAGATGGTTTTTATAAGGTTGATGAAAAGTTTCCTTATATTAAAAAAGGATTTAAGAAAATATTTTATGGAATTTTAAACCTATTTATTGTTAAACCTTTTACAAAAAAAATTAATAAGGATTATAATACAACATTCATTGGTAGAGAAAACTTAGAAGGTATATCAAATGGAGTTGTTATATGTAATCATGTTAATATATTTGATTGTTTGGTTTGTAAACAAGGTTTTAAAGGTAAAAATTTAAATATTGTTAGCGCTGAGTTTAATAATAGAAAAGATAGATTAGGTACATATATGCGTGCAGGTGGAATCATGCCTTTAAGTGATAATCATGGTGCAATGCGTAACTTTAATAAAGCATTTGAAATAAGAATGAAAAAACGAAATAGTTTTATTCTAATTTATCCTGAACAAGCTATGTGGTGGAACTATAAAAAAGTTAGACCATTTAAAAATGGAGCATTTCATTATGCTAGTAAGTATAATGTTCCAATTATTCCTACATTTATTACATTTAAAGAACGTAATGAAAAAGATAGTGAAGGCATCAACTTAAGAGATTTTTACTATAATATCTTAAAACCAATTTATCCTAAAAAAGAATTATCTAACAAAGAAAACATTGAATATTTAAAAAATGAAAGTTTTAATGCTATAAAAGATTGTTATGAATCTTTTTATGGTAAGAAACTTAATTATGATGAGGATTAGATATGGTTTTATATATTATTCTATTTATATTATCTATTGTAATACCTGCTGTATTAAATATGATTTTTTCAAATCTACCTATTTGGTATGATTGGGTAGCTAGTATATCTATATTTGCTATTATCTTTGGTTTAGATGCACTTATTGCATGGATATTACATGCAATGGATAGTAAGTATTTTGATTATAATAAAAAGATGTTTATTGTATCTAAAAAAGAACAAAAGTTTTTAGATATCTTAAGAGTAAAAGATTGGAAAGATCATATACCAGAAATGGGTCAATTATGTGATTTTAAAAAGAATCACATATATTCATACGAACCTGAATATTTAAACAAGTTTTTAGTTGAAACTGTATACGCTGAAGTTATTCATGTTGGTATGGCATTAATAGGGTTTTTAGTTATATTTATTTGGCCATTAATTATATGTATATTTACTAAGTCATATGATTTTAGTGATATACTTAGATTCACTTTACCAATGAGTTTAATTAATGTTTTTTTGAATTTACCACCAATTTTAATTCAAAGATATAATCGTCCTAGATTAATGGTTTTATATAAATATAGTATAAGACATAAGAAGGCTTAAGCCTTCTTTTTTATTTTATGACAATTAATAAAAAAGTATTTTTGATTAATTATAAAAGTTTTGTTATAATTAATATATGTTATATAGGAGTTATTATGGAAAACTATAAAGAAAATATAATTAATTTAATTAATCAACTTGATTTAGAAAAAGATAATATTAAAAAAGCAAGTAAGATTATGTATAAAGCAATGAAAGATAATAAAGTGTGTCATGTATTTGCAACAGGTCACTCTCATATGTTTAGTGAAGAGTTATTTTATAGAGCTGGTGGACTTGTGCAAATTAATCCAATTTTAGAGCCTTTCTTGATGCAACATGAAGGAGCTATGAGATCAACTCAATTTGAACGTTTAACTGGTATTAGTAAAATAATCTATGATAGTCTTGATTTAAAAGAAGGTGAACCATTTATTATTGTATCTAACAGTGGAATAAATAATGTTCCTATTGAAATGGCTAAGATTTGTAAAGAGAATAATCATGAAGTTATTGTTATAACTAGTATGAATAATAAAGATTTGAAATCAAGAAATGATAGTGGAAAACATTTATACGAGTTTGGTGATGTTGTTATTGATAATCATACACCAATTGGAGATGGATGTATTGATTCAAAATATGGAAAAGTTGGTGCTACTTCAACTGTTTTAAATACTATTATTGCTCAAGAGTTAGTTCTTGAAATTATTCGTTTATATGAAGAGGATAATTTAACTCCACCTATTTATTATAGTGCTAATAATGGAGGAGATAATCATAATAAGGAGTTAATACGTAATTATAAAAATCGTATTAAGTGTTTATACTAATGAAGAAATCATATTTCGTTGAAGGTATGAGTTGTAGTAGTTGTAGTAGTGCTGTTGAGAAGGCTGTTGGCAAGTTAAAAGAAGTTAATAATGTTAGTGTTAATTTAATAACAAAAGAAATGGTCGTTGAATCAAGTAGTGAAATAGATAGTAAAATAATAAAAGTTGTTAAAAAAGCTGGATACTCTATAAATGATATATCTATTGATAAAAAAGATAATAAAAAAGTATTATTAATTATTTCAATTATTATCTCAGCAATACTTATGATTATATCTATGGTAGAGTTTAAGGGATTTTTAGATAAGATGAAATATCCTTATATTAATATATCTATTCAAATAGTACTTGCTTTAACATTAATTATTATTAATAATAGATATTATGTTAGTGGATATAAAAAATTATTTAAACTTCGTCCTAACATGGATTCACTTATTGCTATAGGATCTAGTGTATCTTTTATTTATAGTTTATATGAGTATATTATAATTCTTATGAACTTAAATAATATGAATATAATACATAAGTATACTATGAATTTATATTTTGATTCTAGTGCAATGATATTAACATTTGTTTCTATTGGTAAGTTTTTAGAAAGTGTATCACTATCTAAAACAAAACACGAATTAACAAATTTAATTGGTTTACTTCCTCAAGAAGCATTAGTATATAATGGAGTTGATTTTGTTAAAGTAAATGCTAATACAATTAATAAAGATGATTTAATTTTGGTTAAAAAAGGAATGATTATTCCAACTGATGGATATATAATTGAAGGGAAAGCATTAGTTGATGAAGCTAATATTACTGGAGAGAGTATTCCTGT
>JAEEGL013526786.1_pt1 | contig 17281 bp, 12 predicted proteins | sample 9134231 | NCBI WGS metagenome assembly JAEEGL01 (sample SAMN16246548, study PRJNA631951) | gut metagenome | biome: gut microbiome; feature: rumen; material: fiber-attached | host: Bos | place: Iran: Karaj | collected 2018-10
CGTCTCCGATGATCTCCGCGCAGGGCCGCTTCTTGTAGTACTCCTCAGTGCGGGCCTCCGGAGTCGGCGCCTCGCGCTTTACGTTCAGTCCCAGCATTTCACGGCAGACGATCGAACCGTGTTTTTCTTCAAAGCGGCGGGCCAGCTCCTGGATCCTGGCATAGTGGTCGGCCTTCACCTGTCCGGTCTCAGGGCCGTCATAGCCATAGAGCATACCTGCCACCATGAACATTCCGCTAACGGATCCGCACACTTCGCGCAGTCTTCCCATCCCTCCGCCGAATGATGAAGCCAGCTTCAACAGCAGTGCCTCATCGACAGGCAGCATGTCTGCGAACGCCAGCACAATAGACTGCGAACAGTTATAGCCTTTCAGGAAATTTGCCATTGCCATTTCTCGTCGTGTCATTTTTGTTCTCCTTGTAGAGCCTTTCGACGGCTATTTCGAATCGGTCCGCCATGCCCTCATTTAATTATATGCAAAAAGACACCTCCGCGCTATACCGCGAAGGTGCCATATACTACTGTTATCATACTTGTTCCGAAATATGTATCACTTTGCAAAAATCATTGCAGCTCATCCCATCCAGGAAATGTAAGCCATGCATCTGGCTCGCTTTTATACCGTCATTGTGAAGTCACTTTAAAATAATACGTTCAAAATTAAATCAGGAATTGTCTAATATATATCCAACATTTTCTGAGCACATCTACTTGTGACTTCGATATAGTATTTATAGTCTTCAGTAGATAGATTGTTTGAGTCATACTTGTTAATCTTTTCCGCGAAGTCGGTGTATTTCTGCATGATATTTGCATACTCACTCAGCATTGATATAGCGTTTGAGGGGTCATCCTGATACTTCTTCATGAACTCCACGTATTCATCAACGAAGTCCTCATAGCTGTCCAGGAATGCTTTCAGTTCAGGGTCAACGCCACCGGAATTGCCAGCTTTTGATTCACTATCCTTTGACTCGCTGCTGTTTGATGCACTGTTCTTTGAATTATTGGTATCTTTCTCACTTGTGGAAGCCGAATCCGCAGATGCCTTACTGGTTGTTTGCCACTCCGGAACGGCGTTTCGAATTATATCCAAGTATTCTTCAGAGTTCTTATAATTAGGATCTAAATCGATAAGCAAGGTTATCATCATACCACCTGTAGACAGATCATACGCCCAGGATTCATATACTCTAGCATTATACGTTCCATCACTTATATCATAGTGATATGTATTACCAATACTTTCTTGGGGCTTTACGCCGTCGGTGTATTTTTTGCTTGTCAGTAAATCGTCAACATCTGTTATCCCCTCAATTATTTCGCCCATCTTTTCTTCCAGAACATCCTCTACTTTCTTCTTGTTATTCCTCATCTTTTTAGCTGTTTCAGCGTCAAAAGAATCTCCAAAGACATAAAGAATAGCTGTATCATCTGATTTGGTATAGATGCGCGTAGTGTCATTTGATTCCGTCATTTTATACGCATGTGGCAGCTCAAGCACAAACCCTCCTGCATGTACCTCAAATGTGTCAGATGGTCTTTCCAGTTTCGTATTAAGCTGCTTCTCTATCAGTGCAATATATGAGTCTACATCCTTGCTCTTAGCATCATCAGACACTCTGACGAACATTTCATCCATCCAGGTATCAACATCAGATTGAAAATTCAGAGTTGAAATACTCTCACCGGTTACCTCTGCATAAATATCATACTCCAACGCATTAGAATGCATTGTGACTCTTTGGCCGTCAAAACTCCACTTATCTCCCGTCTCAACATCAAACCATTCTTTCCAGAAATACTCCGCCGTTCCATTGCTCAGAAATGTGATTCCGCTTCCGTGCAGGCCAACATAAGTTCCGGCAATATCAGCTGCAGTCACGGATGCTTCAGGTTCTTTTTCAACAGCAGGTTCCTCTTCGCTTACGGCAGTCTCCTCGGCAGTGCTCTTTTCGTTGTTGTCAAAAGAGCCATTGCTGCCCGAATTTGTTTTGGCGCCCCCACATCCACAGAGCGTTATCGACAGTATCAGCAGTCCAGCTATCAGTCTCTTCATGGTTCATCTCCTTCCTCACCCGGCCGTATGACCTTGTAGCCATAGGACTCGAGTGCTGAAATGACTTCAGGTGTGATGTTAACTGTAATGTCAGCTTTTTTCATGCCTGCCCGGCCGATGATCCTGTGAAGGTCGTCGACTGAAACTTCCATGACATCTGCTATCCTTCGAAGATTGTCACGGTCAGGCAGCCCCCCGTCTGTCTCCCACTTTGCTACAGCAGATTTTGAAACGCCGATCTTATCTGCCAGCTCCTCCTGTGTCAGTCTCATGTTTTTTCTTCTGGCAGAGATGTACTGCCCCAGACTTAAATTTGCTCCCATTTTTCACGCTCCTAATTCCATGGTAAGTTTAGGATTTTTCATAATCAAATTACTTTTTGTTTACGCCGCGTAAGCATTCTTCATATTTATATTTTTACTTTATCAATTTGCGGACAAAAAAATCCCCACCGAAATGGTGGGGATCTCATACTGTCTCAATGTTTTATTCTGCGGAAAGCTTTTGCAGGCCCTGGGCAAGCAGCATTTCATCGATCTCGTACATGTCGAAGATACGATTGTTGATCGCGACTATCATGCAGGCGTCCCTCGGCTCTTTTGCATAAAGCTCACTCATGCCATACAGCTTCAGTGCCCGGTTCGTCTCAACCAGGTTAAAGTGCCCGGCAAGGCAAAGCCTGATGATCAGGTCGCGGTTCTTGGAATGTTTCTCCATTGTGATGATCTTGCTTCCGTAGGACTCTGTGACTCCTGCAAAAGAGTATACATCCTTAAGTTTGATGTTCTTCTCGTCAAGCACATCCTTGAAGTAGTAATAGAAGGCCTTCTTGTCATCAGCCATGTACTTGCTGTTGTCTTTCAGATAACTGTCAAGCTGGTCAGGCTTCATGTTCTCCAAAAGGTCGTTCAGTTCATTCGTGGGTTTCTGTTGCACTACTGTTTCCTTTCAATTTCTTCCAGTGCTGCCATTAGTTCTTTTGCCGAATAGCGGTCCTCGGCGTCGAGGCTGATACAGCGCTCTATCACCGGCCAGATTGCTCCGTCTGCGCGCTGCTCCTTGGGGAAATGGCCAGTGATCATCACGTTGAGTAGCATGCCAACCGCGTAGATATCTGATCTGTCGGATGACGCCTTCAAGCCATATCCAGCCTGCTCAGGAGCTGCGTAATACTGTGTGCCCATGTAATGGGTGTCGTCAGTCTTGTCAGGGTCGTACCACTTTGCAACATTCATGTCCAGCAAAAAGACCTCGTCGCCCGGCGTAATTATGATATTCGAAGGTTTGATATCCCTGTGGACAATTGGCTTTGGCGGACGGTGGAGCTCATCCAGTATTGTGCAGATTTCTTTTGCAATACTTACTGCTCTGTCTTCAGGAACCAGCGTATCTGCAAGGATGTCGTCGACCGTGCGTCCTTCGATATACTCCTCGATGACGATCAGGCAGTTGCTGCTCTCGTATAGCTCAATGATTCTTGGCATGTGAGCAATGGGGTGTCCCTGAAGGTATTCATAAATGCTCTTGTCGTAGGTTGTCAGGAGTTTCCTGATATATCGCCTGTCATTTTCGTGGTTCCGAACAACTGTGATGTCTCCTCGGCCACCGACAGGTTCTTCCTCTGAATACATCGAAAGCTTCAGAACGTCTTCATCAGACAGGCCGCGATACGGGTTGTGCTTCTCCGCCTGGAACTCGTCTTCAGAAGCATACAGTTCGCTGATGTCAATCTTATTCACACAGCCGCATTGGGTGCACTTCCACTCGCCACACTCTTCTGTAAATCCTGGCTGCAAATTCATTATTTCCCCGCAGTCATCGCAGATCCAGACTATGTCGCCCTCCACTTTGGGGTTCATGAGAATCTCGCCACAGCCTTTGCAGACCCAGTAGTTTAGCGACGGATCGTAGCCCTTTTGCAGAGTCAGGTTTGCGTCGCAGTTGGGACAGTATTCATAGGTGTTGTCCATAGCCTCAGGCGTATTGCTCTTTGGTCTGATCTTGTTTTTTAGCTCATCAAAAAGTCCCATTACTCGTCCTTACTGTTAATGAAAATGCTTTACCACTAAGTCTACTATATCAGCTTAACACTTCCTCAGCAAAGAGAAGCACTGTTATCAGGTATACAGCTCTTTTCCATAAGAAAAATCCTCACCGGATCAGTGAGGATTCTTAACAGAAGTAATCCATTATTATCCGATTCAGACTGTTCTGCACTTATGGCCGCTGGCTGCTTCAAAGTTATACCTTACTATTCCGAGATCAATCTTTGTCATAGGTCCAAATCCGGCTTTGATCACAGCGTCTTCTCCGTCCATGTTCAAAAAGAACTTTTGCTGATTCACAGCTGTCGGCGCCTGGATGGCTGCTTCTAAGCCTTCCCTGAACCATTCAGGCATATCTTTTTCAGCAACACCGCAGAGCTTCGAGAGTTCTTTTGACTTATGGTTTGTACCCTTGTTCAGGCCATAGCCTATCGCGATCACGCACACAATCTTCTCCCCGGCATCAATCTCTGCTTTGCACTTTCCGCGGCCATATGTTCCTGCAACCCAGCAGGTGTTGAGCCCCATCATCTGGGCTTCAAGCACAAGCTTCTCGCCGTAATAGCCCGCCAGCTCATCCAGGTCTGAGAGCTTCTTCGGACCTACTAAAGCTATGTAGTTGTTCACTCCCGAGAACTTTCCATAGTGACCAAGCAACGTATCGAAGCACTCCGGATCATCCGTTATAAGCTGGATGTGAAGACCGCTTTCCCTGTTGCATTCCTGTATGAGATTCTCGAGTGAAGTCCTCACATCTCCAACGATATGATCAGATGAATACTGCCTTACACTGTGCCTTTCTTTTATTGCTTCCTTGATATCCATTATTGCCTCCTGAATAGTTTTGACTTGTCGCATTTACTCAATTATATTTTATACAATACACTTTACTTCATCGTACAATCTTTGTCCACTATTATTTGTAATACGCTAAGCATCTATTCTCCCACATAATCCTATAGCATTGATACCGTAATAGATTTTTCAACAGCCTGGCATTTTATTTATTTTAGGTAGCTGGACCAGATTGCTCTCATTTCAAGAACAGGTTCACCTTTTCTTCTACCAGCCTGATATCTAACTGACGTTCCAAGGTCTCCAAAGTGATGATCAGATTATCCCCCAAAATCAGCCCTTGCTCTTCGTAGTCCATAAGTTTACTGAAATTTCTAGTTGCATATCCCATATCTCCAACACGGCCAAGATGTTCCCAGTATATGGTTTTTCTTTTTCTGACATTCAATATGACAAAGTCTGGAAATACACTTCGTGAGCCGACTACTTCAAATCTTGGCTCATACTGATATGGGATGCCCTGCTCAAGTAAATAGTCGGCAATTATCTTTTCTGATTTTGACCTGACGTATTCGCCTCTTCTTGTTTTGAATTCAGTTGCCTCACCATAGGTGTTGACGTTTCCCTTGTGTTCTTCCAGCCACTCTTCAATGAACATTGCTTCTGTCGGTGCAACAGGAATAACCAGTTCTTTTCTGGTATCACACATGATCTCATAAATGTTGTCTAAAGCATCCGTGTTATATCCGGTAATAAACTTCTTAAGCCTTTTATCCATGCTTAACAATGTTTTGTACGCTTTCTTATCATAGTCGCGCTGCGCCAGCATGTGAATTTTGTTTTTCTCATAGGTTGGAATGTATATTTCTTTATCTTTTCCTGGCTGTATGAGATGGTATTGCGGGCATCCGTTACTTTTTGTCACTCTCAGGCTTCCCGGCTCAAGGTTTTTGTATGATCTTTGCCTTTTTTCTACCTCCTGGAGAAGCATCTCAACTTGAGAAAGCTGCTCCATAAGCTCATTTTTGATACTTATCATTATATCGTTTATTCCTTTCTGTTTTTGAAACTATTTTTACTTCTGATTATGACTTTTTCTTTTACCAGCAGTATGGTTAAAATTAAGCTACTGCTCATCAGGCTAAAATCGAATTTTGTTAGTAGCCATTTCTAGATTAGCTGATTACAAAGCATAGAAATTACTGCTGTCAGCGGTAATCTTCCATAACAACAGTAGCTCCCCAACGTGTTTACTTCTCACAACTCAAAACGTACACAGAAGCAGTAGTAACAATCAGCATTGACTACTAACAATTCTTAAAAAAACGGATTCTAGCAGTAGCTCCAGAAATGGGCTACTGTTATTTAGAACAAATCTGAAATACAGAAGTAATTACTCAAGTAAATTGTATATAAAACTCAAGTAAGAAATAATATAGCAAGTCACAAAGAATAATTCAAGTCACTGTATGACCCAAATGCGAATTCAGTACAAAAAGAGACCATACCATAAATAGAATATCTGAATCACTCAGCAAAAAAGCGCAGCAAATAACAGGCGCCTGAATAATGCCCCAAAAAGACAACGAAATGCGCAGAAAACTTCAACGTAACAAAAGATAAACGCCTGCATAATGCATAGAAAAAGAGCTGATGCAAAAGCATCAGCTCTAAAACTATCCAATTCTTAATCAGTGATTGCATAGGCAAAGCCTAAAACCTTAAGCAACATGCACGCGCTCAACAACAGCTCCGAAAGGTGCCAGCGCAACCTTGGCAATCTTGAAGTACTGCTTGCCCCACGGAATGCCAATGATCGTGATGCAAAGAATCACGCCAAGAATGAAGTTACCAAGAGCGAGCTCCCATCCTGTAAGGATAACCCACAGTACATTCACGATGAAAGATCCGGCGCCACCCTCATATCTTACCTCTTTGCCAAAAGGATTAAGGGAAATCGATGCCAGTTTGAAGCACTGCACACCAATCGGTATTCCAAGGATCGTGATGCACCAGAAACATCCGGCTATAACCCAGCCGAGTGCACTGAGCAGTCCTCCAAATATGATCCATAAAATGTTCAAGAATATTCTCATTTAAAACCCCTTTCTGCAACAAACGCATGTAATTAAATAGTGTTTTTTCATCCTCTAGTTTTTTATACGATTAAAGTGGTAACGTGTCAACAAATCCAAACAGGAATTTTTAAATTCGCATCCGGTCGCTTTCCATCACCATATAATTTATCAACTATTTTACCACATGCTGCACAACGTATAATGCATCAAACTTGCAATCATACGCTATCGGGCGCCATAAAACATCTCAGCAGTTTCAATAACATCCCGTACAATTCGCAGATCTTCCAGCGGATCTCCGGTCTCAAGAGAATGGTTTGCACCATCAACAAGATGAAGCTCGAAACCTATTTCCTTTTGAGCATCCTCCACAATGTCATTCTCGCACCAGGGATCGCTGAGTCCATGGAAGACCACAACGTTCTCCCGAGGCAGATTGTGCAGTGTGTCAGGCACGGGTGTGTAAACCAACTGGCCGATTACCATGCCCTTCTCGCGGGCGATCCTTGCAGCAATCGCAGTACCAATGCTCTTTCCCACAAAGATAATATTGTCGTAGTCTTCGAACACCACCTCCGAGAGCTGCTTCTTCGCCTGCTCCGTGAAGTCCTCAATGGCCACCAGCATTTTATCAGGATTATTCTTAATGCCGGGAATCTCGCCGTCAAACTCATAGCGAATCTCCACGACATCATGCTCATATTTTTTGGCTAATTTCCTGGAATAGTACAATAATGGCTTATCGCAGTGATATCCTATTCCCGGGAAAAGAACTGTTAATTTCTTTCTCATAGTTCAAACACCTTTCGCATACAATCATCCTGCCGCGTCTTCAGTAGCATCCAATCCACCACATCTCTCACAGCACCTTCTCATAGCAAAGAAAATCCTGGTCAAACATATAGCACTCACCTACAACATTAAACCCGAAAACTTCGTAGCACCTGATTGCCTTCTGGTTGCACTTATTCACCAGGAAGTGGACGCTCTTATATCCACGCTCCTTAAGCGCATCCAGACCATGCTGCATCATCTTCCGGGCAATTCCTCTGCCCTGCATGGAGGGCGTAACAGCCACACGTGCCAGCTCGCCGCCCGGGAAAAGATCCCTGTTCCAGCACTCAAGTGCATCAACGTCTTCATCCAGCTCAATGGAGATCGCCGCAATAATCTTTCCATTCTCTTTCATCACAAACAAAGCATCCCTGGACAGGTCATAGTCTATAGTCTCATTGGAGGGATAGTCCTCATCCCACGCGCAGAATTCTCTGCCCAGCTGCTCTTTATACAGCGCCATTATCTCGTCCCTGTCACTCTCGGTGGCAAGGACAATATTGTTCTCATTTTCCATGACTCGTCTTCCTATTCTTCGGATTATTAAATTAAAAAGGACCTTCTCCTTTTCACTGCCAAGTTGAAGGTCCTTGTAAAAACTTATTCAGGCTTCATACATTATTACTCAACGACAGTAATGACGTCTGAAAGGATATAGTGGAACAGAGGATAAGACGTGTTCTCATTTTCTTTATATCCTCTGTACAGATCGCAGGTGTCTGAAGGATTCTCAGGATCCACACCTTTGTAATTGCCCTTAAATACGAAATCGCCGTTGCCTCGCTTAAACTGGTCGATGGCTCTGTCCATAGCCTTCTGGGTATCCGGAGCAGCTATAGCAAAATTCAGGTCAACCATCTCAACCCAGCCCTTCTCAAATCCTGCGGACACATCTGATCCATGGATACGGCCTGTAACCACACTCTCGATGGGCTTGTTGGCCATCACTGCATCAACCGCTGCGATTACGTAGGGCTCCCAGCAAATTCTTGAAGTAACAAGTGAAGTTCCCGGTGCAACTTCTGACATGCTCTGGTTGTAGCCAACAAAGTATACCTCGCCGGTCTCAGAAGTTTCCTCGCAGGCAATGGCAGGACCGATGGTATCGGTGTGCTGTGAGATCACTATGCACCCATCATCTATGAGTTTCTGCGCCGCTGCTTTTTCCTGGGCGTAGCTGCTCCAGGTATTGGTGTAGCTTACTTCCATCTTTGTCGTAGGTACGATTGAGCGGGCACCTAAAAGAAATGCCGTATAGCCGGAGATTACTTCCGACGTAGGATAGGCTGCAACAAAACCGATAAGTGCCTTGTCCTCTGTAATTGTTCCTTCGCTTATCATCTGTTTTAACTTCATGCCTGTCGCTATACCGCTGACGTATCTTCCCTGATAGGCTTCGCCCTTGAAGGTGTGGTAATTGGCGGGCACTGTCTTTCCGCTCATGTCCATGTAGGAAGTCTGGCAGAACTGGATGTTTGGATACTCAGGTGCCAGCTTAACAACCAGCTCACTGTATCCGTTGAAAAAGATAATGTCGCACCCCTCTTCAGCAAGCTCACGCAGGGGTTCTTCCATCTCGTCATCAAGCACGTTGCTGCAGCTCACTATATCAACCTTCTCGCCGTATTTCTTTTCTACTGCGTCCTTCGCAAGTGAGAAGTTATAGGTATAAGGTGTGCTCTCGTCGTTGTCGTAGATGAATCCCACTTTCAAGGTGTCTCTTGTAGCAGCAGGATTGAGGAGTCTGAAACAGGCAATGAAGATGAACATCATCACCAGGCAGGTCAGGACAGTTGTGATATATACACGTTTCATGCCTTGCCTCCTTTCTCCTCAGCCTTGTCATCGGCGGGCTTATCTTTATTCTCTTCGGGTTTGTCAGCAGGCTTATCTTCAGCAGGTTTATCTTCAGCCTTGCTTTCCTCAGGCTTATCTTTCTTGTCTTCAGTCTTCTCACCAGCCTTGGTTTCTTCAGCCTTCTCGCCGGCCTTGCCTTCTTCCTTCTTCTCTTCGGCCTTCTCGCCGGCCTTGCCTTCTTCCTTCTTTTCTTCGGCCTTCTCGCCGGTCTTCATCTCGGCTTCCTGTATCTTCTTATCCTCCTCCACACGGCGTTTCAGCTCTGCCTGAGCTTCTGCGTCCGCATGCTGGATCTCAGCCCTCTTCTGGGCATAGAGCTCATCAAGATTGATGTCGCCCCTATCCACCAGCCTAAGGAAAGCATCCAGCGCATCAGGATCGAACTGTGCTCCGCGTCCGCGCTTCATCTCGTTCATAACATAATCTGTGTCCATGTGGTTTCTGTAGACACGGTTTGAAGTCATGGCGTCAAAGGCATCAGCCACGCCGATTATCCTTGCGAAAAGAGGTATCTCTTCACCCTTAAGTCCTTCGGGATAGCCCTTACCATCGTACCTCTCATGATGATATTTGGTTCCTTCCTCAACGTGTTCTACCAGGGTGAAGTCCTTCAGGATCTCTGCCCCACGGTTTACGTGGGACTTCATCTTGGCGTACTCATCGTCGGTCAGACGGCCAACCTTATTCAGCACGCTGTCAGGTATTCCGATCTTTCCAATGTCGTGCATCTGGGCTGCTTTCCTCAGGTTCGAGAGAGCCTTGTTCCTCTCCCACCACTTGAAGCAGTGCATCTCCTCGGCAATGAGCACCGAGTATTCCGCAACTCTAAGGGAGTGCTGGTGTGTACGCACGTCCTTCGCATCGACTGAATTAGCAATGGCCATAACGGTCTCGTTCGCCATGTTTATCTTGATCTGCTGCTGGTTCAGCTGCCTCTGTACGACAAGCCATGTGAACCAGATGATAATAGCGGAAAGAACAATCAGCATATATGCGAAGAACCCGGGCTGCTCGTAGAACTCGCCCTCCTTCACAAGGTTGAACTTTCTTTCCTCCAGCACCTTCTCTCCGGCACTGTCCAGAATGGCCAGATGGAAAGTATATTCTCCGGATGGAATATTTACATAAATAATATTGTTCAGACTGTTCTGAGGAACAACGGTCCACTGGGTATCATAGCCCTCAAGAAAATATCCGACGTTTGGTTCCTGAATCGTGTAATTAAGAACTTCCGGTCCCATCTCCACACGGCTTACGCCCTGTCCCACGGCTATGGTTCCCGTGCGGTCCATGGGCTGAAGCACGCCGTCAAGCTTTACGGATGCAAGCTGCATTCTGTAGGAACGAACGTCGCTGTTGTATTTCTCAACGTCAATGACGTAAACGCCTGTGTCACAGGGGAGGAAAAGATCTCCTGTTCCGCTGTAATAGTTCCAGGAGTTGGCCGTAAGTGATGTTCCAAGACCTCTCCTTGCGTCCAGAAGCTCCCACGCGATCTCGCCGCCTTCAACCAGCTCATCCCTTCCAACCACGTAGATTCCGGCACTGGACATAACAAAGAGTGTATCCTCGTCCTTTACCCAGATATCATAGTTGTTGAAGTAAGGGAACTTATCCAGTACCCTGACAGTCTCATCAGGCTCTAAGTAGCAAAGGCTGTTACTGGTAACAACAAACACTCCATCAGACTTGGGGTCCTTAATGGTCCTTAGGATAACGCCGCTGCTGAGGCCGTCGTCACGAGTGATCATGTCCTCAACTTTGCCATCCTTAATAACCGCGATTCCGTCGCCGTCTGTACCTGCAAGAATTGTTCCGTCGCTTCTCTCTGTTATGGTAAGGATCATGGAGTTGATCAGTCCGTCCTCGTTCTTGATAGTACGTGTAACCTCGTGATCCTCAATAAAGCTTATTCCCGTATCACCTGCAGCAAGAATGGTTCCATCTGAAAGACCTGTTACAATTCTCGCCCTGTTTCCGAAACTTCCGTTATCTCCGTTGTAATCCCAGGAACTTCCGTCTGGCGAAAACTCGATGAGTCCGCTTCCGTAGGTACATACCCACAGGTGGTTCTTATCATCTACATACATGCAACGGATTCTTTTCCCATCAAGTTCATCTGTCAGACCGTTGATGATCTGAGTGTGGCAGGCCTTGTCCACCACATCCAGGCCCTTGTCGGTTCCGATGTAATAGTAGCGCTGCCAGGCCACTATGGTGTTTACAACTTTTCTCTCCATTCCGATGGATCCGTAGACATCCCTGAAAGGAGACTTGGCGAGCCTCAAAAGTCCCAGTCTTGAAGATGTGAACCAGAGGTTGCCCTGATAATCGTAGAGCATGTTATCGATGGAGTTGTTGAACTCGTTGGTGTTGAGCTTGTGATAGCCGCTCTCGTCGATGTAGGAAACTCCGCTGTCAGTTGAAATGAACAGCGTTCCGTCATGCAGATAGTTAATGTTATTGATACTGGCCACGTCCTCGCAGGTCATGGCTCCAAGTTTCTTGAAGTTGTCGCCGGACACATCATAGCTGTAGATGCGGTTGGTGGACGATCCCACCATCAGCGTTCCGTCGGGTGCAAATGAACAGCAGTTAAACAGTTCCTCTGAACTTGGCAGCTGTGTCTGAGCTAATATCTCTCCGTTTTTCAAAAGAAACAGTCGCCCGTCGGACGCGATCGTTGCCACGTGACCTTTTTCATCAGCCGCGATAGAATCGGCATAGTTAATCTCATCTATTGTATTTGCAGCCTTAAGGCCGTTGTTCATAACGAGGATCTGCATGCTGCCGGTCGTACCAATGTAATAGTAACCGTCAGAAGCACGGACAATAGAGCGGACAGAATTGGAAGGAAGACCTGATGACATATCAAGAACATTCACAACCTCTTCTCTTATAACAATGGACAGGCCGTTGTCGTTGGTTCCGATCCAGAGACGGCCCTCCTCATCCACATAGAGGCAGTTGACGTTTTTAACGGACTCATAATTATCTACCCATCTGAACTCTCTGCCGTTGTAGCGGTAGAGTCCTGCGTAGGTTCCGATCCAGAGAACACCGTCATTGGTCTGGGCGATGTCATTGGCTTCGCCGCAGGGAAGACCGTTGTTACTGCTGTATACGCTCTGAACATAGTCGTTGTAATCTGTGATATCAGTCAATCCGCCATCTTCAGCTCTTACTGGAATAGAAAGAGCAAGCGACAGTGAAAGAGAGATGCACAGGATCATCGGAGTTATTCCGGAGGTCGCAGCTCTTACATTCTCAATGGCCTTCTCTTCCTCTTCCTTACTGTCTATTCGCTTTATAAGAATGAAGATATAAACAGCTGCAACGGTCAGTATCTTATCGACAAACTCAATTGCAAGCTGACCGAGAACGCAGCAGATGAAGAACGGCCAGTTCTTTTCATTAAGATAATTTATGACGCCGTCGCCCCATTTATTTCCGGTATATCCCTGGGATAAAATAAGATTCACGGGCACAGACACAACAAGCGCCGTGAGCATGGCAAGTGAAGCGGCCACCATGAAGCCGTAAAACTGAGCAAACCAGTTCCTTTTGGCCGCGATACCAATGATGATACCCAGCGCGATACTGGTTATTGAATAGGCTGCCGAGAGATTGCTGACAACATAGTAGGCCAGATTCCCCGTCAGTCCTACTATGGCGCCGCAGATCGGGCCGCCGACATACGCGCACAGTGCCGTGCCGAACGAATCCGCCCACAGTGGCCATTCAAAATGAACCGCCACGACTTTCCCCAAGACGTTCATGCACACGCACAAAGCGGTAAAAAGAATAATCTTCCAGGTCTTCCACTTTTTCATACGCTTTCATCTCCTCACAAAAGTACAGTACTAATGAAATCCCGATCTTTTTTTCACCTACTATTATATTCCTAAAATTTTTAGAATTGTTAAAAAAAGCTTAAAAAAAGCGATGGTTATGCCAAAAAACGGCCGATAGTAATGTCCATCGGCCGTTTTTAATCAAGAATATTGTCTTTTTTTATTTATAAATATCAATCGAGCTCTACAAGAGAGATATCATCGATATAAATATCATGCTTTTCTTTTACTCTGACTCCTCCAACTGAACCCATCGTGACATTGAATCTTGTATTTCTGTCAGTGGGATATTCCATTGTAAAGTCAGTTGTGAAAGTCTTCCACTCGCTGCCAATTGTAACAGGTTCTTCAGTCTGGCTGTAGTTGGTCCAGTCGCCCTCGTACATCTGAAGTGAGTATGCGATCTGTCTCTCAACGCTGGACTTCGCCTTGAAGGTAAGTCTGTAGCTCTTTCCCTCCTCAAGAGTAATTCCGTCCTGGTTCAGCTGTACATACCAGGAATTTGCTTCGTCATTAGCTATGGTGTCGTCGATTGTTATGGCAAAAGAATTCTCGTTTCCGTTCATACTGTCGACAACATATGTAGCTGTTACCTGGTCATAAACATAAGGTGTAAAACCGGCCAGGCCTGCGTTGAAGGAGCCGTTCTTGATGAGTGCGTCTTCTGTGAAGAAGAGATTGTCGAGATAGTAGGTTCCCTCTTTTTCAAACAGAAGCTCAACGTTTGAGTCAGCTCTTTCTACATCGCTTTCAAAAGAAATCTTTTCGGCGAACTTGCTGTCAGAAGTTGTAAGTTCAGGAACAAATTCTTTTCCCGCAACAACAACCTTCATGCCGTCAGCTGCACCGCCTTCATTTCTTGCGTTGAAGCTCAGCTCATAGCGGCCTGTTGCGATGGGTGAAAGCCCGCTCTGAGAAAGCTTTACTGTCTTGCCTGCAGGTACTGTAACCTTCAGCTCTCTTACGTTGTTTTTGTTGGTGATGGCAATGTCTTCGCTGTCTGCTTCGTCCATCTCCCAATAGCCAAATCTCTTTTCACCCTGATCGAAGGTTCCGTTGTAGATGAAGTTTCCGTCAGGTCTGATGCCCTTGTCAGCGCCGTCTGCGATCTCTTCGCCGGACTTGTGGGTGAGCTTTACGTTGTTGATTGTGACAGGTGCTATGGTGGGCTGCTTTCCGAGGTTGAACTCCAGAGAGCCGTTGGCATCTGTCTTCTCGTTCATTGTAAATGTGAGGGTGTAGGTCTTTTTCTCAGGTGTGATTGAAACTGTTGTGTCTTCGAAATATCTGATCCAGCCTCTGTCCGGGCCTTCCACGTCGACTATGATATCTCTGTCCTCGGTTGAGTAGCAGTCAAAGGAAAGTTCATACTCCCAGCCTTTATAGATAGGGATGTTCTCCTGCTTGAGCTGCACGGAGTAGAAAACGCCGCCGGCAGTCTTGTTGGGGATCAGTGTGATACCCTCGTCGGAGAGCTCGTATGTAGCGCCGAAAGCATCAGACTCAATGTGATATTTCCAGTTGTCCGGATCAGCGCTCTCGGTCTTGTCTCTTCCGATGTCCTCGGTGAAGGTTGAGTTATTTACATAGTTGCCTTCTGCGTCGGGCTCTCTGAAAGTAACGGGCTCGCCTTCAGGTCTTTTGGCAACTGCTTCTGCTGCCTCGTACTCCTCGGCGGGTTTCTGGTAAACTCGCACGTAATCTACTTCGTAGACCTGGTCGTTCATCACTGCCTTCTCAGCATCGCCGGGATAGCCTACCCAGCTTCCGCCGACAGCGAGGTTGAGGATCACGTAGAAGTTCTGGTCGAAAGGAGCAGGATATGTGATCTGGTTGTCGTCGTCGGTACCGGTGTACCAGTCGTCGGTTGAGTAAACAAATTCATCGTCCACGTACCAGGAGATTTTGCCGGGTTCCCAGTCTGCGCGGAATACGTGGAAATCATCGGAGTATCCGTTGGCCTCGATCTGCCTTGAGCCCTGGTTCTCCTTGTGGCCGTTGCCTGAGCTGTAGCCATAGTGAATGGTATGATAACTGGTGGATGTATCCTGGCCCATTACCTCCATGATGTCCACCTCACCGCACTTGGGCCACTGTCCGTAGAGGCCTTCGTCTGTTGCCATGAGCCAGAAAGCGGGAAGGTAGCCCTTTCCTGCGGGAACCTTTGCTCTAGCCTCGAATCTACCATATGTAAAGTCGTGCTTGTTCTGAGTTGTAATACGGCCGGAGGTAATCTTCTCTTCGTCTTCGACTGTCTCAATGTGGGGTTTGATCTTCAGTGTCCCGTCGCTTACTTCGATGTTGCCTTCGTCCAGGGCTGTGTATCTCTGAAGCTCGGCGTTTACCCAGCCGGGTTCGTGGGTCTCAACGTTCCAGTCGTTTGTATTGAGGCTGTCGCCGTCGAATTCATCTGCCCAGACGAGTTCGTAGTTGTCATCTGCTGCCTGGTCCTGGTCGTTTGTCTCGTCTCCTGTCTCGCCTGCTGCCTGGTCTGACTGCGCCTGATCCTGTTCGGTGGTTTCAGTCTGCTCCTGTGCTACGTTGGCGGGCACGTCAGCTGAAGCTTCCGGCTGCGCAGGTGCCTGCTTGCCACATCCTGCGAGCGCTCCTGCTAAGAGTGTTGTCGACATTATCAGTGCAAGAATCTTTTTGTTTCCGGTTTTGATCATTTCATAATCTCCCTTGGTGTGAACGGCTGTTGTTTGCTGTTGTTTGCTGTTGTTTGCTGTTGTTTTGCTGTTTTTTGCCGTTCGTTGCTGATTGCTTGTTGCATGTCATGGTTTCATGGTGCCACGGTTTAGTGTCATGGCGTCATGGTGTCATGGTTTCATGGTTTAGTTTCATGGCATCATGGTTTAGTTTCATGGCATCATGGTGGGTCTTGTTGGTGGCATGATAGTTCTTGTTGTTGAAACTTTGCATGTTTTCATCATTAGTTGCCTGGTTCATGGCTCATGCCATGATGTCATGTGAAAGTTCATTGTTATGTCATAATATACACAAATATAGTTTTTCTATATCATAATTGTAACAAAAATAGTATATTCATGACATAAAATAGCAAAAATCAGCCAATTAGACATGCAGTGTGCCGCTATAGCACAAAATCACCAGCAGTTCCCCCATGGACCGGAAAACAGATCAGCTGAAGCTGATGCATTTGGAGCTGATGCATTTGAATCTTTCCTGAAAATATGAAGTCAGTATTTGGAAGTATCGAAATCAATAAACAAGCCGTATTTCAGTATTTTTCTATTAAAAGAATCATTTTGCGAGAATGTGACAGATGTGTCGCCATATTTTGGCGCAAAATTCCAGGTCAAATGGCGAAAAAGAGCCTATTTGCGAGAATAATCTCTCTCCAATGCCGAATAATCAACTGAAATCATAAATTATTCCAGGTAATTCTTTCAAAAATCTTGCTATAGTGAGAAAAATCAGTCGTAGTAAGGCTTTTTGAAACAAGCGACTCATGCCAAAACACAAAAAACACTGCTATAGCGAGAATTTTCGAGCTGAATCAGCAGTCCAGGCCTGATCAACTCATGGCAGATTCATAAAAATCCCTCTATTGCTAGAATCACATAAGAATCAGGTGGCATTAGCGTTTATTCTCAATCGAGTAGGAGGAAATTCCTCTGAATGAGGAATTTCCGACCTCTCACACCACCGCTCATGCGGGTCCGCAAGCGGCGGTTCAATCAACTTAACAAGCAACACACCTTGCGGTGTAGTAGTCTAACATGGAGATTAGCC
>JAEEGL014174045.1_pt1 | contig 17281 bp, 14 predicted proteins | sample 9134231 | NCBI WGS metagenome assembly JAEEGL01 (sample SAMN16246548, study PRJNA631951) | gut metagenome | biome: gut microbiome; feature: rumen; material: fiber-attached | host: Bos | place: Iran: Karaj | collected 2018-10
GATGCTGAGTGGAAAATAATCGAAACAATTCTAGAAGAAATTCAAGCCGAAGTTAGAGAAGATAATGATAGTGCTAGTGAATAGCACTATTTTTTCCTAATGAAGAAAATAATTAAAATAGTTATTATATTAGTAGTAATGGTACTACTAATATTAGCTGCAGGCTTGATTTGTTTTAATATGAATATTAAACCAGTACAAACTGATAGTGAAGAAGTAGAATTAGAGATAAAAGAAAATATGACATATTCTACTTTAGGAAGTGTTCTAAAAGATAATGGTTTAATAAGATCAGAGTTATGGTATAAAGTTTATATTAAAGTATATAAACCAAATAACTTACAAAAAGGTTTCTATAAATTAGATAAAAATATGAGTTTAAAAGAAATAATAGATAATTTAGAAGAAGGATCTACATTTGATCCAAATATAATTAATATTACTTTTAAAGAAGGACTTAATGTAAGAAAAGTCGCTAAAGTAATAGATGAAAAAACAGATAATACTTATGATGATGTACTTAATCTTATGAAAGATAAAGATTATATTAAATCTTTAATAAGTAATTACTGGTTCTTAACAGATGAAATACTTGATAGTAAAATATATTATCCTTTAGAAGGATATTTATTTCCAGAAACATATAGTATTTCTTCTAAAGCAAGTGTAAAAGAAATATTTAAAGTACTTCTAGATCAAACTGATAAAGTACTTACTAAATATAAAGATAAAATTAATTCTAGTAAGTATTCAGTTCATAAATTAGTAACACTAGCTTCTATTGTAGAACAAGAAGCAGGTAAAGCTGATGATAGAGCTAGCGTAGCAGGAGTATTCTATAACCGTTTAAATAGTAAATGGTCTTTAGGATCAGATGTTACAACATATTATGCTATTAAACAAGATGATTTTAGTCATTCACTTACTAAATCAGAAATAGCAACATGTAATAATGGATATAATACAAGATGTTCTAGTTTAGTAGGACTTCCAGTAGGACCTATCTCTAATCCAGGAGAAGAATCTATTAATGCTGTTATGAATCCAGCAAGTCATTCTTACTACTATTTCGTAGCAGATAAGAATGGTAAAACATATTTATCTAAAACATATAATGAACATAATAGTACAATAGCAAAACTTAAAAAACAAGGACTATGGCAAGCATAGTCCTTTTTATTATTAATCAAGTTTTGAACAGTATAATTCAAATATTACCGGTGAATCATCTAATAATGAATAACCATATGATGCTGTAATATTCTTAGTTGAATCAACACGGCAAATAAAGTTATCAGTTATAAGAGCAGTATATAGATAATTGGTATCAGGAAACTGAATCATTGTAGCACTAGCCATATATTGTTTTTTATAATGTATTTCACTATAGTAATCACAATTACTAATACTTAAAGTTTGAACTGTTTCACCATACTGACCAGCATTTTGACTACTTTTACCATTATATCCACTTGTAGAATATATAGCTGAACAAATATAAGTTCCTTTATTTAATTCTTTCTCTGCTGTATAGAAATCACGCTTTTCATAGTGAAGACTATAGGTAGTAACATTATCAATAATATTTGGAATACTAAATGTTTTAATTTTTAAACTATTTAAAGCATCATTTACATTAGTTATTGGATCACCATTTAAAGTTTTCCATGTTGTATCGGTAGGGGTAAAGCCAACATCAGTAGCAACATTTGAGTATGCTAAAACGATTGCTAAACTAGAAGCAATCGTAAGACCTAATATAAAGAAAAATAATCTTGATTTAAATAGTCTTTTCATATTATCTTACCTTAATCTAATTATATATTTATTATATTTTATAGTCAATAATTGTATAATTTGACAATAGTATATATATGTATATAATAAAGAGCCATGAGGTGATTCTTATGGCATTTATATCAGGTCATCAAAAATGGAATAAAGATTCGTATATGTGGAAAACTCCTAATGAAGAAGAAATGATGATTTCGGGAGCATTTTCTCATTATGAACCGATTATTAATAATCCAAAGGGTAAAATTGATTATATTATTTATACATATGGAAATAGAGTAGAGGATGTTTCTAAAAATCCTTTTACAGTAAAAGAGTCTAAAATACATTGTGATAGAATTTTAAATTATCTAAAGGATAAAGAAGGTAATTATAAACTATTAATGTATTATATGGATAAAGATGCTCCTATAGTAGAAGATGCTAAAAAAGTAGCATCATTTATAGATCTATTAAATGCTGATGGTAATACTAATTCGGTAACATTACTTAGTTTATCTAAAGCTAGTGATATGGCCATTTATGTACCTAAATTTATTAAAAAGGAAGATAGTCTAAATAAACTTAATGTAATTAATGTAGCGGCTCCTTATGAAGGAACTATTATGGCTTCACCAAGAATATTTTATCCTATGATAAAAAAATTATTTTGGAATAATGAAACTATATATAAAATATTTAAAAATGTGTATGAAAGTATTAGTAGTAATTCTCATATGGATTATGATATAGCAATAAAAGATGGTATTTGTTTACAAAGTTATAATACATTTAGTAACGAGTTTTATAAAGAATTTGACTTTAATAAAATTCTTTATAATAAAGAATTACTTGAATTAATAAGAGAAATGACTAATAGTCCCTATAAATATTACGATTCATCTTTTATTAGAGATATCTTTAGTAAAGAAAATATGGATGCTTTATCAAGCGCTAAATCATTTACTAATATTACAACAGGTATTGATAAAGATACTTTAGGAAATCAAATAAAAGCATTTAATTTAGTAGGTATAGCATTATGTTTATTAAATAAATTATTCTTAGAAGGAAAAGGTGATGGTCTTGTTAAAACATCATCTGAAAAACTAATAGAAGATTATTTAGATATAGAAAGTATACATATACCTTCTATGCATCATGATATAGCTAGTACTAAAGAATTTGATAATGTTCTTAAAATTACACATGATGTTATAACAAGAAGATAAATATTTTGATTATTATGTTATAATACATACGGAAGTGATAATATGTCTATTAAAGAAATGGAAGATTATGCAAGTAAGTATGATATTCCTATAATGGAAAAAGAAGGAATAGAGTTTCTTACTAAATATATAAAAGATAATAATATAAAAAGTATTTTAGAAATTGGTACTGCAATAGGATATTCTGCTATTAGAATGTGTAATATTAGTAGTGATATAACTGTTACTACTATTGAAAGAGATGAAGAAAGATATAATATTGCTGTGGAAAACGTTAAATCTAATAATTTAGAAGATAGAATTACTTTAATACTAGGAGATGCTTTAGAAGTAGATGTTACTGGTAAATATGATTTAATCTTTATAGATGCTGCAAAAGCTCAGTCTATAAAGTTCTTTACTAAATATAGTCCATTATTAAAAGAAGATGGTACTATTATTACTGATAATATTAATTTTCATGGATTAACTTTTAGTAAAGATCCAGCTCCTACTAGAAATTTAAGACAACTTACAAGAAAGATAAATGATTATCTAAAATGGCTTGAAGATAATAAAGAGTTTACATCTAAATATGTAAATATTGGTGATGGAGTAATGATTAGTAAAAGAGTGTAAAAGCTCTTTTTATTTGCTTTTTACAATATAAGTGATATAATACTAACACTTCAAAAAGAAGTTGAAACTTATTAAAAAATATTATATTATTGAATATATCAATATAGAAAGGAAGGTGTTTTATGAAACTAATTATTATGCCTAAAAGTATTAACATGCTTAATAACTTACTTGATAAAATAGATGGTGTTATAGTCGGATATAAAGGACTATGTATGAATATGCCTAAAGATTATTCTAAAGAAGAAATAGAAGATATTATTAAGATATGTAAAGATAATAATAAAGAAGTATTTATTTCTTTAAATAAGAATATGTTTAATAAAGATATAGATACTTTAAAAGAAGTAATGATATCTTTAGATAATATGGGTGTAAATGGTATTTTATACTATGATATAGCACTAGTTAATATAAAAGAAGAATTAGGATTAAAAGTAGATTTAGTATGGAATCAAGAACATTTAACTACTAATTATTTAACAATGAATTTTTGGTATGAATATGGTGCTAAATATACATTAATATCTAATGAAATAACTTTAGATGAAATAAAAGATATTAAGAAAAATGCTAAATGTAAATTAATGTTTTATGCTTTTGGATACCTTCCTATGTTTGTATCTAGAAGAAACTTAGTTAAAAACTATTTAGAAACATTTAATATAGATGATAATAGTAAAATAAATTACCTTTCTAAAGAAGGAAAAGAGTATCAAATAATAGATACTGAAGATGGTACTATTGCTTACTCTGATAGAGTACTTAATGCTATAAAAGAATCTATAGAAATAGATGCTGATTATACTATTTTAAATAGTTTTAGTATAGATGAAGATATATTTAATAAGGTAGTAGATCTATTTAGTAAAGTAAGTACTGATAATGCGTTAGAATATAAAGAAGAAATAGATAAAATGTTTCCTACATATTTAGGATTCCTATATAATGAAACAATCTATAAGGTGAAGAAAAATGACTAAGAAAGTAGAACTTTTAGCTCCAGCAGGAGACTTAGAAAGACTTAAAGTTGCTCTTCTTTATGGAGCAGATGCAGTATATATAGGAGGACCTAGATTAGGACTAAGAGCTAACGCAATTAACTTTACTATAGAAGAAATAAAAGAAGGATGCAGTTTTGCACATAAACTTGGTAAAAGAGTACATGTAGCAGTAAATATAGCCCTTCATAATAAAGAAATAGATGGAATGGTTAAGTACTTAAAAGATTTAGAAGAAGCAGGAGTAGATGCTATTATAGTTAGTGATCCAGCTATTATGAAAGTAGCAAAAGATAATACTAATATAGAAATACATGTTTCTACTCAGGCATCTACTTTAAATATAGAAGCTGTTAAATTTTGGAAGAAATTTGGAGCTACTAGAGTAGTACTTGGTAGAGAAACTTCTAAAGAAGATATAAAAGAAATAATAGATAATGTTGATATAGAAATAGAATCCTTTATACATGGTGCTATGTGTTCTTCATATAGTGGTAGATGTGTACTTTCTAACTTCTTTACAGGAAGAGATGCTAATCGTGGTGGATGTGCTCAAATTTGTAGATGGGATTTTGATTTACTTGATGAAAATAAAAATATTCTAGAAGGGGATAAACCATTTACTTTCTGTACTAAGGATTTATCTCAGTTAGAATATATTCCAGATATGATAGATTTAGGTATATCTTCCTTTAAAATAGAAGGAAGAATGCGTTCTATATATTATATTGCTACAGTAGTAGGAGTATATAGAAAAGCTATTGATAATTATTTAAGTGGTAATTATAAGTATGATAAAGATAGTGAAAAAGTACTTAGAGCAGTAGCAAATAGAGATAGTATTAGTCAGTTCTTAAATGGTAACTTTGGTAAAGAATCTCAGTACTATAACGGAAGAGAAGAAATATCAAATCAAGACTTTTTAGGATTAGTACTAGATTATGATAAAGATAGTAAGATGGCTACTATAATGCAAAGGAACTACTTTAAAAAAGGTGATGTAGTAGAATTCTTTGGACCAAATGATAAGTGTTTTACTTATACAGTTAATGATATTTATGACGAAGAAGGAAATATTATTGATATAGTAAGACATCCAAAACAGGTAGTAAAATTACCAGTTGAGGAAGAGTTAAATACTTGTGATATGATGAGAATTAAAAAATATTGACAAACTAGTTAAATTATTGTAATATTTTGTATGTTTAAGAAAAACTTAAGAAAAGGTGATATAAATGTTAAACGAAGAAGAAAAAATAAAAATAACTGAAAATGGTTTAGCAGAATTAAAAGCTGAATATGAAGAATTAACAACAGTAAAAAGACCAGAAAACGTTCAAGCTATTAAAGAAGCAAGAGCACTAGGAGATTTATCAGAAAATGCTGAATATGATGCTGCAAGAAATGAACAAGCTGTTATTGAAGCAAGAATTACTGAACTAGAAAAAATCTTTGAAAGAGTAGAAGTTATTCGTGAAGATGAAGTTTCTACTGATTGTGTATCAATTGGAACAAATGTAAAATTAGAATTTGTTGATGATGGAGAAACTGAAGTTTATAGTATTGTTGGTACTACTGAAGCTGACCCATTTGAAAATAAAATATCTAATGAATCACCAATTGCTAAAGCTATTTTAGGTAAAAAAGCTGGAGATGTTGTAACAGTTAATACTGACTCAGCAAATTACGATGTAAAAGTACTAGAAATAATGGCACAATAATGTGCTTTTTTTCTTTTTAAACCTTGTAATAATAAGGATTTTAGTATATACTATAAATGTTTTGAAGGAGAATGAATATGGCAAAGAAACAAGAAAAGAAAAATGTAGAAGAAATTATTGTTACTATAGATGGTAAAGAGTGGCAAGATGCTTTAGATAAAGCTTTTGAAAAAGCAAATAAAAAAGCTAAAATTGATGGATTCAGACCAGGTAAAGCTCCAAAAGAAGTATTCTTAAAGAAATATGGTGTTGAAGCATTATTTATGGATGCAGGAGATATCGTTTTAGAATCAGCATATCAAAAAGCCTTTGAAGGAAAAGAAAAATTAGACTTAGTTGCTCAACCAGAAGTTGGTTTAAAATCAGTTGATGAAAAACACATTGAATTTGTATTTACATTAACTACTAGACCAGAAATTAAATTAGGTGATTATAAGAACCTAAAAGTTAAAAAAGAAGCTGTTAAGGTAACTGAAAAAGAAATTACTGAAACAATTGATCAAATGAGAGCTAAATACGCTGAAAGCGTTATTAAAGAAGATGGAGCTAAAGTTGAAAACGGTGATGTAGCTGTAATCGACTTTGAAGGATTCAAAGATGGAGTTGCTTTCCCAGGTGGAAAAGGTGAAAACTATGATTTAACAATCGGTAGTAACACTTTTATTCCAGGATTTGAAGAACAATTAATTGGTATGAAAGTTGGAGAAACTAAAGATGTTAATGTAACATTCCCAGAAGACTATCATGCTGAAGAATTAAAAGGTGCTCCAGTAGTATTTAAAGTTAAAGTTAATGAAATAAAAACAGTTGTTATTCCAGAAGTAGACAAAGAATTCTTTGCAGATCTTGGAATGGATGATATTGAAACTTTAGATGACTTAAAGAAAAATGTTAAAGAAACAATTAAATTAAGAAAAGAAGCAGATGCTGATAATAAATACATTGACGATTTATTAGCTGCAGCAGCAAAAGAAGCTGAAGTAGATGTACCAGAAGTTATGATTCATGATGAAGCTCATAGAATGGTACATGAATATGAAGATAGATTAAAAATGCAAGGAATTACACTTGATCAATTCTTTAAAATTACTCATTCAAGTGAAGCAGAACTTATGGAAAAAATGCATGACGATGCTAAAGCAAGAGTAACTTATAGATTAATTCTAGAAGAAATCGTTAAAGTAGAAAAACTAGAAGTATCTGAAAAAGAAGCTGAAAAAGAAGCTGAAGAACTTGCTAAAAAATACCAAATGAAGAAAGATGAATTCGTTAAAGCATTTGGTGGACTTGATATGATTAAATATGATTTATCAATGAGAAAAGCTATAGATGTATTAAAGGGTGAGTAATCACTCTTTTTTTTATATTCTAATTATGTTATTATTAAAATAGGTGAAGTATATGAAAAATAGAAATGGTTTTACTTTGATAGAGTTATTAGCAGTAATCTTAGTACTTGGTATTATTGCACTTATTGCAATACCACAAGTAAATAAAGTAATAAATGAATCAAAGGTAGGTGCCAATGTTGCAACTGCTAATACATATTATAAAGAGGCACAAAGTGTTTGTCAGATAAACTTATTAAATGAAAAGGAACATGAAGGTATATTTAATTTATCTGAATATCAAGACAATATTGAAGGTAATAAAAATGTTACTGGATATGTAAGAGTCAATAATAGCTGTTCCATAGAACTTGTTATGGTAGCTGATAATACTTCGGATTATTGTTATGTTAAATCCTATAATGATGATACAGTAAGATACTATAAAAAGTCAGAAGGCGGAGCATGTGATGTAGATGGTAAAGAAGAAACAGGACTTTCTTGTTTTGAATACACAGAAAATAGTGGAGAAATAACTATTACTGGTTATAAGTGTGGTGGACAAATAACATCTATGTCTAGTACATCAAGAGAGGCTTTAATGGAGCAAGGTATACAAATTCTTTCTCATACAGCTGGAGAAGCTATGGATGTAGTTATTCCTGCATCTATTGGTGGTAAACCAGTTGTAAAAATAGGAGATAGTGCCTTTTCTGTTATTAATAGTGTTGATCCTGAAACATATGAAATAGGTATTGATTTAAATAAAAAAGTTATTATCAATTCGGTAGTTATTCCATCCTCAGTAAGAGAAATCGGAAACTTTGCATTTGCTACTAATAATATTACAAGCTTAACATTATCAGAAGGATTACTTAGTGTTGGTTTAGCAGCATTTATGGGTAATAAAAGTTTAAATACTTTATATTTACCAAATAGTGTTATATCTATAGGGGATTATTGTTTTGCAGCATCTAACTTATCTTCTATTGCAATAGGAAATAATCTTTCAAAAATATCAACGGGTGCTTTTGGATATAATAAAATTAAAAGTGTTAATATTCCAGATAGTGTAACTAAAATAAGTGATCAAGCATTTGCAAAAAATCAGCTTACAACCATAGATTTAAACAATGTTGAAAAAATTGGTAATCAAGCATTCCGTAGTAATAATCTTTCATCTATAAACTTAAATAAAGTTCAAGAAATAGGTGATGGCGCATTTCATTTAAATAATTTAACAAGAGTTGTAATTCCATCAACAGTAACTAAAATTGCACGAGGTGCCTTTGGAATTGTTGTAAATGATGAAGAATTAGGTAATGCTGAATTAAAAACAGTTGTTAATAATACAGGGAAGTCATTTGACTGGGGGGAAATCTTATTTTGGAATTCTAGTGAAAAGTTTGAAACTGGAGTTGCAAGTTATTATTCATTAAGTGTAGATATAATAAAGGAGTAATATGAAAAAGTATAGTGTTGTATTTGGAATTATATTAGTTGTATTATTTATATATATAATTGGTCTTATTAGTTATAACAATAAATATAGTGATAAGACTATCAAAAAAGAATTAGGTGCAAAACTATCAGAAATAGGTAAAACATATTATGAAGAATTTTATTATGATAAAGCTTTAGAAGGAGATCCTACTAAACTTATAAATATTGATAATGGTATTAAAATAGATCTTAGTAGTTTATCTTCTTATGAATTCTTAGACAATTTTTTTAAAGAAGATATTGTTAATAAAAGAACTAATGAGAAATGTGACTATGATTCTACTTTAGTTATTATTTATCCGGATAGTCCTTATAAAAAGAGTGATTATCATATTGAAACAGTTATAAACTGTGGTATAGAAAATTAGATTTATATCTAATTTTTTTTATGATATAATTATATAGTTAGTTTTATAACAAATAGAAAGGACTAATTATGTTTAAGTTATTTAAAAATTTTACATTAAAGGAAAAATTAGTTATTTTAGCCTGCTTAATACTTGTTGGTGCTAATGTAGGTTTAGAACTAAGAATCCCTGACTATATGTCAAAGATAACTCAGCTTGTACAAACTGATGGTAGTAAAATGAGTGAAATACTTACTCAAGGAGCATATATGGTTATATGTGCTTTTGGTAGTTTAGTAGCTTCTATTATTGTAGGTTATCTTGCTGCTAGATTATCTTCATCTTTTTCATTAAGCATTAGAGAGAAAGTCTTTAATAAAGTACAAAGTTTTGGTACTGAAGAAATAAAGAAATTCTCTACTAGTAGTTTAATTACACGTACAACTAATGATATTACACAAATAGAAATGTTTATTGCAATGGGACTTCAAATGACATTTAGAGCTCCTATTATGGCAATATGGGCTATCTCAAAAATTATTAATAGAAGTTTACAGTGGAGTATGCTTACAGCAGGATGCGTAGTACTTTTACTTGCTACTGTTATATCTTTAATGATTATTGTAGTACCTAAGTTTAAAGTAGTACAAAAATTAATTGATAAGATTAATGGACTTACTAGAGAAAACTTAACTGGTATTAGAGTAATAAGAGCATTTAATGCTGAAAAGTTCCAAGGTAAGAGATTTGAAAAAGCTAATAAAGAATTAACTGATACTCAGTTATTTATTCAAAGAAGACTTGCTATATTAAGTCCAGTTATGAACTTAGTAATGCATGGTTTAACATTTGGTATTTATATAATAGGTGCATACTTAATATCAAATTCACTTATATCAGAAAAGATTACTGTTTTTTCTAATATGGTAGTATTCTCAAGTTATGGTATGCAAGTTATTATGTCATTCTTAATGCTTGCCTTTATCTTTATGATATGGCCTCGTGCTAGTATTTCAGCTAATCGTATTAATGAAGTATTAGACGAAGAAGTTACTATTAAATCTGGAGAATTTGATGGTACTACAAGTGAAGTAGGTACTGTTGAATTTAAGAATGTTTCATTTAAATATCCAGATGCTGATGAATATGTTATTAAAGATGTATCATTTAAAGCTGAAAGAGGAGAAACAGTTGCTTTTATAGGTTCTACTGGATCTGGTAAATCAACTCTTATTAACTTAGTTCCTAGATTTTATGATGCTACAGATGGAGAAGTATTTGTAGATGGAGTAAATGTTAAAGATTATAAGATTAAAGCTTTAAATAATAAATTAGGTTATATATCACAAAAAGCTTTTATGTTTACAGGATCTGTTAAAGAAAATGTAGCATATGGTGATAATGGTAAAGGACAAATTAGCCTTGATAAAGTAAAAGAAGCTATTGAAGTAGCACAAGGTAAAGATTTCGTTGAAAAGATGGATAAAACTTATGATGCTCATATAGCTAGAGGTGGTACTAATGTATCAGGTGGTCAAAAACAAAGATTATCTATTGCCAGAGCTATAGCAAGAGAACCTGAAATCTATATTTTTGATGATACATTCTCTGCACTTGACTATAAGACTGATTTAACTTTAAGAAAAGAGTTAAAGAAATATACTAAAGATGCAACTAGTTTAATAGTTGCACAAAGAATTGGTACTATAATGAATGCTGATAAAATAATTGTACTTGATAATGGAAAATGTGTTGGAATGGGAACTCATAAAGAACTACTTAAAACTTGTGATGTTTATAAAGAAATTGCTTTATCACAACTTAGTAAGGAGGAACTAGAAAATGCCTAGACCTGGACAAAATATTGAAAAACCAAAAAACTTTTTCCAATCAATAAAAAGATTATTCCATAATCTAAGAGAATATAGAATAATCTTAACAATTATTTTAGTACTTTCATTCTTAAGTGCAGTATTTTCTATAGTAGCACCTAATCTTTTATCTAAAATAACAGATGAAATAACAGATGGTATTAAACCTAATACCGAAGTACTTCAAGAGCTTGGTACAAAAATCTATACTAACTTATCAAGTGTAGATCAAACTAAAATACTAGAAATACTTTCTAGTGATAAGATAAGTATTGAAGATAAAATAGCATTTGATGCTTTTATAAAACGTAATAATTATGAAACTGAGTTATTTTCACTTCCTGAAAGTATTCTATCTTTATTAATTGATGATATTAACTATAAAGGAAATGTTATTACTTATAAAGAACAAATGAAGTTTATAGAACTTATGAGTACTATGGGAGATTCATTAGAAAACTTAGATAAACTTCCAGAAAGTATTTATACTTTAGTTGAACCAAAGATTAATATTTCAAAGATTAAACATTTTGCTATTATACTTGCAATTTTATATATATTAAGTTCAATCTTTAATTATATTCAAGGATTTGGTATGGCTACTGTATCAAATATTTTTGCTAAGAAACTTAGAACTAATATATCTCATAAAATAAATAAGTTACCTTTAAAATATTTTGATACTTTTGAAACAGGAGATATTCTTTCTAGAATTACAAATGATGTTGATTTAATAAGTCAAAACTTAAATCAAAGTTTAGCTACTCTTGTTTCTAGTGCAACTTTATTCTTAGGTGCATTATTTATGATGTTCTATACAAATGCTTTAATGGCTATTACAGCAGTAGGAGCAAGTGTAATAGGATTTGTATTTATGTTTATAATTCTTTCTAAGAGTCAAAAATACTTTATAAGAAAACAAAAAGAACTTGGTGATTTAAATGGATATATTGAAGAAATGTATTCTGGTCATACAGTTGTAAGAGCTTATAATGGAGAAGAAGATGCTAAGGAAGAGTTTTCTAAATTAAATAAGAAATTATATAAGAGCAATTTAATGAGTCAGTTCTTATCTGGACTTATGCCTCCATTTATGGGATTCATTGGTAATTTTGGATATGTTTGTGTTTGTGTAGTAGGAGCTCTTCTTGTTATGAATAATCAAATTACATTTGGTGTAATAGTAGCATTCATGATTTATGTAAGATTATTTACTAATCCACTTTCACAAATAGCTCAGGCTATGACATCTATGCAATCTACTGCAGCAGCTGCTGAAAGAGTATTTGAGTTTGTAGATGAAAAAGAAATGACTTTAGAAGATAGTTTAACTAAGACTTTAGATAAAAAAGAAGTTAAAGGTGAAATAGTATTTGATCATGTTCGTTTTGGATATGATAGTAATAGAGATATAATTCATGACTTTAGTGCTTCAGTAAAACCTGGTCAAAAGATTGCTATTGTAGGTCCTACAGGAGCAGGAAAAACAACTATGGTTAATTTACTTATGAAGTTCTACGAAATTAACTCTGGAGATATTACAATTGATGGAGTATCTATTCATGATTTAACAAGAGAAAATATTCATGATTTATTCTGTATGGTTCTTCAGGATACTTGGCTATTTAATGGTACTATCCGTGATAATATCAAGTTTAATGAAGAAAGAATTACTGATGAAGAAATAATGTCTGCTTGTAAAACAGTTGGAGTATCACATTTTATTAAAACACTTAGTGGTGGACTTGATGCTGAAATAGGAGATTCTGATAGTATTTCAGGAGGTCAAAAACAATTATTTACTATTGCTCGTGGTATGCTTAAAAATTCTCCATTCTTAATACTAGATGAGGCTACAAGTAATGTTGATACAAGAACTGAAGAGTTAGTACAAAAAGCTATGGATAAATTAACAGTAGGGAAAACATCATTTATCATTGCACATAGATTATCAACTATTAAAAATGCCGATTTAATACTTGTAATGGATAATGGTGATATAGTTGAAAAAGGAACTCATGAAGAACTTTTAAAGAAGAATGGTTTCTATGCTAAACTATATAATTCCCAATTTGAAAAAACAGAAATATAAGATGTAAATCTTATATTTTTTTGTTATAATTATACTAGGTGATAACATGATAAACGTAAAAGATCAGTTAAAAATAGGATCAATTATTAATTTTATAGTATCAGGAGCACATATCTTAAAATTTGCAAATATGTCTTCAGTATACTCATTACTATGTATAGTACTTACTTCTTTAGCAGGTATTTATTTATATATGTTATCTGAAAAAGAAGAATATGAAATAAAGAAAATGAACTGGATTATTATTATATTTTCCATATTATTAATTCCATTTAATTTAATATCAACAATTGTATATTTCTTAGCATATGATAAAACAAATACAATGAAAAATTTTGAAAATGCTCCTCCTAAAGAAGATGAAGTATCATCTGATAGTAAAAGACTAGATTTTATACTTAAACTAGGTGCAGGAATGGTAGTACTTTCAGGAATTATATTTGCTACTTCTAACTGGAATAGTATTTCTGCAACTTTTAAAACTGTTTTGGTATTTCTTTTAGGATTATTATTTTTAGGATTATATTATGTATCTAAAAAATATATTAAAGTAGAATCATCTACTAGATTATATTATTTGCTTTCAATGATATTTATTTGGTTAGGAGTATTTACTATTAAGTTTATTTCTCCTTATAGTGAAATTTTTACCTTTGAAAAGAAATATATCTTTTATGGTATTACTTCTTTTATAGCATCTATAATGTTTCTACTTTCATATAAGTTATTTAAAAGCGAACTACTTAGAATACTTACTACAATGGCTATAATATTAGGAGCTTCATTTATAGGTATTTATTTTAAAGCAGGTAAAGAATTTATAGTACTTCTAGTATTCTTAGTACTAATAATAGAATACTTATTTAATAAGAAAAATGAACTTCTTATTAACTTTATTGTACCAGTAACACTTGTCCTAGGTTTTATAAATCCATGGATTTGTGCAGGTGGTAATCAGTTTATAATTATTATTAATTTAACATTACTATTTTATTTAATTTACTTAATTAAAGATAAAAGATTTGGATATTTAACAAGCATTATTATTCCAATTAACTTATCATTTACAGTACTTACTATTGATATAAATAGTATTTATAAAGATGGTAGTTATATGCTTGCAATGACTACTTTAGGAGTAGGAGCGCTTTTATTATTTATTTTTATAAAGAGTTTAGATAAAGACTTATTTACATATATAAGCTCACATTTATCAGTACTTCTTCTTACTATTGGGGGAGTATGGTCACTTGTATTTGAAAATACTCTTGTATGTATCTACTGCACTATTATTCCTATAATAGTAGGTATAGTAGGATTAATTAAAAATAAAGATGATAAACTACTTTATCCACTATCATTTTTACTATTTATTCCAGTAGGGAATATTTTATATAAAGTCGGACTATCATATGAAATATCAGTTATTATAGTTTCACTTCTATATTTAGGAATAAACTATTTTAAAGATTTTAAATTAATTAGATATACAAATATAGCTTTAATAGTATATGCACTATTTGTAAATGCATTAGGTACTATTAGTGTAATTAACTATTCAGTACTAGCGCTTTGTTTAGTAGTAAACTATTTTGAACTATCTAAAGAAAAGAAAGAATTTAAAAATTTAATGTTTATCTTTACAGAACTTGCTATATTTACATGTCTATCTTTATTTGCACCAGATGCAAAAGAAGTGCTATATTCATCATTATTCTTTATAATGGCTAATGTTGCTACAATTATAATCTTTATAGCACTAGGATACTTTTATAGAAAAAATAAGTTTAATTTAATTATTACTTTAATAGCAGTGCTTCTTCCAATACTTAGAATATTTGATTATGTAGATATAAGCCGTACTTTAAATGTTATTATTATAAGTTTATATGCATTTTCTGCAATCTATATAATTTCTAAATATCTTATTGAAGAAGAAAAAACTAGAAAAGAATTTGCTCTTCTAGCTGTAATATTTGTATTATTAAGATGTTTATTATATTTAGATACTGCAATATGTTTCTATTTAATAATAGTATCTTTAGTACTAATATATATAGGACTTAAAGATAAAAATTATAGTAGTCTTACTATAACAGGTATTGTAACTATTATAATATCAACATTATTTGAATTAAGAGAGTACTTAGAATATATACCTTTCTGGATATATCTTCTTGTTGTAGGTTTATCTTTAATAGGTATAGTAACGTACTTACAATTTAAAAGAAAGTAAAAAACTTTCTTTTTTTATGTTTAAAAAAAGGATATGAGAAAGTTTTGCCGTACCATATTAATAAGGAGGTGATAAACATGAAGAAATTAATACTTATTGTACTTCTTATATTTGGTAGTGCTTTAAGAGTATATGCTAAATCATATTATAGTGAGTATGGTGACTATAGTGATTATAGTGAAACTTATGTGGAAAACTCTGATGAAGTATTTACTGAATCAAAAAAAGTATATAGGGTAATATCTATTAATAAAGAGTTAATACCATATGATGACTATAGTAAAGAGCTTACCGATGAAGATGTAGAAGTTATATATGGTGACTATGTATATGATATAGAAGATTTAGATCCATCTAAAAGATATGAAGTAATAACTACTTATACTTATAATAAGTTAAAAGATTATAAGTATATCATATTCCATAATGGAGGTACTACTACAGGTATAAAATCAATTGATTTATATGATGAAAGAGATAATCATTTAATAAGATCATTTGGGCCGTTTGATTTACTGCCAAATGATTATTATATAAATACTTTATTTGCAGATGAAGTTATTCCAGTAAGTGAGTTATCAGTACATTTAAATGTATCATCTATTGACCCTTATAATATAGAAATATATTTAGATGAAGATGGTGATCCTTTTAAAGGAATGGAGAAAATAGGTACTTTTTCAGTTATTAATAGATTTTATCCAGTATACGATTCTTTTGAAAATAATGATATTCTTTTTAATGATGAAGAATTAACTGGCACTATAGAAGAAGTAGAAGCAGGAAGAATCTTATCAGAAGATAATGCATATCGTAACTATGAAATAATTAGTTATAATGAAGAAGAAAATCTTATTCCTTTAGATATTTATTCTGATAAAGTAGAAGATAACCAAGTGTTAGATACTAATGACTCTAAAGAACTTTATAGATATAAGAAAAGAGATAAAGTAGAAATAAAAGATAATATAGTTATAGATAATTATGATTTTAAATTAGAAGATGCTATTACATATTCAAGTATTCCTTTAGAAGACATTAAAGTAGTAAGTAATATTGATATAACTAAAAATGGAACATATAATATAACTTATCTATTACCTTTTAAAGAGGTAAATGATACTATTACTGTGGATATTAAAGAAAACTATATTAACTTAATAAAAGCTGAAGATGAAATAATAAGAACTTTAGAAAATAAAGTAGAAGAATCAGTATATAAAGTAGAAAAGAAAAACCAAGAAATAAAAGAAGTAATAAGTACATATGAAAGTGAAGCTGATGAACTTTCTAAAGAAGTAGAATCTTATCAAAAAATAGTAACTGAGAAAGAAGATGTAGATACTTCTATAAAAGAAAAAAAGAATTTAAAAAGAACTATTGGTATTATAGGATTAATAATCCTTTTACTTTCATTTATATCTTTATGTATATTTTTTAAGAAGGATTTTAATGGTGAAGAATAATTTATCTTTTGAATGTATAAAAGGAGTATTATTCTTTAGAATAAAGAGTATTTCTTTTAAGAAAATGTACTTTATTTATAATATGATAAAAGA
>JAEEGL014868989.1_pt1 | contig 17281 bp, 13 predicted proteins | sample 9134231 | NCBI WGS metagenome assembly JAEEGL01 (sample SAMN16246548, study PRJNA631951) | gut metagenome | biome: gut microbiome; feature: rumen; material: fiber-attached | host: Bos | place: Iran: Karaj | collected 2018-10
CAGAAGAAAATTTAAGGAAAAAACTAAACTCTACGCTTGGTGTTCTTGCCGCAAAGGATTCTGTTAAAAAAATTAATTTTGAACTTAATCATCCGAATAAAAAAGTAAAAAAAGTAAAGATAAATCATGTTTTCTTAACTGACGTTTCCCGTGACAAGGCAGGCCCTCGCCCTGAGGTTTTGATTCCGACGACGGAGTTCCTTGATCCGTGCCAGTACTGGATTAACTATGACTCTGAACTTTCATCGCTTTCTGAGTTTAACGCGCTGCTTCTTGATTTTGCAGATTATCTTCAAAAAAAATGTCATGAAAACGAAAACACTGCAAAGATTGTCGTAAAGGCAGATTATGCTTTGCCAGGTATTCCGTTTGGGGTGGTTACTTTTACAAATGTGCGTGATGTGGCTTCTCTTGAAAATATGTATGCAGAGGCTTTAGCTGAATACGAAGCAGAAAATAGCGCTTTATGTGCATCACGCTGCAAAAATGTGTGGATAAGGAATTATCTTGAGCCGACTCTTTCAAATGCCGGAACATGCCGTCTTATCGAAGGATATATATGTGAAAACATAGATAATTTTGACGGTTATGTTAATGATTATAAGAGCGTTCATACTATGGATGACGAAAAAATAAGGAATATTCTGCCTTTATTTGAAGGCGAAAAGGTCTTTAAAGTCTATTCCGCAGATACAAAATAGAATACAAAATACTTGATTGAAAATCACTTCAAAATTCATTATAATCTTTCGTAATTATTTATTAAATTCAGCTTGGAGGCTGGAAAAATAAGGACGAAAAAATGAAGAAAATTGAACTTGAAAAGGCTTACGATCCGAAATCATTTGAAGATCGTATCTACAGCGAATGGGAAAGCAACGGTTATTTTAAAGCCGCTTCGGATGAGAAATCTCCGATTCACAAACAGTATGAGGAAAAAATCTCTCAGGGCAAAAAAACAGATACCTATGCAGTCGTCATTCCGCCTCCAAATGTCACTGGCGTCCTTCACATGGGACATGGTTTAAACAATACTCTTCAGGATATTGTTGTACGTTACCACAGAATGAAAGGAGATAATACTCTCTGGGTAACAGGAACAGACCATGCCGGAATCGCAACTCAGAACGTAGTTGAGCGTCAGTTAAAGAAAGAAGGAAAGACAAGAAACGATCTTGGGCGCGAAGCTTTTATCGAACGCACATGGGAAGTTAAAGAAGCTCATCACGACATCATCGTAAAGCAGCAGAAAAAGCTTGGAAACTCAACTGACTGGGACCGCGAACGTTTTACATATGATGAAGGTTTGAGCGGAGCAGTAAGACATGTTTTCGTTACGCTTTATGAACGTGGTCTTATGTATAAGGGACAGCGTCTTGTAAACTGGTGTCCTCGCTGCGGAACTGCTTTAGCAGATGATGAAGTAGATCACGAAGATACACAGGGTGCAATGTACCACATCTTTTATGAATATGCTGACGGCAGCGGAAAAATTGAAGTTGCAACAACACGTCCGGAAACTTTCTTTGGTGATACAGCAGTTGCAGTTAATCCATCTGACGAACGCTATAAAGATATCGTAGGAAAAAAACTCAAGCTTCCTCTTACAGGAAAAGAAATTCCTATTATTGCAGATGATTATGTAGATAAAGAATTCGGAACAGGTATGGTAAAGATTACTCCTGCTCATGACCCTAACGACTGGGAAGTTGGAAAGCGACATAATCTTGAAGTAATAAAGCTTTTGACTCCGGATGGAAGATTAAATGAAAATGTTCCGGAAAAATATCGCGGACTTAAACCTGAACAGGCACGCGCCGTTGTAATAGAAGATTTACAGGCAGCAGGACTTTTTAAGGGCGAAGAAAAAATGGTTCACTCTGTAGGTCATTGTTATCGTTGTAAAACTGTAGTTGAACCTTATCTTTCGAGCCAGTGGTTTGTAAAGATGAAACCGATGGCAGATAAAGCTCTTGATGCCTGGAAGAAAGGTGAAATAGAATTTTTCCCGAGAAAGTGGGAAAACACATACCGCAACTGGCTTGAAAATATCCGTGACTGGTGTGTAAGCCGCCAGATCTGGTGGGGACATAGAATTCCTGCATGGTATTGTCAGAAGTGTGGAGAAGTAATCGTAAGCAGAACAGATCCTACAAGCTGTCCTAAATGCGGCTGTGGTGCAGAGGATTTAAAACAGGATGAAGATGTTCTTGATACATGGTTCTCTTCATGGCTCTGGCCTTTCTCTACTTTGGGCTGGCCGGAAAAAACTGCGGACCTCGAAAAATTCTATCCGACAACTGCACTCGTTACAGCTTATGACATCATCTTCTTCTGGGTAAGCCGAATGATTATGGCTGGTCTTGAGTTTACGGGTAAAGTTCCGTTCCATGATATTTATATCCACGGTCTTGTGCGTGATAAACAGGGACGCAAGATGAGTAAGTCGCTCGGAAACGGAATGGATCCTCTTGAAATAATCGATATGTACGGTGCCGATGCCCTTAAGTTTATTCTTGGTTTTATGTGTGCACAGGGACAGGATATTCTTATCGATAAAGATTCATTTAAACTTGGAAGCCGTTTCTGTAACAAGGTATGGAATGCTTCTCGCTACCTTCTTGGAAATCTTGAAGGAAGAAATCTTATCCAGGTTAAAGACAGTGAACTTACAGAACTTGATAAATGGATTTATTCAAGACTTAATTTTGCAGCAAAAACTGTAAGAGAAGCTTTAGAAACTTATCGCTATAATGATGCAGCAAGTGCCATGATGGAATTCTTCTGGAATGAATTCTGTGACTGGTATGTAGAAGCAACAAAGATTAATTTTAAGAATGGTGATGATAAAGAAAAAGACCGTCAGGCAACTGTTCTTATGAACATACTCGAAGAATCGCTGCGCCTTCTTCATCCTTACATTCCTTTTGTTACAGAAGAAATCTATGCAAAATTCCCGGTAAAAGAACTTGCAGAAACAAGAAGCAGCGATAATAAGGTTGTTACAAATTCAACTTATGTCGGAATGTTAATGAATGCTCCTTATCCGGATGTTATTTCTGAAAGAAATGATTCAAAAATCGAAGAAAGATTTGATGCATTAAAAGAAATGATTGCAAAGGTAAGAGCTGCAAAAGTTGACTGCGGAATTGATCCTGCTGTTAAGATTAACGTTGCATTTAAAATCGAAAAGGGCAGTGCAGCAGAAGTTGCACGCGAAAAAATAGAGATGATTGAACTTCTTGGCGGTGTTGCAAAGGTTGACTTTGTTGACGCAAAACCACAGAACTCAATCGGTACAGTAGGCAACGGCTTTGAAGCATTTGTTCTTGTTGATGAAAATATCAATAAAGAACAGCTTTTGACACGCTTTACAAAATCTCTCGAAAAAGAGCAGGGATATGCAAAGATGAGCGAAAACAAGCTTAACGGTAACTTTGCAAAACATGCTCCTGCAGAACTTGTAGAAGAAGAAAAAAGCAGACTTGCAGAAAGCCAGAAGAAAATTGCAACACTCGAAAGTTATATCAAAGAAATAAAATCTATGTAAGTACATAAAGGGAACATATGGAAAAACAGCGGTATAATATGAAAACAGAACGGTCTCTCAAGATGGATGACAGAAACATGCTTGAGCTGTGCGATATACGTTTTGCACCATATATGCAGCTTGCCACAGGCCTTATCGGTAAGGCCCGTCATGCCGGCGGAAATATGTTCCGACACCAGATAGATACTCTCGGTATTTTGATTGATTACGGTTACATCGACAGCGTTCTGCTTAAGGCATCGACGATTCACGATGTAATCGAAGATATCGAGGGCTTTGATTACAACAGGATTATCAATGTTGACGAAGAGGGTGAAGATGTTTATCGTCTTGTCCTCGAAGTTACAAAACGGCCCGGCGAGGATAAAAAGGCATTCTTAAAACGCATTATCGAGACAGGAAGCCAGAAGGCAAAAATCTTAAAATGTGCAGACAGAATAAGCAATATGATTTCGCTGGGCTTTGTTACTGACCCGAAATTTATCGAGCGCTACTGCGATGAAACTGAATATTTTATTCTTCCTCTCGCCATCGAAGTAGACTTTAACATGTATCAGGAACTCATAAACCTCATCATAACACGCCGTAAATATCTTGAAGAAAGCGGTTACATAGATAATAACAAATAATCTTATTGTCTTACTATTCAAAATATACTATAATATCAGCAGTTATTTACTAGCGCTGAATATCGACCCGTTTTACGGTGCTCTCCCGGTTATCCGGGGAAATTTTGGTATTTGGCAAGGTGGTATTTTATGATTACTCTTAAATTTGGCGGCACGTCAATGGCGAATGCCCGCCGCATTCTGGCTTCTGCCGATATCATTTTAAATCGTGCAAAAGAAGACCGTCTTAGTGTTGTTGTAAGCGCTGCAGCCGGCGTTTCTAATACACTTCAGTCTGCTATCGAAGCAACGGTAGCAGGAATCTCAGGTACAAATTACGTAACCGATATCAGAAACACTCACAAGGAAATCTGTAATGAACTCCAGTCAAAGCTTTCTGGATTTGATTCAGATAAAGTGATGGCTTCGCTCGAGGATAATTTTGTTGAACTCGAAAAACTCCTTGCAGGCTGTGTTTCATTTGGAGAATGTCCTGATACAGTTTACTGCCGCATAATGGGTATGGGCGAACTTTTAAGCGCTCCGATTATGGAAGCAGTTTTAATTGCAAAAAAACAGAGCGTAATTTTACTTGATTCAAGAAAATTTGTATTTACCTCAGGAAATCAGAAAGAAGGCGAAGCAGATTATGCATTGTGCAACGAAGCGTGTGCTCCGTTCCGCGATGGTGCAAATCCTACACAGACACGCATTCTTTTGTTTCCTGGATTTATATGTACATGGAAAGAGGGAATGGGCTCAAAACCTGTAATGGGCTTACTCGGAAGAAATGGTTCTGATTTTAGTGCAGCAATCATCGGTGCTTCTCTTCGTGTTAAGCGCGTTGAGTTCTGGACAGATGTTGACGGTGTGTTTACTGCAGATCCTCGCGTCGTAAAAGATGCAATCTTAGTTGACGACATGTCATACGAAGAAGCAATGGAGCTTTCTTTCTTTGGTTCAAAAGTTCTTCATCCAAAAACTATCGCACCTTTACAGGCAAAAGGAATAGAAGCATGGAGCTTAAACTCTCACAATCCTTCTGCACGCGGAACAAGAATTTCTAAAGGGCCGTTTGAGTCAAGAAAAAAATCAAGCATCTGCGGAATTTCATCTTTAAAACATGTGAGCATGGTTTCTGTCGGCGGATCTCTTATGAGAGGAAGAACAGGAATGGCAAGCAAAATATTTTCTGCCGTAAGTTCTTCTGGAACATCAATCCTGCTTATTACACAGTCGTCATCAGAGTATACGATTTCGTTCTGTGTTCGTGATGATGAAGCATCAAAAGTTGTTGATGCCCTCGAGAAAAAATTTGAACTTGAAATACGCGAAAAATTAATCGATGAAATTGATGTAAGAAAAGATTGTGCAATCATTTCTGTTGTCGGAGACGGAATGATTTCTAACCGCGGAATCGCTTCTAAGTTTATGAATGCGCTTTCGAGCCAGGATATAAACATTCTTGCAATTGCACAGGGGTCAAGCGAGCGCTGTATTTCTGCTGTAATCAACGGTGAGTATGCAGATACAGCAGTAAAAGCAGTTCATCGTTTCTTCTTTAAAACAGCTCAGTCAATCGAAGTATTTGCATTTGGTGCCGGTACAATCGGTGGTACGATGATCGATCAGATTCACGAGCAGCATGACAAACTCTTAAAGGAAAACGTTGACATAAAGGTTCTTGCAATTACTACAATTGACGGAATGATTTTAAACGAAGATGGAATCGATTTAAGTTCATGGCGTGAACAGATGAAAAAACCTCAGTTTGCGTTTGGTCCGCAGAATGTTGATGACATCATAAAATTTGTAAAAGAGAAAAAACCTCTTAATCCTGTATTTGTAGACTGTACAGCAAGTTATGATTTACCGGAACGTTATCTTGATATCATCAATGCCGGAATGAGTATTGCAACTCCAAATAAGAGAGCAAACTCAATGGATATAAAATTCTATCATGAACTTCGCCGCACTGCAAATAAAATGCACCGTCGATTCCTTTATGAAACAAACGTAGGTGCTGGTCTTCCTATTATCGATACTCTTCAGAATCTTTATAAATCCGGAGATAAACTTGAAAGCTTTAACGGAATCATGTCAGGAAGCCTTTCTTATATCTTTGGAAAGCTTGACGAAGGCGTTAAATTTAGTCAGGCTGTAAAAGAAGCAAAGGAACTTCGTTATACAGAACCGGATCCGCGCGATGACCTTGAGGGTAAAGATGTTGCAAGAAAAGCTTTAATTATTGCACGAGAATCAGGATATGACATAGAACTTACGGACATCGAGTTGATTCCGGTTTTCCCGAAGGATTTTGATGCAACGGGAACTGTAGATGAGTTTATGGCAAACCTTTCTAAAGTCGATGACTATTTCGAAAAGAAAATGGCAGACTTAAAAAAGAAGAATATGGTTTTAAGAATGGGCGCAACAATTAAAAACGGAAAGGCAAGTGTCGGCATGATGGAAGTTCCTGTAACAGATCCGTTGTACAGCGTAAAAGGCGGTGAAAACGCATTTGTATTCTATACAGAACGCTATCAGCCGATTCCACTTACGGTACGTGGATACGGAGCCGGAGCCGGAGTTACTGCTGCAGGTGTATTTGGTGATATTCTTAGAACTGTAAGTTTTAATATGGAGAGGTAATACTCGGGGCTTTTATGTGCCGTGATTACATAAGTGGAGACGAATATGGAAAAATATGTATTGTCAGTTTTAGTGGAAAACCATGCCGGTGTTTTAAGCCGTGTGTCGGGACTTTTTAGCCGCCGCGGATATAATATCGACAGCCTTACGGTGTGTGAAACAAATAATCCTGGTCAGTCAAGAATGACTATTGTCGTAAAAGGCGATGAATACATTCTTGAACAGATTGAAAAGCAGCTTTCTAAGCTTGTAGAGGTAATTTCTATCAAGCACTGTCATGCTCACGATACATGTGAAAGAGAAACTGCTTTGATTAAAGTAAAGGCTTCTGGAGAATCACGCGCTGTAATTATCGAAACATGCAACATCTTCAGGGCACATATTGTTGACGTCGGATTAACTTCTGTGATTGTTGAAGCAACAGGAAGCGAAGATAAAATCGAAAGCCTCATAAGACTTCTTGAACCGTTTGGTATCCTTGAGTTTGTTAAGACTGGTCTTACTGCAATGGGTCGCGGCGAAGAGGTTATGAACTGATTTTTATCCAGAAACTGTCGTAAACAGAATACTGGTTTTTAGAAAATCTGCAGTCAGCGATTTTAAAAGACTTAAAGGTAATTTCTTTTTCGATTTTGGTTTTTGGAATTTTAAAATCTTTTTTAATGATTTTTATTGAATTACAAAAAGCAGATGACAGATTCTTGTCGTCTGCTTTTTTATTTATCGCAAGCGGAATAATATAAAATGATTTTTTTAAATCTGTTTCATAGTCTCCTGCAAGGTAAAAAATGTCATCTTTTATAAAAAAAGATTTTACAGAACATTTATTTAATTTTTTAAAATCAGATTTTAAATCTGGAGAAAAATCCTTATCTGTAAAAAAACCGAACAAAGGGTAGAGAGGATAATAGTCTGTAAAATTTTTCTGTAAAAGTTTTTCCCGAAGTTCAATTATGGCCTGCTGCGTATTCGGATGAAAAACAATTACAGCAGCATTAGTCGAGGCCAAGTTTTTCCCGCCTTCCTGAATCAGGAGGATTTACAGAAATGTTAAAGAGTTTTTCTGCGCCTACAGTTGTAGGAGGTCCGTGGCCCGGCATTAAAATCGTTTCATCCTGCTGCGAAAGGATTTTTTCGTTTATGTTTTTGATAAGTGCTTTTTCTGAAAATTTATTGTTTGACGAACCGATTTTTCCTGCAGAAATTACATCTCCTGTAAAAAGAACACTTCCGATTTTGTAGACCATCGAGTCAGGAGTGTGACCTGGAACAGAAGTATATCCTACGGTAAGCCCTGCAATCTGGATGATACCTTCGTCTTTTAAGACAGAAGTTTCGTTTCCTGCAACTTCCCAGTCAGCGGCAAAAATCTTTGGAGAGTAAATTTTTCTCAGAGTCTGGAGTCCGTGAACGTGACTTCCATGGTTGTGTGTAACAAGAACGCCTGTAAGTTTATAGTCGCCGTTTTCGATATTTTCGATAATCTGCGGAGTAATGATTCCCGGGTCAACGATGATTGCTTCTGAGGTAAGCTCGTTAACGATTACATAGCAGTTTGAAAAACCTTCAAGGTTAAGATGGAAGTATATTTTCATATTTTACCTCAGTCCTGCGGCTCAAGAACATAACCGATTTTATTGGTCAGTTCACCTATAAAAAGTTCGCTCTGTTCTTCGTCAAAAATTGCTTCGCGTGTATTTGAATATTTAAAGAGGACATTCTGTGGTTCAATCATTCTGAATACCGTCTTTTTAACGTTGCAGTTTCTGAACGAAGTGTCTATAAGTTTTGCCCTTATGAATCTTGAGTTATAAAGGTCAGAGTCATCAAATGAAGACTGGTACGACTGGATTCCGCTGAAATTATCCTGAATCATATCGCTGCCCGTAAAAAGTGTATGCGAAAAAGTACTGCCTGCAAAAGATGTAAACTGCATGTTAGACTGGAGGAGGTTACAGTCTGCAAATGTTGCAAAGTCAAACATACTCATGCGGCTTCTAAGTCCTGTAGAATGAATGTTTATAAAACGGCAGTGCATGAAATTGCAGCCATAAAACTTTTTTTCTGTCAGATCTATGTTTTCAAATATGATTCCGGCAGCATTGAGCCCGACGATTTTTTCGTGAGAATTTATATAGTTATAGATGTCATTCTTGATTTTTTCTTTGTCTGCCGTGTGCTCAAGGCAGTAGCCCGGATTTTCGGTAATTTCCCCGTTGGAATTAAAAGCCGAAAGTGCGATTTTTGAGCAGCCGGGTTCGATACAGTTATTTTGTGCAAACATATAAATATGTTAAGGTATTGCCGTTAATTAGTCAAATAGTTAAAATTAAAAATATGGTAGATTTTGCTTTTTTGGATTCTGGCACTGGTGGAATCCCTTATTTACAGCGCCTTCTTGAAAAGAAACCGGATGCTTCATGCATTTATGTGGGGGATACTGCAAATTTCCCTTATGGAGAAAAGACGCATGAACAGATTGTAAAATGCGTGCTTGAAATAGCAAAAAAAATCATCGAAAAATTTAATCCGAAAGTTTTCATAGTCGCATGCAATACTATGAGTGTAAATGCTCTTGATGTTTTGCGTGAGGTCTTTCCTGCAACGCAGTTTGTCGGAACTGTTCCTGCGATAAAGCTTGCTTCGTCTGTTTCAAAAAAAAGAAAAATCGGACTTCTTGCAACACAGTCTACCGTTGATAACCCGTATAATGTTGATTTAAAAAATCATTTTGCTTCTGACTGCGAACTTGTTCTTCGTGCAGATCCTGATTTAATCTCATTTATCGAACATGAATCTTTTACTGCAACAAAAGAAGAGAGTATAAAGGCTGTAATGCCTGCAATAAATTTCTTTTATGAAAATGGCTGTGATACGATAATCCTCGGCTGTACTCATTTTTTAAATCTTGCTGAATTGTTTCAGGAAGCGGCAGATAATGTGTCAGGTGGAACACTGAAAATCGTTGACTCAAGGGAAGGTGTTACAAACCGTGCACTTTCGATTTTTGATTCACTTAACCAGAATGCTGCAGATTCAAAATCAGAACATGAGCAAAAAAAATCACGTCTGTATGTTACCGGTCTTTCAAAAGTAAAAGATCAGAATGAATACGACGTGATTTGTAACCGTTACCACTTAGAGTGGGGCGGAATTATCTAGACTTGTATCTCCAGTAAAGACCAAAGAGAATTGAGTCCCATGAATTCTTGTAGCTGTCTGTAAGGCTTTCGAACTCTGTAGTAATTGCAAAGTTATGGTTTTCGCTCAAGTCGAATGAGAACTCAGGTCTGATGTTAAATATAAATCCACCTGTCCTGTCGCTTCCCCAGTTGTCGTTTGAAGCACCCCATGCAAATGATACCCAGCATCCGAGGTGATATTTTTTCATGAAGTCATAATTAACTTTTCCGCCTGTATAGAATGCCATTGAGTAATCAGAATCAGAGTACCATGTAAAGCCTGCTTCTGGTCTTACAGAAAGATTGATTTTTGAAAAGTTGATGAGAACTCCTGCGCCTGTTCCCCATTTACCAATTCTCTTGTAGTTTTTACCGATGTTATTAAAACCGATGTATGCATCGATGATGAAATCTTTTGAAAGACGAATTGTTGCACCTGTGTACATGTGTGAGTTATCAAGGAAAAGTCTTTCATATGCAAATGCAAGTGTTAAAAAGTTGAATGGAGTAATTTCAAATCCAACGTTTGTTGCAAGTGCAGATGTACTTGAACCATCCTGAATTGCACCACCAAGTTCAAAAAGTTCCTTGTACTTATATCTTACTGCAAGAGCTTTCTGAGCATATGTGTTTGCATAATAAAGGAAACCTGCAACAGGAACTTCTCCAGGTACACCGTCTCTAAGGTCACCTTCGTTAACGTGTGATCTTGTTTCCCATGTGTATGCACCGCGGCTTGGAGCAGGACCTACATCCCATTCAAGACGAGTACCGATACCAAAGCTTAAGTTATCAAGCGGGTTCCAGATGAAGTTAAGGTAATATGAGTCATCACCGTAATTGTATTTGCCATTGTAATTTCTGTTTCCATTGAATGGATCAATGCCGAGTGAAGGAACGTCTTCGAGCATAAAACTGATCGGCTTTAATCTTGTGTTTGCAAAAGTAAATCCGTCTACATGACCATCGAAGTCTGTTGTTGTAAGAGCTCCCCATGCGAGCATACCGTCAATTATAAACTGGTCAATATCTGCACGAACCTGAAGAGTGTCGATAAATCCGTACCAGCGAAAGTCAGGACGATAAGCGCTTCCTGGTTCCCCTGTAGGATTTCCAAAACCTGTCCAGAGTGTGTTCTGAACCATCGGCTTATCAAGTACCTGTGCAAAGCCTGCAAAGCCGAGTGTTAAAGCAAATGCTGTAACTGCTAAAAACTTTTTCATAATTCATCTCCTTTTTATGAAAATATTAAAGTCTTTCTTTTATTGCGGCGATAAACTGCCATGAATCGAGAACTTCTTTTGCTTTAGGTTCTGCGATGCGTGCAATATCACCTGTCATATAACCGTCTTCGATTGTTGCAAGCGTTGCTTTTTCAAGACGCTTTGCAAAATCTACGAGCTCTGGTGTGTTATCAAGTTCCCCGCGTTTAGCAAGAGCACCTGTCCATGCAAAAATTGTTGCAACAGGATTTGTAGAAGTTTTTTCTCCCTTGAGGTAGCGGTAGTAGTGTTTCTGAACTGTTCCGTGGCTTGCTTCGTATTCAAAGTTTCCGTCAGGGCTTACAAGGACTGATGTCATCATAGCAAGACTTCCGCATGCAGAAGCAATCATGTCACTCATAACGTCACCGTCATAATTTTTTGTAGCCCACATAAAGCCACCTTCACTTCTCATAACGCGTGCAACTGCATCGTCAATCAATGTGTAGAAGTATTCGATTCCGGCTTTTTCAAATTTTTCTTTGTATTCTTCTTCAAAAACTTTCTGGAATATTGCTTTAAAGTTTCCGTCATATGTTTTGCTGATTGTATCTTTTGCACCGAACCAAACGCTTATTTTTCTGTCGAGCGCATAAGTAAAACAGCAGCGTGCAAAACTTTCGATAGATTTATCAAGGTTGTGGATTCCCTGAATGATTCCAGGACCTTTCATATCCATTATTGTCTTTCTGATTTCTTTTCCATCAACACCTGTAAAAACAAGTTCTGCTTTACCAGCAGTCGGACATTTGATTTCGCAGTTTTTATAAACATCGCCGTAAGCGTGTCGTCCGAGAACAATCGGTTTTTTCCAGCAACTTACAGTTCCGTGGATATTCTTTACAAAGATTGGCTCGCGGAATACAGTACCGTCGAGTTCTGCGCGGATAATTCCGTTAGGGCTTGGAGTAAGAGCTTTAAGCTTGTATTCTTCCATTCGAGCCTGGTTAGAAGTGATTGTTGCGCATTTTACTCCGACATGAAGTCTCTTTATTGCCTCTGCCGACGCATATGTAATCTTGTCTTCAGAATCGTCGCGGCTTTTAAGACCTAAGTCAAAGTACTCTGTCTTTAAATCGATATAAGGTAAAAGAAGTTCGTCTTTAATTACCTTCCATAAAACACGTGTCATTTCATCGCCGTCAAGCTCGGCGATGGCATTTTTCATCTCAATCTTTGCCATAATGGAAGTATTATATAGAAAAGAGGGCGGTGGTGCAATGATATGGTTTAGGCTGGCCACAAGCACGCGAATAGCATGTGACACTTACTGCCCGCATGCGCTCCCGCAGTAATGTGCCAGAAAAAAGATGGCTGAGCGTAAGTGGACTCCGACTCGCCGCTGGCTCGCGAACGCTCAGAATCTTTTTTCGACCCCTTACTGCTCGCGCGCATGCGTTCAGTGTGATTACAGCGTTAAATCGCCGTCTTTTATCCAGCCCTGTTTTCTGAACAATAATCCAAGGCCCCAGCAGATTACAGCCGGAAGGACAACGCATACAAGGATAAGACCTGTCCAGTCAAAGAGGGAAGGGCTTATTGCACTAAGACCTTCTTCTACCGCTTTTGCAGAAGGTTCGAACCATCCTGTAACTACACCGATAGGACCTACAAGACCGCATGTTCCCATTCCGCATGAAATAGGAGCGCCGTTCATTTCGAGTTTAAAAACGCATGTTGCAATCGGGCCTGTGATAAGGGATGCAACAACAGGCGGAATCCAGACTAAAGGATTTTTTATGATGTTAGGCATCTGGAGCATTGAAGTTCCAAGACCCTGACTTAACAAACCCTGCACTTTATTTTCTTTATAGCTCAATACTGCAAAGCCCACCATCTGTGCGCAGCAACCGGCAACGGCGGCCCCGCCTGCTAATCCGACAAGCCCTAAGGCAGCGCAGATGGCAGCAGAACTTATCGGAAGCGTTAATGCGATTCCGACTACTGCAGAAACAATCATTCCCATTGCAAACGGATGAAGCTTTGTTGCCCAGATTACGATGCTTCCGATTGAATTTGCTGCATCGCCTAAATGTTTTGCAAATAATACAGTAAGAAGAACTCCAGACAGAATTGTTACAAGTGGAGTAACGATAATATCAACTTTTGTTTTTTTGCTTACAAGCTGCCCGAGTTCTGCTGCGATGATTGCGATAAATAAAACAGCAAGCGGGCCGCCGGCACCACCAGTTACATTTGCTGCAGAACCTACAGCTGCAAGAGAAAAGAGTACGAGAGCATCGACTTTCATTGCAAAACCGATACCGATTGCCATCGCACATCCAACGACATTTGCATTCATTGCAAAGTTTCCTGCATTTACAAGAAACTGGAACGGAGCAATATCAGCAATCTTTACAAGCTGAAGACCGAATGTTCTTATAATCGTTCCGATTAAAAGAGAAGCAAAAAGTCCCTGAGCCATTCCGCTCATTGCGTCGATTAAATAACGTTTTACATACTTGTTCATTTTTACCTTCCTGTTTTTAATTTATTATTCTGCGTTCCTGAAAATTTATAAAATTAGAAAGCGCGTCTGTATCCGATTTTTGCTTTTCCCTTAAAGTAAATCGAATTAAGTATATTACATACACCAATTTGTGCCATTATTTCAAGTGTTCCGTTTGCAACCGGAAGATCAATGAATGGTGTAACGTAAGTATTTATCTTTGTGTTGTCTGGAGTAAATTCATCTTTTTCAAGCAGAGTCATGAAGTTTTCTCCTTCGAGAGCTCCGATGATATGTGCACCAAGTGTAAGGTTTGATGTCTTTAAAGAAATCATATCAGAGTAAATCGAAAGAGCAACTCCGAGTGTATCGTCGATGTAAAGGAAATCATGAATGAGTTCTTCCGGGATAGAGAAACCTGTAAATCTTACCTGAACTTTTTTTCCGTTTATTCTTGGTTCAGCAAGAATAAAAATATCTTTTCCTGCATCGAAATCAATGTTGTCATTTCCAGATGTGAGGGAAATATTCTGGATTCCGCCCTGAATAAAGAAAGAAGAAGTATGTGCGTTTCCGAACAACATGCTTACTCCACCATGAAGGTAAATCGTATCGATGAGGACGTATGCACTTGAATCATGTTTGATTGGAGTTCCGATTCCGCCTGCAAAATCAATGATGAAATGATTTGTAACCCATGCTGTTCTTAAATCAACATTGAATTTTAAAACTGCATCATGAAGCGTATTGAAATATAAATTGCATCCTATTGTTCCAGGAGCATCTGCAAAGTGCATTGTGTATGAAAATCCTGCTCCTTCGTTATTGTAGAGTGGAACTCCTCCTGCGAGTGTGGTTGCACTTTTTGTAAGGATAGAAGCGACCGGTTCAATTCCAAAATGTCGCTGCAGGTATTCATCTTTTCCGACAACTTCATATGTTCCAAGATAAAGACCAAAATAATTTTTTATGTTGTCTTTGCTTTTTACGAGAGTAAGTGAACACTCATTCATCTGCAGCGTTGCATCCTGACCTTTAAAGAGATTTCCTTCTGCAAGATTTTTACTTGCAAGTCCTAAGTTTGCACGAAAGATTCCCCACGAGCCAAAGTTAAGCTGAACTGCAGCAAATGCGTTAAATGGAATTGTAAAATCGACATCGTCCTGTTCAAACCTTCCGGCAAAACCAGATGATCCGCCTGCCATTCCGGTAAATCCTGCGTCTGCAAAACAGATTCCCTGTAAAAAAATAAAGGCTGCCAGAATCGAATAAATCTTTGTCTTTCTCATAAAATTGTCCTCATAATAGGGTGCCACACTGAACACTCAGAAAATTTCGATAAAATTACTCTTTTATTATCGGCATATAAACTACTTTACATTAATTATACTTAATAAAAAGGATATTGCAATAAATTGCATAAAAATGTATATTCTATGCATAAATATACATTTTTGTGCAGGAGAATATTATGGCAAAAGATAAGGTAATTCTTGCTTATTCAGGTGGTCTTGATACTACAGTTATCATTCCGTGGCTCAAGGAAAATTATGATTATGATGTAATCGCTGTCTGCATTGACGTAGGACAGGGAGACGACTGGCCGGTAATTAAAGAACGTGCCCTTAAAACAGGTGCATCAGCATGTTATGTAGTTGATGCACGCGAAGAATATATCACAGACTACATCTGGCCTGCAGTTAAGGCAAATGCAGTTTACGAAGATGAATATCTTCTTGGAACATCAACTGCTCGTCCTTTAATCGGTAAGATTTTAGTTGAATACGCACGCCAGGAAAAAGCAGTGGCTATCTGTCACGGTGCAACTGGTAAAGGAAACGATCAGGTTCGTTTTGAGCTTGCAATCAAAGCATTTGCACCGGATCTTAAAGTAATTGCTGCATGGCGTGATGACAAATGGAATATGGACAGCCGCGAAGCAGAAATCAAATATCTTGAAGACCGCGGACTTGAAGTTCCGATGAAAAAAGACCAGTCATATTCACGTGACGAAAACATCTGGCATCTTTCTCACGAAGGTCTCGAGCTTGAAAAGACAGAAAATGAACCTAACTATAAACACATGCTCAAGAACACTGTTGTTCCAGAAGAAGCACCTGATGAAGGTGAGTATGTTACAATCGATTTTGAAAAAGGAATTCCTGTAGGACTTAACGGCAAAAAAATGGGAGCTCTCGACCTTCTTACAGAACTTAACAAAATCGGCGGAAGAAACGGTGTTGGACTTGTCGACATCTGTGAAAACCGCTGCGTTGGAATGAAAAGCCGTGGTGTTTACGAAACACCGGGTGGAGCACTTCTTTACTTTGCTCACCGCATGATGGATCACATCTGTCTTGACCGCGAAACATATCACTACAAGCAGCAGCTTTCTATCCGCATGGGTGAACTTATCTATGACGGAAAATGGTTTACAACTTTAATGGATGCTTGTATGGCATTTGTTGATAAGACTCAGGAAACTGTAACAGGCTGGGCAAAAGTAAAACTTATCAAGGGTGCAATCAGAGCAGCAGGAAGCGGTTCAAAGTACAGTCTCTACAACGAGTCAATTGCATCATTTACAACTGGTGAACTTTACAACCACAAAGACGCACAAGGCTTTATTACATTGTTCGGCCTTCCATTGAAAGTCCGCGCTATGATGGAGCAACAAGTCGGCGAGGGTCAGGCCATCGCAGAAAGCAAGAGCCTTAAAAAACGTCCTACTGAGTAAGGCAGACTGAGTAAAGTAGACAGAGTTAAGGTTGAAAAAAAATGAGCAGTATATCAGCTGGTACAGGTGCAGAAAACAAAATGGGTGTAATGCCTATAAACAAACTCATACTCAATATGTCGCTTCCGATGATGGTAAGCATGTTCGTGCAGGCGGCATATAATATATGCGACAGTATTTTCGTATCCTGGATCAGCGAAGAAGCTCTTACAGCTGTTTCACTTGCATTCCCGTTTCAGATGCTCATGTTTTCTGTTTCGATCGGAACCTGTGTCGGCGTAAATGCTCTTCTTTCCATGCGTCTTGGTCAAAAAGACCAGGATGCAGTAAATGCAACTGCTGCTAATGGACTCTTTTTAGGTCTCTGCAATTATCTGGCCTTCTTTGTGCTCGGACTTTTTGCAATCGAACCTTATCTTGCATCTCAGACTTCAAATCCTGTAATCATCGCATACGGCAAACAGTATCTTGAAATCGTAATGTTTGCCGGATTCGGTGTATTCATCGGAATCATGTTTGACCGTCTTCTTCAGTCTACGGGAAAAACATTCTATACAATGATTACCCAGCTTATTGGAGCCGGAACAAACATAATTTTTGACCCTCTTCTTATATTCGGAATCGGTCCTTTCCCTAAAATGGGAATCGCAGGTGCTGCTATAGCAACCGTTGCAGGTCAGATACTCTCGATGATTTTTTCTATTACATTCAACTTTAAGGTAAATCACGAAGTAAAAATTTCGTTTAAGAAATTTAAGCCGGATTCCACTATAATCGGACAGATTTACAAGGTAGGGGTGCCCTCAATCGTGCTCCAGGCCGTAGGCTCTTTTACTACTTA
>JAEEGL016717867.1_pt1 | contig 17281 bp, 14 predicted proteins | sample 9134231 | NCBI WGS metagenome assembly JAEEGL01 (sample SAMN16246548, study PRJNA631951) | gut metagenome | biome: gut microbiome; feature: rumen; material: fiber-attached | host: Bos | place: Iran: Karaj | collected 2018-10
TCAAAGGCAAACGTGATTCACTTCTTAACGACTGACTCACAGTATCCTCATACAGTGACAATTCATTCTTGACGTATGCCTCTGGTGTTTTTCCACAAATACCCCTTAATGAATCAACAAACAGTTTGTTCATCCATGGTTCAGATTTTACATTTTCATACTGGTCAACGATGAATTGCAAATTGGCAAAACTATCCTTCAAGTCATTCCCGTACAACGTCTTTTTGACCTGCACAACAACAAGTACCTGATTGGCTGGGTATATAAATCTGTTTGTATAAGGTATTTCTTCGCCTTCACCCTCAACTATCATTACGTCAAACTCGGTATTGCACCCCTTGATGAAACTATTTGTGATAACCCTCAAGTCAATTCCTTTAAATAATGCAGACTGAAGCACATCTTTGGACAAGCCTTCGTACATAGACCCAATGGTGGTAGGATGCTTAATATCCATCGCATCAAGCACCTTGTTCTGACTATCCACAAATGCATAAAGTAAATCAGAAAGGGTATCTATGGTTATCATTATCTTTACTGGTATTGATTCTTCCTTTTATACTGTTCGCTCAAAGCCAGCAGATCTTTAAACATTGTCAGCCTTGGCTCTTTCAGTTCCCCTGCATTCATCTTTTTTCTCGTGGCCTTGAGCCAATTCAGCATATCAAGCTCTTCTATCCAATAACGCAATGGATTACAGTGGTGGGTTTCATGAAATCAACCACCTCATTGTATCTAGCCAACCAACGTTCGTCTTGGGTCATCGATTGATTTATAATTGCTCCCTTATAATTTCCTTTATGCTATTTCAATCCCACGATTCTCTCGTGATATTCCTTATATGAGCGATACCCCATCTGCCCTTTTTCACGATGGGTATCTGTCTTCTCAGCATGGAGTTGCGTCACAAGTGTAACCTTGTAGCGTTTCTCTATCTCCTCCAGAAAATCTTTCCGCATATAATAAAATTCAGAATGGTCGTCTTGATAATACTCCGTAACGCTTTTACCATCCCAGAAATATCTAAGCTCTCTTACATTAAAGACCAGACCGAAGTCTTTTCTTATTTGATCTGACAAGAAATAGAAATAACAGTTCTTTGCCCGGGTTCTATCCCATCCAGTAAATTCATAATGTTGTAACAGAAACATCCCCAGAGAGGGCTCATAATAATCATCTCCATTATATTTCATCTCGCGCCATCCTATCTCCGAAGCCAACAGATGTGAATGACTTGCCGCAGGCAGTTCTACCGTCTTGTTCCGAGTCTTATTATATGCCAATCCTGTTTCAGTAGCCCAGTATATCTGGACTTGTTTCTCATCATTTTTCTGACTCAAATGACTACGCAACAACACCCATTCCGAATCAACTCCTCGGAATGTCATCGTTAGGTACTTTTTCATATCACCCAATGGATTCACAGCCAACCACTTCTCTTTTTCTTCTACCGTCCTTGGTAAGAATGAAGCTGAAACCAACTGCCGCTTCGGATGCAATGTCGGATATGCTGGATCAATATCTATTTCCGTTGTTCGCATCGTATGCTTATACTTAGGCTCTATTTCACCATTCAGCATCAACCAACCTACAAGTTCTTTCTGAGCTGTCCCCACATGCTTGAAAGGGATATTGTCAACGGTAGGCTGATAATATCTCATCCTGTCCCTGTGGGTTTCTATCAATTCAGAATAAACGTCGTCACGGTATCCGTTTTGCCTCATCCTCCACAATATCATATCAGATAACTGGTCAGACGTATAACTGCTATGCGAATCATACCCCATTATACTATAAGGCCTTATGTGGTATTTCTCATAGTCATAATCATATACTCCACTCTTCCATACATCCTTTTCACTCACCGCGCCCCATTGGGTATCCTTAGCTAATAGCAACACCTCATCTTCAACATCCAGCGAAAAAACTTTCTTGGCATAATCAAACAAGCATTCTGCATAATCAAGGATAATAATGTTGGAAGTTGGGCTCCCTTTCAAATCATCTAATACTATTCTGATTGCTTTAGCGGTGTTATCTTTGTTCCCCAATCCTACTGTCGCCCCGTTAATCAGTATATACAATGCCTCCCTTATCAAGGGGTCGCTGAGCTTTAGGTATTCAGGCAACATTGGTGTTAGTTCTTCAAAATGTCTGACGGCATAATCTGTCATCAACCTGATGACTTCCTGCCTGTTCTCTGTCCAGAAACATCCACTTAACAACACAGCAGCCAATATGGCATCATCAGTGGAATCCCATTCTTTTAAGGCGTTTTTCACGCAATTTACAGCATCAAAGATAGTCCCGTAAGGAAGAAACAACTCATGAAAGAACAGGTCGAACTCTTCTGGCGAAAATTGTTTGAATGCCGGCAAAAGCATAGATATTCCTCTTACTGTATGGTTTTCCAGCAGTTTTTGCTTAACAAGTGTGCCTACTGTCTTTTTCACCTCCACATCTACTTGTTGCGAAAGCCTGGATAGCAGGGCGCTGCATTCTTCTTCAGAGGCTTTGATCTGCCCCAGATTTCCCAGAATCTTTGCAAAAGCTTTATTGCCCCCAACAAATTCAAAGAGTGACTTGTGTTCCCGCTCTCTCACGACAAAAATTAGTGTTCTCAGAATATCCTCCGACAAAGTATGTAGTTCATCATCTGTCCCAAATATCTTCTTATAGACATCCTCCTCATTAAATAAAGAATTCAGCTCAACATCATTCTTTGCTTTCGATAACAAATACTGGGCAATATGATACCCTGCTAAAAGGTCGTATGTAAATTTAACATCTCCTCCATCGGTATTCAGTGTTTCTACTTGGAAACAGATTCCTTCTTCAAGCAATGCCTCCGCCTGTTCACCGAACAGAGGATAGAAATCATCGAAATAATCCACATCACGGGTATTTCTTTCCCATAGCAACCGCCCCATCTCAACCAACCCCCTGCGTACATGATGGCTGATAGTCTTACTTACAGCACCATCCTTGACTGAAAGCTTTGAAACCAGATTGTCTGAATATCGTTTCATACTTTCCACCAACGAATGTTCATTCACTACAATGCCCTTTGCCCCTTGGTTAGTTTCACAAAAAATTTTCAGCAGCAACGGATTGATGAATATCTTTTTGTCAGTCAGTTGAGTTGCTTCTATATTGTATTTCCTGAAGTATCTGTGAATGGTTGCAGCTAAGTTAAATTCATCAATACCCTTTAGTAATGAAGAATTATCTACCTTATCATAGCTTTGCAAACCAAATATTTTCTGAATGTATTCACTTTTTTCCCTGCACGTTGTAACCAATATCAGATTCTCGCTTCCTTTAATGAATTGTGAGATGATAGGCATTTCTTCAGACCATACCCGTTCATTGGGGAAACTCTCATTCAGTCCATCTATAATAATGAGTAGCCTGTTTGCTGGATAACAGGAGGCAAGCAAATCAAGTGTGCAAACAGCATCTTCAAAAGAAATCTGCGTTCCTTCTAATCCCAAAATATTTAAAAATACATCCTGGGGTCGGGAGCAGTGCCGGAACCTATTGCCCGTCAAAAGCAGCACAGGTTGGCCGTTTTTCAACTGCTCTGTGGCAAGCGAACAGGCAAAATGAGTCTTACCATATCCTGCCTGTGCAAAAACAGGGAAATAGCGTGATTCTCTGAGTCTTATAGTATACTCGATACTGCCGCTTCTGTCTTCTCTCCTCCCAAAGAGCATATCCTTGATTTCAAGAATATCTTCTATATAGAAATACAGGGAATTTTCTCTGTGAGAACGCTTTAACCTTCCAATTGCTTCCTCTGTTTTTTGGGCACATTTGTCAAATACGTCGCGTCGGGAGTCAAGAAAAAGAAGACCCTCCCTGAAAACACTGTCAATATCTATCTCTTCAACGGTTTTCACAATTCCCCTTGCTATATCCAGAACACAATTCTCATACGCAAGGAACGCTTTTTCAAAAGACACACCAAAATCCCCAAGTCTTTCAGTATCCCGTTTGCCGTCATCCTTGAACCATCGTTGCTCGTATTTGCGAATCCGTTTCTTCAGACGAAGAACCTTTTCGGTTATGGCGGTGTATGCTTTATCCCTGTCGATAATACCCATCAACTGGTCTTCGAAAGGAGAAGCCGTGTGTAAATCCACATCAAACTTGTGCTTTAAGGAGTCGAGGGTTGCTGATGTCAATCTGTCCAATAGTTCTTTTCCTATTACCTTTTTGCCAAAGTAGTAGGATATCAGCCCCTGATATCTTGCCCTGTCCTCCCCCACGAATGAGGCCTCAAACACAGCTTTGTGCCAATGAGTAATCACCACATTACTTGACACCTCAGCCAGTTCTGTCTTCAATTTATTATAATAGTCTTCCAAAAACTGACCAGGCGTACAAACTATCCATAATGCCAAGTCCTTGTGTCGCTTAAGCGTATTCCTCAATCCATCTACCAATTCATTCCTTTTGGTCTTATCAAGAGAGGAATTCTCCAGATCATTATGGTTTACCCAGAATTTAGCCTGCCACCCTATCACATCTCCTTTCTTATACTCCCTTCCTTCAAATTCCAAAGGTTTTTGCAGAACCAAATAGAATTCTGATCCGGCTGCATTATAAGGATAAGTCATATCGCCATACCCCTTGAAAAGTATCGAGGCATAGTGAAAACAGAATCGCTCAAAAGATATTTCCTTTGCGTTATTGCTATTCAACTCAAGTTGATTCCAGTCAATAATCATTATGGCGTATAACAGGTAGTAATTGGGGGATAATAGGCACAAGCACCCCTACAAAACGACTTAGCCTTACAGGTAGTTATACAATGGTTCGTTTGCCGCTCTCTGTAGGCTTGTAGTTTATTGAGCCAAATATCATAAAAATCGTAGTTGTTAAGAGAAAAGCTGTCTTTTCCATTGGAAAACGAACATGGTGACACTTCTTTCTTTTCATTCACATACACAGAAAAGAATCCACCTTCACAAAAGTCCACGTAGTTATCCTGTTCTTGGATGTTACGTGATAACATAGGAACAAGACATGCATCAAAACCAATCTTACAGGATACTTTTTGCATTTGAATTTCCTTCAAGAAGGCATTCAAGATCCTTCCAGGGCTTATTAGGTTCCTACCGCCACCTCTACCGGCAGGCTTATAGGTCAAAAATACAATAGCATTCACATCATATAGCAAATCATTGTACTTCCCTTTGACTATTCCTATAGCTTCTTCTATTGAATCACGAGACAAAATATAGTGCAAGTTCAACTTGATCCCATTTCTTCTCTTCAATAATTGGGTGAAGGCATTCAGTTCCTCTATTTTTGTTATAGAAATAGCCAAAGCGCCCACTTTCCCTTTAAGACGATCAAAGGTTTCTGCGGTCAGAAGCCTTCCATTAGTGGTAAAGTTGGGTACAATGCCCCGTTTTACAGTCTCTTCAATAATATCAAAGAAATCAGGATGCTCAAGAGGTTCACCACCACCCAGCGCTACTTGAAACACGTTTCCGTATTCAGATGAATTCATACTATCTAAAACATCACAGTAGTCATTAAGTGTCATCAAGGCACCATCTGGCATGCTGGACTTATAGCAGTAATCACATCCTTTTGAGCAACGGTTGCTAATTGATATGTCTGCCAACTCTGGCACAGGGGCGAATGCTGGATTATCATCCAGCTTCTTTCCCCATCTAAAAGTGATGCCCGTTTCCTTGTCTGCGAGAAAATGATAGTCGCCTATTGTTCTTGAAAGCATCCTGTCTTAATATTGTTCCACCTGAATCGCAGAGAAACCTCTTGTCAGACGGTTCATATTTCTCCTGATCAAATACTCACCTCTCAGGTAGTTAAACAATTCCGTCTCGGTCATCATACTCACATCTGAGTTCATGTCATTCTCCCGCAGAGCTTCTTTCCATATCGCATCTCCATCATCATCACGAAATTCCATTAAATAGGTATAAACCTCATGCCCCTCTATGTAGGTTGCCGTGCCCTTCTCCAACATAAATTCTCTGAGCTTTTTCGAAATGATGGCTTCTTCGCTGTCTTTCTGGTCGTCGCCATAATACCGCAGAAAGCAATCAACAATTTCCTTATCCATGAGAATAATATAACTCACAGAACTACTATTTGTAACGAAATCAGTTCTTATCTTCATAATTCTTTTGTACTTTAGCTTCTCAACCAATTTTCACCTCATACTTTCCGCTAGCAATGCCCAACCGAAAAGCAACATCTTCATAATGCCGTTTCATGCTTTCACTCCTTTCATTTACTTACCTGCATCACTTTTTTTGCAAAGAAGCAGTTCACCCTCAATTCTTTTTGGTTTAAATGCAAGCTTTTCATCAAGTATTGCATCCATAAGACCAAATTGAGAGTTCAGATAATCATCGCCACTACATCCGCTCATTACACGGTCTGGCCTAAGTAAAGTCTCATGGAATAGTGAAACAGTATCAGTCTGGTGAAACATTTTTCTCAGTTCCTCGCAGTATCCATCACATTTTGACGATAACGCAGGGAATACATAATTCACATATCTCGGCAAATAGTTATCATTGTCAAAATCGTTTTTAAAGTAGTCCGCATCACCATTTAGCAAATGGGAAGAGTAGTATTTTACACAAAAGAGAGTGTGATTATAAAACGAGCGATGTATCAGAGAATGAAGAACACATTGTGGCAATATATATTCTGGTTTAAACAAACTATCTCTTTTTGCTGCCAAACTGCAAGCCAATGTCAATACAGCTCTTCTTATTTGATGCTGATTAGTTATAGCCACAGGCAGCACCAAATCAAATACGTTTACATCCTCTGTTAAGGAATAACCACAGTAGTTACTTGTGTTGAAATCCTTCCTGCCTAGTTCTTCCCAACAAATGTATGACGAGCCCCCCAAATACAAACTCGGAAGCCCCGACAAACTATAACGCTGGTTGCCAACAAGGTATCTCTTCTCAAATGGTATGTGAAACATCTCATCTTTAGAAAGATGAAACAGTCTACTATTCTCTCTGCATTTATACATGGGCAGACCAGGTGTCAATTTATCCATCTTCATTGACTTCATCATTTTGCGTGTCATTTCCAACGCATCTTGATGATTGCCTCGTAAAAAGGCAGAGAGAATCTTGCGAATGTTATTTCCTGTATCTTCTATTTTCTGCTTGATTAAAGGAAACGACAACCCTGTATTAGAGGTTATCTCATCCTTATTATCGTTTATGTAAGAACGGAATGCAGATAGTACAGCAGCTGTTCGCTCAAGTATATTCCCAGAACGGCAAGCTTCTGATTGTAGCCATATTGACGATTGTTCTACAAGGTTTTTCATTCTCGTTCAATATTATACAAATCCACACTATTACTATATGTAATACGATTGTTTCAGCCCTTCAAAAAACCAGACACCTCATCATACGGAATACTTTCAAATAGTGTTTGTGGTTTTTCATAGCAGGATTATCCTTCTATAAATCCATTTCTCCGCTGTTCCGTTAATCCCTTCACAATCTCATTCTCCGGCACTTGTCCTTCCCTTATGTAGTGTAAATGTTCGGTGCACATAAAGAGCTTTATAATGAGAGTAATAATATCGTTTATGCTGAATTTTACTCCCCTTCCTCTACACTCTCCTTAAACGTATTATGGATAATATTGAGGAATGTCTCGTTTCTTTTATCTGCATCGCCAATCAAAGCGTTGTAATCCATCAGATAAATCCCTACATCTATCGTCTTCTTCGGGTTCAATGATATTTTAACGTCTTTCTGTGCAGTAACGTGTCGGCAATCTTTTTTGATTTTGCCGTTATTTCGACTTTTATTTCGGTTGCCATTGCATCCAACGCATTCGCAATAGCCTCCATGTAAACCATCTCATAAGATGATTTACCATAGAACATCCTTACTGCATTCGACAAGTTTACGTTCATATGAAACGAATGTTATATTTCAAATTCATAATTATAACCTATCGTCTTTCATCTCATTTGCGCTTTCATCTATCGCTACAGTTTCTCCCCATACTTAACTATGAACCGTGAATCATGAACCAAAAGTTCCCCATAGATTAAGGGCGAGCTTCATTATCGAGGAACAAACTTAAGTGAAAATCAAATCCGTTTTCATATTTGGCTGGGTTTCAACAGGTGGTTCCAGACCCCATTCCAGAACGCGGTCCACATACTTTCGTTGTAGCAGAGGTTGTGCTTCCATTCGTTCGCCTTCCAGCGACGGTATTTGAAAAGCACTCTCTTGAAGATGTTATTGGGCATCTCGCCAGGGAACTCTGGACTTAGGATGTCATTCAATACCCGTTTTTTCAGGGCTGGATTGAACTGGACATAGTGAAATATACTCGTCTCAAAGCCCAGTTCTTCCACACATATCGCATTGATGATACCGTATAGTTCCCTCATCTTGAACTGCTCATAGATGCTCTCGATCCTCTCCCAATCCACCTCTTTTCCATGCTTCTCCACGAAGAAAGCCCAGTCCAGCACCTGCCTCAATGTAATCTCACCTGTAGAGAAATGTAGCGACAGATGCTTCAACAGGAACAACGCATGAAGATCAGGGGAAGGCAAATATACTTTCTCACCATTGACAACCACTGAATGAGAATCATCCCTCCCCAACTCCTTGAAAACCTTCTCTAATGCCTTATGAGATTTATGGTGGTGCACATTGATGAAATCATAATGATTCTCCACTGTGAACTCACCCCAGTTGAAAACAGTATGATGGTGATGCGACCTGTCAACCATGAACTCTTGACCTCTTTGAGCCACTTGTACTGGCTTTTCAGCCTCAAGAGTCGCATCCGCTTCTTCCTGTCGTCCGAACAGCCAAATATCAATATCCCCGCATGGTCTATGATTAGGCTTTGGCCAGTCCAAGCTACACGCATAACCCTTCAGGATCATCATCTTGTATCCATGACTGTTATAAAAGGCTGCCATCTCTGCAATGGTCTGGCGATATGTATCATAGCGATACTCATACCCCTGCAACACCTCCCCTATCCATTCCAACAACTGTTCTTTTGGAGGACGGGAAGATACAGGCATCTTTCCCGTAGCATCCATCACAACGGCATAAAGCCCCTGCTTCTCTGCAAGGGCTTTAATGTCATTCCACACGATATCATTAGGAATTGTCACATTTTCTGATGTACCAACTCCTAATCTCACAAGCTTAAGAAATGAATCTTGTATTATTTGTTCCATTTAAAGCCCCATCAATTCATCCAACTTCTTCAAACACTTCTCTTTCACATAGTGTGCATTATAGTATTTCAATGCATGTGCTCCTTTCTCTTCCAAGACAGTCTTGTCCATCTCTGATAGTTCAACAGCCAGCTTGGCAAATCTTTCCGCATCACCTGCTGATATAGACCATCCGCAATCAGCATCCCTAATGACCTCAGCACCTTCACCATTCAACACCGCCACAATAGGTTTGGCGGCAGCCATATAAGATGAAATCTTTGCGGGTGCATATAGTTTGAATAATGGGTCATCACTCAGTGTCACCAACATGACATCCGCTTGTTTGAAGAACCAAGGCATCGTATCCGATGGGAAACGACCAAACGTGAACACTGTTTCTTCAAGACCATTATCCTTCACGAAACCCTTTACCCAGTCCAGACGACGCCCATCCCCAACGATAATCCACTTGATATTTTTATGTTCTTTTGTAAGTAATGCCGCCTGCATGGTACATTCAAACCCATGTGCCTCACCCACTGCACCCGCGAACATCAATTTGAATCCTTTCGGGATTGTTGGTGCATTTTCAGGAATCATATCCTCCCCATCAATCCCATCAGACCATTGCGGATAATAGATTGTTTTATTCTCATAAGGACCATACTCCAGGATACTCTTTGCAAAACTTCTTGAACTGACTAGTATCTTGTCAGAATACTTATACTCCTTCTTTACATAATGTCGAAAGAAATTCAAGATATACTTGTTGTTAATACCCCCTGCAGCAGTCAAGCTCTCTGGCCACAAATCCAAGACCCAGGTATAAAGTGGCACTTTACGCAAACGCTTATACAACACACCAGGTGCAGACATCATCACAGGGGATAGCTGCTGCATAAACACGCGGTCGTATTTATGGAACATTGCATGAAACAGCATCCATACCCAAGCAACAAAAAGAAAGCTGAAATAGTTCATCATCAGCATTATTTTGTTGTTGCCACGGGGAAAAATAGGCAATCTTGTTACCGTAACACCGTTCACTATCTCATGGCGTTTCTTGAACAGGCCATATCCCTCATGGAACTTACCATCAGGGTAATTTGGGGATGCCGCTCACCACATGCACGTTATGCCCCTTCTCTGCCCAGTGAAAAGCGATGTCGTTTCCACGGAACACTTCAGGATAAAAGTATTGACAAACAAATAATATATTCATAAATTGTCTTCATTTAACCTTATTCTCCACCATCCTCATGCGGTTGACGAATGTCATTGTAATTATTCTGAGGAAAATACTTGTTGATATCATCAATAGTAGGATTCTTAATATGGAATAAATCAATAACTTTAGTAATTTCTTCATCAGATAAGTTCCACCATTGTACTTCTTCCAAACGCTTAATCATTTCTGGGGAATACTTATATTTCAAAACTTTAGCAGGTACACCTCCAACAACTGCAAATGGTGGTATATCTTTAGTAACTATCGCACCTGCTGCCACTGTAACTCCGTCACCGATGGTCACACCATCCATCACCATACAATGGCGACCTATCCAAACATCATTTCCAATTATAATCCGCTTATTCTCAACAAAATCAATAGTTGCTATCCAATCATCATGCCAACCCCAATTGCCTCTTTTATAAAAAATACTATGAGAAGTAAGATAATTCGTAGGATGCTGACCTAATCCAATTACCGTATCTTTTCCAATTGCTGTAAAATTTCCAATATCAGCATTGGTTGCCTGACAATTAACACCAATCCTAGAATACTTACCCACCTTTACATTATTCAATTTCGCGCCACTTAGTATATGAGTATGAGGCGTGAATCTAGATTTAGTATCCCAAAGTGAAAAAATCGACACATGCTTGTAAATCATTTTCTTCCATGAAAGGAAGGAGCCTGAATAACTGATAATTCCCATAATACAAAATTTTGCTTTTGCTTAAGTGATGTCAATATACATAATAGGAGAACGCCTCTAAACCATCAACAATAGTACTATAGAAGCAGTATTGTGTGAAGATTTAGTACTCTTCAAACTCATAAGCTTCAATAAAAGAATTGGCGGTCTTGTTTACTATTTTAACGTTCAAATAATTTGCATATTCTCTCAACATGAAATGAGATTTAAAAACAAGATGATGATTTAATAATACTCTGCAATAATCTCCCCGTTTATAGTATCTAATATTTTCCTTCTTATAAAAATGCCCATCATTAGCATATATCCTATGCGTTTCAGGATCTACATCAAAAGATTTCTGCCATGAATGTTCTACTCCATATAGATATATTTTCTTAAATCCAGCATTGATAGCACAAAAGATAGCAGCATTGGAAATATTCTGCGGTCTAGGCATCCCAAGATTCAAGCGATATAAGAAATAAGATAGTCCTTTAAAGCCGGAAACAGGTGTTTTATTAAATAATGTTACCGAAATATTGGGATTGGCTTTTAGTTTCCGAATGATCTTTTTATTACCATCACAAGGAAAAAATAGAGTCATAGGCCATGTCACATTCATAAGATTGTTGTATAACTTATTAACTGGCTCCTTCACCTTTTCCATACGCTCCTTGGTTGCTCTTCCAACCAAAATATTATCCAAAACAAAATAATAATCTGGCTTAACTTTTGTAAAGGAATCCGAGTTGCCGAAGAAATTAACAACACATACATTGTGTTCAGGAATCATTTCGTTTTCCAGTACAGACTGAAGAGAAGGACTGTTACATAAAATATAGCAAGCATCTCCCTCCTTCCGTTTCTTTTTTTCAAGTTTAAAAAACTTATTCGTTTTAAATGAACTGAAAAAGATGATACTAATTAGAGACACCATGCTTTCCATCAACTCTTCAGAAAACTTTGACAATTGTTTCAGAATTTTTTTCATAATTCATATTTTAGAATTCATATTTTTCCTTTATTCTTCACTTTTTGGCTTTGGCAATCAGCAAAACCAGAATCTGATCTTTATATTTAACAGAAAAAACTATTCCGAGTACAAAACAAATAAAAAACTTAATAGCTAAAGCTTGGAGTAATGTATAATCACTCAATAGCCAATTTACAAAGGAGAATGCAAAAAAAGATATAGGTACTATATACATAGCAAAATAGTTATAACGGATGAGCTTATTTTTCTTCAAAGATAATAGCAGAGCAAACAAGCTTCTTGTAAAATACGTCATAAAACAAGCGATGGCTGCGCCCCAGAAGCCCCATGCTGGAACGAGTAGAATATTCATTATGACATTAACAAACATTGCTCCCACAGTTACAGAAAAAACCCAATTAGTATCTTTTACGAACAAAATATTGATGAAAAAGAAATACACTCCATGAAAGACGAAAGCAAATGTCAATATAGGTATTACCTGCCACGCTTCTCTGAAGCTTTCAGATACCATAACCTTTAAAATTTCGGGGGCAAATAAAGATATGGAAAACGCGATTAAACTATATCCTACAACAGCAAACATCCCCATCTTTTCAATTTTTCGAATGCCCTCTTCCCCTTTTTCTATCATTTGAAAGAACCAGGGAACAAAGGCTTGATTTACTGAGAAAGCGATTGTCCCCACAACACTTCCAAATTGCTGTCCAACACTATAAATGCCTGTAACAGCTTTACCTCTATATCCGTTCAAAAAGAGCCTGTCAATAGTTCCTGCAGACCAAATGGATATCTGGTGTGGAAGAAGCGGCAGTGAATATTTTAAAGCGGCCTTACCGATAGACCTGTTTATTCCAACAGTAATATGAGGTATATATGTTATTAGTACATATACAAAGAATAAAAGCGAGGTAATGACATTGGATAGCAACATTCCGAGAGCTCCAAAACGAAAATAGGCAATGAACAAGATTGCAAGAGCTACATGAGTAAGAAAATTGGAGAGTGTGTTTATACTATAATGCGCAGCATTTTGGCTAGCCTGAAGATAAGACTGGAAAAGCAAGTACATAGGTGTTATTATGGTATTTGCGAGTCCAATAACAGCAAATGGGAAGAAGTCCACTTCTCCTATGAAAGGATCCACCAAAAAATGGTGAAATGTGAAGAATACAGCTCCCCATCCAAAAGAACTGATAAATACTATAGTTGTTATGGTACCCCACATTACTTTTCTATAAGTTTCGTCACTATTCTTATAGTGGAATCTCGTAGCAGCTCCATTCAATGCCATCATGATTAGGACAGCCATAAAAGAAGATACAGATGTCACGACATTGACTATACCATAATCCTCCGGCGTTAGAAACGCCGTATAAAGAGGCAATAGAAAAAAAGAGGCCCCTTTCTGCAAGAGCGTGGTAAAGCTATATAGTGCTGAATTTGTAATTATTTTGGGTAGCTTCATGTGATATCGAGAACTCTGTTTAGTAAATACCTTTTCAACCCATTACATATTATTATTTATAAATTTCTTAAAGATTGTGTTGTCAAATTTTGAATAAAACGATTCTTTGGAAACTCTTGTATTTTTACTATTTTCAATAAACTCCTGAAAATCAGTATGTGTTTCTATTACATAGAAACTACCCGAAATCCCTGGTTTATCTATGGGTGGACGCAATCCACATATATTCAACATTCCAACCTTGCACCCCAAGCTCAAAGCTTCGTATAGCACAGTAGAATTTTCACCTAATACGTATTTATAGAAAGGCAATACCGTGGCACTGTCATTTGAATTGTCAACGACTTCTACTTGTGAAATTGATGAAAGTCTCTCTTTTTGTGTTTTATTATAGTTTTCACAAGGATGTAAACGTATATGGAAATTAATCGAAGGATACCATTGAGAAAGCACTTTAATTGCATCTATAATCAAATCTGAGATTTCTGGAGACGAGATTACTAAAGCTGTATCTTCTAACCGTTTGCTATTATCAAATTGTCTTTCCATATATTTCCCATATGCCCAACCTATGCAGATAGTCCGTTCTTCTGTCATACCAAAATGTACTCCTTTCCAATACTTCCCAAAAGTGAGAAAATAATCTGGATCAATACGAGAATCATATTGACCTGTAAAAGAAACTGTATTGTCAAGAGTGATACCATGCTGAAACTCTGCAACTGGAATATGGTTTCTTTTACAAGCTGCAATAAGACCGAAATGCCCTTCTCTATAAACTAACAATACCCTTTTAGGCCTAAGCATTTTTAGCCAAAACAAATAATAACAGTATTCAGCCAAAAATGATGAACATAATAAAAAATATTTGTTTTTATTTGCCACTGTTAGATTGAATTCTTCCCTTATTTGATTAAATAAACTATTTATTGTTTTTCCAAACAAGATAGGCGTAATTAATTTAAATATACGTTGGAGAATTTGCATTGAAATTGTCCTTCCTTCATTGCTAATAGTTTTTTCTTTATGCAATCGAGAATAATTACCTGTGTAGTTCCGAGGGTCTATCAATACATAATTCTCATCAATCAAAAAAGATTCTTCAATCACAGGATCAATGAACTTGTCAAGATATACTCCATTATCACAGACAAGTTTATTGAAGGTAAAAAGTAAATTCAAATCCTTTTTAATAATATATTTCCAAAAACCAGAAAACAACTTTAATTTTCGAGAACCAACCTTTTTACTAGTTGTTCCCGAAACTGCCACATATCCAACAAGAGAGTTTAAATAAAAAAGCCTAGTATTATAACGAACTATTCGCCATAAAGGCACCCCCTTGATTAACTCTATTTTGTCTAGGTTATGCTTCTGTTCTTTACTGTAAATTTTTGCGAGAAGTGCAGACTCTTCCATAATAATCTATTATTATAGTTTGTAAAAATACAAATAACAATGGCAGACACGATTTATACATGATCATGCCCATTTTTGCAGAATGTAAAAGGTAATAAAGGCTTGCATACCCAACCGTTTTAGCATAGCGGTCATTGATATTTAACAAATTAAATATGTTCCTAATATAGAAAAATAGAAATAATATGTTCATCATAAAAGGAATCAGCCCTACGTCTTCATTAATTTTTTGTTCCCACATCATAGAAGATGAAAAAAAATTGGTTCCAAATAGCGTCTTTGGTGTGAAGGCAAAACTTAACAGATTTCTGGAAGCCTCATTTGACATATTACTATCATCCAACAACCTACCCATAACAATCAGCCAAAACGTATCATCGTATGTTATATACCAAAGAAAAAAACCAACTACAGTTGAAAGCGTCAATACAACAAGAAAAAAATGGTGACGAAAAGAAAAAAGCACCCAAACAATTAAGCACCCAGACAAAGCGAGTATATTAGTTGTAGAACCACAGAAAAAGACAAATAGAATAGCTATTGCAATCCACATTATCCTATGAATCTGTTTTTTTGCTAACCCTATCAGAAGAAAGATGCACGGGAAAATATTATAGGCAAGTATATGTGGCTCATGATACAACCCACATAAAATACCGAAATCTTGAAAGAACGGAACTCGAACACTAGCTGATAATAGATTAGCTGACAAAAAAGACCATACATAAGTAGATCCGCTTTCAAGATTGTTTACTAATATATCCGCAAAGAACTGAGAGAAATGAGAAAAACCGCATAAAAATAGTATAAATGTAATAACAACACCAAAGACAGACATCATGGACAGCCATATATAACCGGCTGATAAATGATAAATCCGATTGCTTATTTGCAACTGCTGAAGGTCTAATTTTGCCGAAAGGCACGATAATATTAACGTCAATAGTACAGATAAAACAAAATAATTAAGATGCGTTACAAAATCACCATTTCCTCTAATCATTACATTAACGAGATTATATGCTAAAAGAACGTTGAATATTATCACACCTGGAGTTTTTATATAACGGGTATAATTAGTCTTATCAGATAATTTACTAAATACATAAAAAAGATCAATTAATATGGTTATACCATATACCCAAGTAGCTTTTTGTATTGATAATAAAATGTAGAGTAGCAAGTTGCCGCCTGTTGAAATATTCAGTAAGACAACAAGCATGTCTATTAAATACGACTTCTTTCTTCTATTATCCATTTCCTTTGTATCAATAAATAGATGTGTCACTCATTTTTTTCTTCTCCAGTTTCCTTGAAAACGACTAAATGCAGTGAATTGATGCGTAGCAACTTCTTAAAGCCAAATGCCGATGAATACTAAACCCATTCTTGTTAACGCCATCAATATCATGGTACTTGCCCACATAAATGCGGTCGCCATTATGGTCAGTATCGCTACACCAAACAAAGTCATGCCACCACAAATACTCATTACGTGAAAAATAGTATGCGAAGAAAGTATAGCAACAAAGGATTGCCGAAGGGAATTTCAGACCCTGTTTAGTCAAATCAGATGGCATTACAGCGCGGGATTCCTCTATCACATCCCTCTTGATGAGATACCATTTATCTTCAAGCGTAAAGTCCATAAAGTCTTCCTTCATATACCAATCTTGATTATATAGGCAGGGCTCTGATACTTCTGGATTAACCCCAAATATTTCGCGAAGGAACTTTAAAGTAATATATTGTCCCTTGATACTACCTACACCATATATCAGAATATATCCTTCGCTTGCAGCCTTCTGCAAGTCGGAGTCACTATACTGTATGTTTTTTTCCTGTAAGTCAACCTCTCCAAGACCAAGTGCCTTGAAGAAGGGCTTTAATTCTTCTTTGCCAATGTAATTGACTCCGAAGATTTGTCTAATTTGTCCTCTTTCCATTTCTGGTATTCTATTACTTCGTCTGCTGTGGCCACATGCCCCATAGCTGAATACTTTTCGATTCTTTCAAACTCGGCTGTTAAACGTTCGAATCGAACTCCCCAACCGCTATCTACAAACCAACATAAGTTTCTGACTGGTGTATTATACAAGACTATACCACTCTTAGTATCGAGAACTTCTCTAAGAAACGTTAAATATGCACGATACTGATGTTCATGAGAAGCCACAAGAGCAAGCTTGTTCCAGCCATTTTCCATTGCCATTTTCACAACCTCAACGGCCTGTTGACGGGTGTGAAGAGACTTATCCTCA
>JAEEGL013646202.1_pt1 | contig 17280 bp, 8 predicted proteins | sample 9134231 | NCBI WGS metagenome assembly JAEEGL01 (sample SAMN16246548, study PRJNA631951) | gut metagenome | biome: gut microbiome; feature: rumen; material: fiber-attached | host: Bos | place: Iran: Karaj | collected 2018-10
CCATACTGTCGCCATCCACTCTGCCGTAGAACGTGGCTTCGGGATGCCTGATGAAGTCCCTGTTGAAGTCAAGGCTCTCCCGCATATAGTCCTGAGCCGGAGAGGGAAAGCCGGCCTTTATCTGCGGAGCCAAGAGGAGTTCGAGCTGTTTGTCAAACTCGCCTTTGTATATTTTCATTCCTGACATGTACTTTCTTTAGTAAATATGACACAAAATTAAGCATTTTGTTTGGATTTACGAGCAGGAAGTTACGGTTTTGATAGGTTTGAGAACGCAAAATTAATTTTGTTATGCACTTTTTACCTTTGCGTTTATTGAATTTTTCAAAAATTCAGTAACTTTGTACCCATGCACATGTGTGCAAGCACATATAACTAAAAGAATTCATACATGTCGGAATTTTCAGAAGATAGTAGAGTAAAGTTTCCTGCACTAATCCAGTTGGTAGGTATGGGCTTCGAGTATATATCCTCAAATAACTCTGCAAAGCCTCAGGAACAGCAGGAGCCATACGACCCTTTGACAAACATCTTGACTGAGAAGTTCAAAGATGCTTTTCTGGCCCTGAATCCAGAGCTATCAGAAGAGGATGCAGAAAAGAAGCTGGCTGATATACAAACTTCAGTTGGATATAATGACCTCGGCAGACATTTCTACAATGAGATTCTGATGGAGCCAGGGCAAGGGCGCATTGTCGATTTCACAAGTGAGAAAGCCTTTAAGGAGAATAACACCTTCCAAGTCACAACAGAAATGACTTGCGGCTCCAAGAAAGACGACAATTTCCGCCCTGACATCACCATCTTTATAAATGGCTTGCCCCTTGCCTTTATTGAAGTCAAGCCAGACAACAATCACGAAGGCATCCAGGCAGAAGCAAAGCGAATGAAGGTTCGCTTCCAGAATCCGAAGTTCCGTCGGTTCATCAACATCACACAGATGATGGTGTTCTCAAATGACATGGAGTATGATACGGACAATGTTGTGCCCACACAAGGAGCTTTCTATGCCACTACGGGATTAACGAATACTAAGTACAACCTTTTCCGTGAAGAGAATCAAGACTCTTTCCCAATTCCGCAGGTTGTTACATCCATCCCCAAGGAGAAAGTAGAATACATTTTAAGCGACAACAACAAACAGTCATTCAGGAGTGCTGATTGGTTCCTGCGCTTGTTGGAAACTCTCGGTCCCACAAAACGAATGATTAATAGCTTGTTCACATTCGAAAGATTCTATTTCTTCCTGAAGTATGGCATTGCATACGTTGACGAAGCCAACGGATTGCAGAAGCATATCATGCGCTATCCACAAGTTTTTGCAGCAAAGGCCATCGAGAAGAAACTGGATGAAGGATTTGACAAGGGTGTGATTTGGCACACACAAGGTAGCGGTAAGACTGCACTCTCATATTACTGCGTGAAGTTCCTTACCGACTACTATTCCAAGAAAGGTATTTCACCACAGTTCTTCTTCATCGTTGACCGTCTGGAATTGCTGCAACAAGCTCATTCGGAGTTCAAGAAAAGAGGGCTACGCGTAAGGCTAGCTGAGAGCAAGGAAGACTTTAAGACAATCATAACATCCCCACTTACAACTCAAAACACAAAGGGTGAAAGTGAAATTACGGTAGTGAACATTCAGAAGTTCTCTTCGGATGCTAGAGCTACCTCTAAGAACGACTACAACCTTGAAAAGAAGCGTATCTACTTCATTGATGAAGCGCACCGCGACTATAGTGCGGAAGGCTGTTTCCTAAAAAACCTGATGACATCAGACCGCAACGCAATACGTATTGCATTGACGGGTACGCCTATCATTTCAAGGGAATACAACACCAAGGATATCTTCGGGGATTACATCCACACATATTTCTATAACTCATCTATTGCCGACGGATACACGCTCCGGCTGATGAGAGAAAAGATTGAATCGAACTTCAAGATAAAGATGCAGGAGGTTCTCGAACAAATCAAAGTTGAGATTCGCTCGGTGAAACCCGATATGGTATATAGCCATGAGAATTATGTTCAGCCCCTCTTGGACTATATCATGACGGACTTACAAGCGTTCCGCACAAGAGGCCCTGAATATAGGAATGTTGGTGGCATGATGATTTGCAGCTCGTCAGCTCAGGCACACATGATGTTCAAACTATTCTTAGACAAATATGCAGACCCTGAAGAACGCTTAGTTAAGGTTGCTGAGGACGGAGTTCAATATTTTGTTCCTGTCCCTGCTGCTAAGATTGACGCTAAAGAGAAGCCACTTGCAAAGGGCTGTTATCGTGCTGCGCTTATTTTATACGACGAAGGATCGAAAGAAGAACGAGAAAAATGGGTTGACCTATATAAGCAGGGCAAGGTAGATTTGCTGATTGTATATCAGATGTTACAGACGGGCTTTGATGCTCCACGTCTGAAGAAGTTATATCTTAACCGCCTGGCTAAAGAGCACAATCTCTTGCAGACACTGACAAGAGTAAATCGCCCCTATCTTTCACTTCCCTACGGACATGTTGTGGACTTCGCCAATATCGAGGAGGAATACAACAAAACCAACGCCCAATACCAGAAGGAGCTTGAAGAAGAAACCGGTGACGGTGCAGAGACATACACAAAGTTGTTTGTGTCAGTTGATGAAGCTATCGAACGAATGAAGGCTTCTAATGAGGTTCTGAAGGATTACAACGTAAACGACCTGGACATCTTTGCACGCCAAATGGATTTGATTTCCGACAAGAAGGTTCTTCATAACATTGAGCACGCCTTGGAGGATGTCCGCGACCTTGACAACATGTTAGTTGCCCAAGGAACGGACACTGAAGACCTCGTGACTATCAAGGAGATTAGGAATCTTCTTAAGATTGTCACACGCCGTCTGGATTGGGTGAACTATGAGCAGAGTTCAGGAGATCAGGAAAACCTTCGGCAGATGCTCAACCAGGAGCTGGAAAAAGTTACCTTCTCATTCTATAAGGAAGGCGAAGGTGAGCTAGTTCTACAAGAGCAGTTCAAAGAAACAGTCCGAAACACGCGCCAACAGCTTACACAGTGTATTGACCCACAAGACCCAGAGTTTATCACGCTTCTTGAAGAATTCAAGCGAGTTCTGAAGAAGAAAGAAATGAATGAGGTTGAAGAGTTTAACATGGCAGACCGAGTGGCGAACTTGAATGACATCCTGAAGAGGGTTCGTATCTTGAATGAAAAAGACCGTATCCTTTCCCTGCAATATCATAATGACCTGAAGTTTGCACGTATACACAAACGGCTGGTGCAGAAAGAGGAGCAAGAAACATCCACGCCTAATCCATATGGATGGTCCAAGAACAAGCAGAAACTGAATTCTGTTCTTCTTACCATCAAAGAGAAAACGGATGACTGTTATTTGCATAACGAAGACCTCACCGCCAATGCGGACTATTTCACACGTAAAATTGTTTCGTTCATCTCACAAACTTTCGAGGGTGAGCATATTATATCTAATCGTCCCACAAGGCAGTACATTGGTGAGGTTATCAACAGAGAGTATCAACAAGAAAGAAGAGCTGTATAATTTAGCAATATGGAAAATATAGAGGTTATCAAAAATGACACCATCGCCCTCATCGACCGACTGAAAGCTATAACTTTCAACGCAGGTCTCGCTGGCGGTGGTAATGAGTATATTATCCTTGTAGAGACATTCCTCTACAAATTTCTGAATGACAAATTCATTCACGAGGCGAAGAAGTGGGCACCTGGTCTTGCCGATGCTAAGGATGAACAGGCTTTCTTTGAGAAGATGTCTGATGATGAGTACGATTCGATGTGCGACTGCATGGAAGATGTAGTCGAACTGCGCCGTACACATCTTATCTCCTACCTTGCAAAGTATCGCAACGAGCCAAACTTTGCAACCCTCTTTGATGCAGCGCTGGAAGATATCGCAAAATCAAACCAGAGCATCTTCTATATTCAGAACGCTGATAAGACCACTGAGCCTATCCTGCGTCCCATTGCAGAGCTTATCAATGGTGGCACACAAAAGAAGAATGCATTCTGTAAATCGCTCATCGAAGCTGTAGCGCAGTTTAGCTTTGAATCGGCATTCTCTTGTGGATATGACTTCTTCTCCACCATTTTTGAATACCTCATTAAGGACTACAACTCTAACGGTGGCGGTACCTATGCAGAATACTACACACCCCACGCTGTGGCCGAAATCATGGCTAAGCTGCTAGTTGATCCATCAGAAGATGTTCACTCTGTGTCTTGTTACGACCCGTCCGCTGGTACGGGTACCTTGGTTATCGCCCTGGCACATGCCATCGGCTCGAATAACTGTACGGTTTATACGCAGGATATAAGCGACAAATCTTCTACGATGCTCATGCTGAACATGATTTTGAATGGATTTGCCCACTCTTTGAGTCATGTCGTACATGGTAATACACTCACCGAGCCATTCCACAAATCAGAGAAAGTCCCAAATGGACTACGCAAGTTCAATTACATAGTTTCTAATCCTCCATTCAATTTGGATTTCTCTGATTATCAACCTGACCTAAAAGCAGACCCATATAAGGGACGTTTCTTTGCTGGCATACCTAACATTCCCCAAAAAGATAAAAAGGGAATGGAAATTTATCTTTGCTTTTTCCAACATTTGCTGTATAGCCTGACAGACGACGGCAAAGCTGCCATCGTCGTGCCTACCGGCTTTATCACAAAAAAATCTGGAATAGGGAAGAAAATTATCCAACACATCGTGGATAATGGTTGGTGCGGAGGCGTTGTTTCTATGCCTTCAAACATCTTCGCAAATACGGGTACCAATGTTTCTGTTGTCATCATCGATAAGACAAAGAAGCACAATGAGACGGTGCTCATTGATGCTTCTAAACTCGGAGAGGACTACCAAGAAGGCAACCTGAAGAAACACCGCCTTTCAGCAGAGGAGGTTTCGTACATTGTTAATACTTTCCGAAACAGGGAGAAGAAAGACGATTTCTCCGTGGTTCTTTCTTCTGAGGAAATCAAAGAAAAGAAATATAGCCTTTCTGCTGGACAGTACTTCGACATCAAAATAGAGTATGTTGATATCACTGAAGAGGAATTCAACAAACGAATGGCTGACTACGAAACTACCCTTACTGGGCAGTTCGAGGAAAGTCACCAGCTCGAAAACGACATCATAAAACAACTGCATAACCTTAAATTCAACGGCTGAAATGGAACTGAAGAAATGTAATCTTTCTGACGTTGCCAAAGTTGAAATCAGCAGCGTTGATAAAAAGACTGTAGAGGGCGAGCCACCCGTGAGGCTATGCAACTTTACCGATGTCTATTACAACTGGGCAGTGACAGCGGATATGACAGACACTTTCATGGAAGCGTCTGCGAATGCCAATGAAATAGAAAGGTTCACCCTTAAAAAAGGACAGGTCGCACTCACAAAAGATAGTGAGACGCGAGAAGACATAGGCATTCCAACGTACATTGCCGACGACTTCGACAATGTAATACTGGGCTATCACTGCGCATTGATTACTCCAAACGAAACCAAGATTTCAGGCAAGTATCTGAATGCGTTCATGAACTCGCCCTACATCCACAAATACTTCGAGAATAGTGCAAGCGGAAGCGGACAGCGCTTCTCTCTTTCACTTGTAGCTCTCGAAAGTATGCCGCTCCTTCTTCCATCACTGGAAGAACAAAAACGCATAGGCGACATATTCTCAAATCTCGACCACAAAATCTCACTAAATCGTGTGATAAATCAGAATCTCGAAGCACTTGCCAAGCAGATTTTCGAATATTGGTTTATCCAATTTGATTTCCCCGATGAGAATGGCCGTCCATATAAATCCTCTGGTGGTCAGATGATATGGAACGACAAACTCAAACGCGAAATCCCTGCTGGGTGGGATGTGCTGAAGCTTAATGATATTTTGAATGAGGAAGATTCTAAACAAATCAACCCCAATTTAACACCCAAAAAGGTGTTCAAGCATTTAAGTTTTCCAAGCTTTGACTCATGTGGTAGCTATAATGAAGAAAAGGGCGAAGACATTCACAGTAATAAGATTGTTGTGAAGCCTTATTATGTACTCGCTGCAAAGTTGAATCCATGGATTAAGAGAATTGCATGGGGTGAAGATTATGACAACCTTATTTGTTCTACCGAATTTGTGGTTTTATGTCCAAAAGAAAAGGCTATAAAGCCATATCTTTATGAACTTGTTAATCAATCGGCATTTATCGAATACTGCACCATATCATCCACTGGAACATCACACAGCCAAAGGCGTGTAAAGCCTGACATCATGAAGATGTACGAATTCCCCTATAATGAAGATGTGGCCAAAGCATTTAGTAAAGTAATACAGCCTATTATAGAAAAATCCATTAAAAGCATTCATCAAAATAGGACACTTACCAAACAACGTGACGAACTCCTTCCCCTCCTAATGAATGGACAAGTAACAATTAAAAAATAATGATATGGAATACGGTATAGTTTATTTGCTCACAAACCCTGTTATGCCTGGTCTTGTAAAGATAGGGATGACAACACAAAAGGAAATCGACCAACGCATGAAGGAGCTTTATACTACAGGCGTTCCTCTTCCTTTTGAATGTCAATTCGCTTGCAAGGTTAAAAAATCTGACTGTGCCAAAATTGAGAAAGCTTTACACACTGCTTTCGGGCCACAACGCATCAATGCCAACCGGGAATTCTTTCGAATACAGGTAGAACAGGCAAAGGCTATTCTTGAACTTTTCCACCATGAGGATATCACTATAGATGTTTCTGAAGAAATCGAAAACGACCTCACTCCTGAAGACAAGGCTGCTTCTGTCAAGGCACAAATACATCGCCCAGCCTTAAACTTCTATGAAATGGGAATGCAGAAAGGCGACATCCTTATATGGAAGGATGACCCTTCAATTTCAGTTACCGTTATATCAGAACGAAAGGTTGAATACGAAGGGGAGGAATGGTCTATCAGTGCATTATCTGCTCAACTGAAGGGATACAAGGTTAAGCATATATCTCCTACTCCACATTGGCTTTTCAATGAGCGTCCTGTAAGTGAGATCTATGATGAAACTTATCCCATAGAAGAATAAATACATTATGCAATTGTTTCCTTAATCAAAGCTCTTTTCTTTGAATAATAAGAATGTACTATAACAGTATCTCACAAATATATAAAGATTTTTGTGAATATATTGCAAAAACCTTTTTTACTCCAGAGAGAAGAGGGGAAAGTGTATCCATGATTGTTAATAAAAAGTTTATTAGCAATGCATGTGAAAGTTTAGGAGTTACTGAGACAAAACTTATCAAAGAATGTCAAAAACAATTTGAATATGCATATAGAATTTATTATGAGGGAGGCAAATTAACATTAGGTATCATTTGTATACAATTGTATGCAGCAAGTAAAAGAGCAAATGATTATGTAGCTACATCAAGGAACTACAGGATTCAACTTGCACGTCTTTTTGACATGTGCGAAGAAGACATTAGTAGTCTGTTTAATGATTACCAAGATAAAATTTGGTCTTCATTTTACAAGTGGTGCAAGGATGAAGGTTTTAAAGTATATGAGTGTAAACCTTTTTGGGGAGCTGGGCGATATGTCCAATACCCTATTAAGATGTCAGAAAGAACACTTACTGAAGAAGACTTAAGATATTTTGCTTCTGACTTTGTAACCTTTAATTTATATCCACACGAAGATATTTCTTTTCAAGAATTTAAACGTATCCTTCCAAATCTTTATCGTCTTCATTTGAACAGTTCGCATGCACGAAGTATAATATATAGTTACAAAGAGGAGGCATACGAACAAATATACAACTTCTATCGTCTTTGGGATGGTAGCTACATAAATTATGGAAAGGAAGAAAAGGCAAAAGAGTCCGATCTAATCCTCTTAAATGAAGAGAACTGGGAATTAATTGTTTATGATTCTTCTTCGATGAAAAGAAAACGTTCCCTGCAACTAAAAGAAGCCAACAATTATGGTTTTATAAATCAATTGCCTTTTAAGCATGATAGCCTGCTGCTATTTCACAAGCATGAAGACTATGAAGGTTATTGGGAAGAAAAGAGATATTTGGATAAAGAAGAAGAAGGTATAGCAGTTGTTTTTAAACAGACTTACCTTTATTATCAATTTAAAGACATTATTCAAGAATTTCCAACCTGCAAAGTCGTCAGAATAAAATATTCCATCAATAATCGAAACTTTTTTGCAGATGATGAAATCCCATATAGGCTAGAAGGTGGGTTAAAGATTGGAATGAAATCCATCTATCTCATAAATGGGACTCCATTACTTTTTGTTAAAGGTAAGCGGCGTTTTTGGATTGATGATAAACCTTACGATAATAAAACTGATGATTGGTGTCAATGGACATTTACCTCAGCATCAGTTGGTGAACATATAATAAAAATCCCAGGACACAAACAACTTTCATTTAACATAATAGATGAACCTTATATATCACATGCTTACCCACCGGATGCCCTGAAATGGAAATTGGATAAAAAATATAAATCTTGGGAACAAATTATAGAGAATGATAATGTAATAGTTGGATTAGACTTTAGTTCTATTCCAATGAAAGATAATTATACGAATAAATCCATATTAAACAGATGGTCAAATGCCATCGCCTATAATAAGAAAAAAGTTGGAGAAAAAAATTTAGTCATTAATCTTATAACAAACTAAGGATATGAGTTCTTTTGATTATAATCGTTTAAAGGTTGTTGGGATTGTTCATCAAAAGTCAATGACAACTAACGCTACCATAAAGGTAATTGGCTATCTTGACACATCGGCAAGATTTAATCGTCTTTCCCCCGATGATGCAAAACTTTTATTCTCACCAAGAGGAGAAGTGTTCGCTCATAATTTTCTGGGAGCATTTCAACAATTTAATCATGCTTGTATCTCTTTTTCGGTTAAGCCCAATGAGAATAGTGTCATGTCCAATCCTGACTCATTTATATGGGATAAATCAGGGGAAGTTTATGAATATGCATATAAGATAACAAAGCTAGACGACTCAACTATTTCAATTGTTAGCCCATCCGCTACATACAAAAATCTGCAAGGAATAAAGATATCGGAAAAAGATGAAGATGGTTATTTCCTTTCGGACAGTAAGCTTTTTCGTATAAAAGATGTGCAAAATTCTAATTATATCCTGCCCTATTGGGATTTAAAGAAAAACATGGGGCCTGAGATAAAAGATTGTCTATATTTTAACAGCAAAGGTGACCCTTGTTTTGTTTTTGGAAAGTTGAACAAAAACTCTTGTGGCTATTTGGACATGATGCCTCAAGAATTACTAGCTTCAAAGTTTTTAAGAGAAATTGTTTTACCATCGAAAGAGGATTCAATTTCAGAGGAACAAATTTCTCAATATATCTCAGCAACGCATCTTCCTAAAGATGTATTTTCACAACGTTTGAAAAGATTGACTCATATTCTTAGACATCATGAGCTGACACATGAGCAATTGAACACACTCTCTTCAAATCCAGAATTTCAAGAATGTATTCGTGATAGCGTAGAAAGTAATATCCAATCTTATGTTGAAGAACGTAAAAAAGAAATAGACGAAACATTACAAACATATAAGGATAAAAGGCTTGAAGAAATAACTACTCTTTTGGCGAAGGATGAAGAAGCAATTTCAATTCTTGAACAAAAGAGGTCCGGACTTGAAAATGAGATTCACCAAAAGCAATCAAAATATGAGGAAGAGTTGAAGTCCATAGAATCTGTTATTTCCGAAAGACAAAAAGAGCTTGCGGCGATTAATGATTCTTTTGAGGAATTAGAGCATAAGAAAGAACGTATTGTTGATGATTTTTCAGTAATAAAAGAAGTTTTGGGTATGTCTTCAACAAAAACTGAATACACTCAACATAAAGATTCTTCTTATGTGATTGAACAAATTAATATAGCAGAAAACAATTATAGTTCATTACAAGTGTTTTCTAAGAGTCTTCAAGAACAATTGTCTATAGCATATCAAGGTAAAGCCAAAGCTAAAGATATAGGAAAGTTATTAGCGTCATACCATATTTTGCTCCTGCCAAATATAGAAATTGTTCGTTCAATTATCAGAGCAACTGGACGCGCAACTTTTGTTCTTCAACATGTCACTCCAAAATGGCAATCTTTTGAGTGCCTTTGGGAAGGGGGTCTTGCTAATATAATCGAGCTATGTTTTAGTTCCCCAGATATAATGCATTATCTGATTTTACAACAGGTTAACCTCTCGTACCTTCCTTGTTACCTGCAGCCAATAATAAACATAGAAATGGGCTTGGCTCACAACCTACCCAATAATGTAAGTTTACCGAACAATCTTAGGATATTATGTACGCCTACTAGTGAGAAAGGATTGCCATTAGCATCTAGTTGTCTCAAATACATTGGATGTTATCCAAAAAATGATTATGAGTCAGATACAGAATCTGAAGCACCCTCATCTCAAGGTATCTTAATTCCAAAGTTGCTGGGCAATATAAAAGGCTCTGCCAAATTTTCTGACTTTTCTTCGTATGTAGAAGATGACGAATAAAGAAGTACATGAAGCTCAAAGGTTGCTGCTGACTTGGATGAGTCACGCTGGCAGTTTGGAAGATAAACGCATGTTTAGCTGTCGCTTGCCTCGTATTCGCAAGCAGTGTGAATACTTAGCCAAACAATATGGTGATGATATAGATGAGAAAACAGCCAGCTGGAATATCTTTTATCCATTGTTGTATTCTGGAGTAGTTGAACATATCATGAAGGATTTCTACATTCCAGCTCCGCAAATTGCAATAGTGTCTGATAGCGCTAAAAGGTGTATATATACCCTTCCAGACAATCTTCCAGAAGAAAACAGCACTGAATATACCGGTATTTATATCGCTTCAGACCCTCCTTCGGGTTATAAATCATACAATTTTGAACTACTAAACGTCCTCAAACACTTTCCATCATTAGAAGATGTCGTTAAAAATTTTTGTCCTGTAGTTTTAGATCTGAATAGTCTTTCCTATACAAGCATAAAACATAAGCACAAAAAAGGAGTTGCAAAAACCGACAATCAGTCATCAATACGCTATTTTGCAAATAGTGAAACCCTAGAATGTTACGAGATTCCTTCAAGAACTCTTAACCCAGACGCCTTAAATATCGCTCATTATTATGACAACGCTATTAACGGCATTGAAAATGGATATTACAATACAAATACCAAAGTTTTATCCCTTCATGATTTTGGGCTACCTATACTTCTTTTTCGTTCACTGCTTATTCATTGTTTTTTAACATCTGAGCCTCCACGCAAAGAAGATAATCTCTTTATATTTGAGAATATTACTAACCGTAATATAAAAGAAATCAATCGCATTCTCTGCAATTCTATTAGTTATGAATAATCCGCTGTACATATATAATCAGTTAAAAGAGATATACCTCAAATATATCTCCAGTGGTCTTCCATTTTTTAGGGATGAATACAACCAGGAGAGAATGACTCTTTTGAAAGAAACAGGTACAATAAGCCAGTCTCCTATTATTGAGATTGTACCCAAATATCATGAGAAGGCCACTCTCGAAGAGTTCTGCAAAATTGAAAATGTTACAGAAGATCTTAATGATTTTGTTAAGTGTGGATTATTTTATAATGGGAATCCTATTGAAAGACGTCTTTACGATCATCAATACGAATGCCTTAAAGAAGCACATATCAACAGGGGAAATATTGTTGTCACAACAGGAACGGGTTCGGGTAAAACTGAATGCTTCCTTTTACCTGTAATTGCTGATTTAATTACGGAATCAAAAAACTGGGGAAAAGTTAGGCCACATGCAATAAGGACAATGATTCTATATCCGCTGAATGCTTTGGCTGAAGACCAAATGATTCGTTTAAGGAAAGCCTTAAATAGTCGGACACAAGAACAAAGCGGAGCAAGAGATTGGCTTGATAAATATCGCTCCGGTCATCGTTACACTTTTGGCAGATATACGGGTTCAACACCTGTTAGTGGGACAATGCCAAAAGCAGCAGAAAAATTGAGGCTTGAAAAAAATGCATATGTAAAGGATTGGGAAGCCGCAAAGAATGCTGCGGTAAGTACAGGAAATACAGATTTACTGTATCATGTTCCATGTTTAGACGATGATAGTGCAGAATTATGGAGTCGGCAATCAATGCAAGAAACGCCTCCTGACATTCTTGTTACTAACTATTGTATGCTTAACATCATGCTAATGCGTGAAGTTGAGGATGATATATTCAAATCAACAAAAGAATGGTTGAAAGAGGACCCGTCTCATGTTTTCCATCTTGTAATAGACGAACTTCATACTTATCGTGGTACGGCAGGAACCGAGGTAGCTTATTTAATCCGTGTGTTATTGGATAGGCTGGGACTAAATGCAGAATCTCCACAAGTACAATTCCTTGCCTCAAGTGCATCAATGGAAGATTGTGAACAAACGGATGAATATCTTAGAGGATTCTTTGGGGTGTCTGAAGATTATTACTATAAAACATTCCGTATCGTTTCAAATCCTCCGTTATCAACAGTTGGCAAGCCGACTATCAATCTGCCATTAAATGTATTAAGTGATTATATATGCGAGACAAAGAGCGAAGTTGAAAAGGAAATACAGCTTTTTAAGGATACTTCATGCGAGTCCTATCTTGATGTTTGTAATAAATTCGAACTCGCAAACTGGCTAAAATATGGACTTTTCGATGGGAGTAAACTAAGTGCTCGAAGTCTTCAACAAATTGCAGAACAATGGCAAATATCGCCAGAACGTATTGATATAGTGGCTTCTGTCATTAAAATCATTTGTCAATCAAAGGCTGATAGCGGTTTCATATTGCCTATTAGGGTTCATTATTTCTTTAGAAGTCTTACTGGATTATGGGGATGTACAAACCCTAATTGTGAGTGTACAAATGACAAATATAAATTTGATGGAAGATTAGTGGGGCGACTATACAAGCGCCCTCGTCCTGCTTGTGATTGTGGCCATAAAGTCCTAGAAACTATTATTTGTGAAAATTGTGGTGAAATCTTTCTTGGCGGTTACAAAATCGTTCAGGATGGTGAAATGTTTTTAGTTGCTGAGAAGCCTATCACATATCAATTCATTCCGTACTGTGTCGTATGGAAAGCCAACATGGATACCAGTTCTTTCTTAAGAATTGATTTTGATACTATTTCTGGAAAAATTTCATATAATCCAGATGGCGATTACTGCATATTTGAACAAAAATCTGAAGAAGAAAGCCAATTCCCTAACGAATGCCCACATTGCGAAGTTTCATACAATTCCCAAAATAATCTTACACCTTTACGTAAACATACTGTAGGTTTACAGAAGATAAACCAAATCCTAGCCGATTCTCTCATTCGTTCCATGAAAATGATGAACGAAGAATGTACCAAAATAGTACTGTTTTCTGACAGCAGACAAGCTGCAGCTAAGCTTTCTGCAGGTATAGAACTTGACCATTATAGAGATATGATGCGATGGATTATTCTTGATTCTCTGAAAGGCTCGTCAGACGACATACAGCTGTTGATACGCTTTCGATTAGGAAACGTAGACGAATCTGAAAAAAACAAACTTCGCATATTAAGGAACAGTGGAAAATATCGTAAAATATTCGATTTAATTAATGACGAAAAAGAATGGGGATTAGATGAAGAAGAAAAAGCTCAGCTTTCATGTTTATTATCAACTGAAAATGGAAACCGTCTGGACAACATTATCAATGATGTCATCAAGGGGCTATTAAACATTGGAACAAATCCTGCTGGTCCTAAGCCTTCATTAAACGTTTTTACACATGGTAATATTATTTGGAAGGAGCTTTTTGACTTTAATTCTGATACTCCTAAAGGGGATCTGAATGACTTGCAACGGAACTTCCTAACTAATATAACAACAGCAAACAAACAAGAACAATTAAACTGCATCTTTTCCCATAAAAAGCGTTCATTTGAATCTTTGAAACTTGGATATGTTACTACCAACGTTTCTGGAACTGAGCCAATAGTTAAGGAACTACTTGATTCTGCTATAAGAATACTAGGAGAAAAGCACCGTATATATGGCCTTGCTCGTCGTTATCCGTTTACTGATAGCTTCCCACGTCAAATGAGAAATATAATATCAGCTGTTTATGGGACGAATAATCAAGCAATTGTTACTGGACATATTGAAAAAATCAAGGATATTCTAAGGCGAAACAATATTATTGACAAACGAGTAGTCGCACTTACTGGCGATAATATCTCTTTTGTCCCAGCCAAGGAAGGTGCTCAATATTGGATTTGCCCAAGATGCAAAACAGTTCACATGCAACATTCAGCTGGTCGATGCATTAATTGTTTTGAAAAGCTAACTACGCCTCTTGTATTAAAAGCGGAGGAAATGAAATATCCATTGGACTATTATCTTTCTTTGCTTAACGCAACGGATGCTAAATACCGTCTACATTGTGAGGAGTTGACTGGCCAGACATCTAAAGAGGATTCTAGGTTAAGACAACGCTTATTCCAAAACATCTTCCTCGAAAACGAAAATCAAAAAACAGATGGAATTGACATTTTGAGTGTTACAACTACCATGGAAGCTGGTGTCGATATAGGTTCGCTTTCTGCGGTTATGATGGGAAATGTTCCGCCGCAAAGATTTAACTATCAACAGAGAGTTGGTCGAGCTGGCAGAAGAGGGAATCCTATGTCCATAGCCTTAACAGTTGCAAGAGGAACCAGTCATGACATCACACATTATCAGGAGCCAGAAAGAATGGTTTCTGCACCACCGAAAAGCCCATACCTGGAACTTAGGACCAAAGAAATAGCCCAAAGAATAATAGTGAAAGAAATTCTTAGAAGGGCATTTCATGATCTTGATTTCGGAGGTTCTACTGATAATGTTCATGGCAACTTTGGAAAAACAGCAGATTGGATAACAAAGAAAAATGTTATCAAACAATGGATAGAAAATCATGAAAGAGATGTTACAAAGGTTGTTAATAGTGTTACATCAAACACACATATTTCAGAAGCTGACAAGAAATCTATCCACATTTTCTTACAAAAGGATTTAGTAGAACGAATTACTGAAATCGCCAATAGTACTGAGTTTACTCAAATTGATTTATCTGAGCGTTTGGCAAATGGTGGGTTATTGCCCATGTTTGGCTTTCCGACAAGAAGCCGTAGCCTTTTTCTATCAGCTCCTAAGAAACTACCTTGGGATGATGTCGTCGTTCGAGACGCTGAAATGGCACTCAATTCTTTTGCTCCAGGCCATGAAATTGTAAAAGACAAGAAAATTTATCGAGCTGTTGGAATTGCTGATTATGAATATAACTCTTTCCACCAACCCGTAGTTAGAAAAGACTCTTTGAACAGGCTTAAAAATCCTCTTCTTGTCTGTCCCACATGTTCTTATTCAACTATACGAAACTCAGGTGAAGATATATGTCCTATATGCGGAACTGAAATGATAAAACAGAAAGCTTGTTCACCACTAGGCTTTTGTGTTGACTATAATCTTGAACCAGAAGACTTTAATGGCTCTTATGACTGGTATTCACCAACAACTAACATCAAGTTAGACTGCGAGGAATCATTACATAAATGTAAAGGCGTACAGAATCTAAAAATCAGAAACAATGTTATTCCACAACAGGGGCTAGTACACCAAATAAATGACAATAATGGTAAACTATACACCTTAGGGAAACGTCCATCAGAAGTATGGGTATCTAAAGAAGCATATAATCCAGATAGTTGTCCTCATGACATTCGAGGCGAAGAAGATTATGCCTTCGTTTTATCAAAAACGACTGGCGTTCTTGCTCTAGGAATAGAAAATATACCTAAAAATATGAACTTATCCATACTCAATGATAACGAGAATGGATTAGCTATTAAAGCCGCTTTCTATTCATGGGCATATCTGCTCAGAAGGTCTATTGCAACGTATCTTGACATAGATGAAGGTGAACTTAATGTTGGACTCTTTACATCTGCAAAAACAAAATTACCAGAAGTCTTTTTTGTTGAAAAATTAGAAAATGGAGCTGGATATTGCAATTATTTAAGCGGAAGAGATACGCCAGATGTTCCTTATGATGCTTTCATAAGACCTTTATTACCTGAGGGTAGAATATATAAACTCCTTACTTCAAGTGAGCACCAGAAAGAGTGTCTTTCATCCTGTTATGACTGTATTCAAGACTATTCAAATCAATCCCTTCACCATTTATTAGATTGGCGATTAGGATTAGACCTTGTACGCCTTTCTGATAATTCCAAAACAATTATTGACTTATCTATTGGATACTGGAGTTCGATGATTGAATCTACATTTAAGAATATTCTGTACAGACATGGATTCCGGTCTCTTCGTCCTAAAAAGGGATTTTATGAAATTATTGCACCAGATGGAGGTATCCGCTATATAATACATCCTTTCTGGGATTTCCAATTCACTCAAAAAATGGTAGGAAAATCATTATCTAGAAGTGACGTGATTATTCCATTCTCAGTAATGAACCTTCCAATAATTAAGTAACAATAAATAACGGATTCATTATGTCAGAAAACAACAAAACACCCATTTGGCTTCAACTCAGAAAAGAATATATAGATGATAACTTTGCAAGTCTTATCCCATACTTACAAGAGAAATCGACAAGTAAGGATAAGGATGATTTTTATAAAACAACACTGGAACTGTTGAAGCAACGTGTGGACGATTTGATAAACGAATTGGCCGTTAAGCCTCTTTATTCTGATAAGAATGATAGGAAGCAAACCATTTTTAATATCAATCTGCTCGCTGTCCTGCTCCTTGTCGAACCCAATACGCAATTAGGTATCTCTGCCTACATTGCTATGATGAACGAATTGAGGACATTACATCCTAATTTGTCTGATAAGATTATCGCAGCTTCCATGAATAGACTAAAACATGAAAATGTCACAGCTTTAGGCTTTACATGGGGGGATTTATCAAAAATTGGGACGGAGTTATTCGCACACAATGCTTGTACTAATGCTCGGTTTGATAGCCCACTGAAGAAGCCGCTTTTCTTACCAAATTACGGCACAGCTATTTTAACAAGTGACGGCATCTTCCTTACACACGAGGTACGCACCGAGGCTAAAAAGCTGATTACCTCTGGTGCAAACTCACTTGATACTGGAATTGGTGTCACTCTTAG
>JAEEGL015928348.1_pt1 | contig 17280 bp, 15 predicted proteins | sample 9134231 | NCBI WGS metagenome assembly JAEEGL01 (sample SAMN16246548, study PRJNA631951) | gut metagenome | biome: gut microbiome; feature: rumen; material: fiber-attached | host: Bos | place: Iran: Karaj | collected 2018-10
AAATGCACGTGCCCAGTTAGCTCAGTAGGTAGAGCAGGGGACTGAAAATCCCCGTGTCTCTGGTTCGATTCCGGAACTGGGCACCATTTATTTTTTGAAAACCCTTGAACATCAGGGGTTTTTTCTTTATCTCTTGTAATTCTATAAATATGTGATAGAATTAAATAATATTTCATTCACCTAAAGAGGTAAAGACATGGTTATTACAGATTTACTAGAGAGAAATGCCAGACTGTGGCCTGAAGATACAGCCCTTGTGGAGATAAATCCTTCAGAAGAAAGAGATAAGGCTGTGACATGGAGAGATTTGAGTTTGCTTGGTGAAACTTCAAAGGATACTCCCTACAGACGTGAATTAAGCTGGGGACAGTTCGATTTAAGAGCTAACAGATTTGCCAACCTTCTCCTTTCAAGAGGCATAAAGAAAGGACAGAAGGTAGGGATCCTCATGATGAACTGCCTCGAGTGGCTGCCCATATATTTCGGAATACTTAAAAGCGGCGCCATCGCTGTACCGCTCAATTTCAGATATTCATCGGACGAGATAGAGTATTGCCTTGACCTGGCCGATATCGAGGTTCTCGTCTTTGGACCGGAATTTACAGATAGAATCGAGCCTGTATTAAATAATCTCAGGGAGGTCAAGTACTTTTTCTTCGTTGGGAAGGACGTCCCTTCCTGGGCGGAGAGCTATAATGAACTTGTCAACTACTGTTCCAAGACTGCTCCTCCCGTATTAAACGAGCCTAAAGACTATGCAGCCATATATTTCTCTTCCGGAACGACAGGTTTCCCGAAAGCGATCCTTCATAATCATAAGGCGCTTCTTAATTCCTGTGTTGTAGAACAGAAGCATCACGGACAGACCAGGGATGACGTATTCCTTTGCATGCCGCCTCTTTATCATACGGGAGCCAAGATGCACTGGTTTGGCTCGCTCATTTCGGGAGGAAAGGCCGTTATCTTAAGAGGCATCAAGCCTGAGTGGATCCTGCGGGTCATCACCGAAGAGAAGTGCACCATCGTATGGCTTCTGGTGCCCTGGGCTCAGGATGTGCTCATGGCCATTGAATCGGGTAAGGTGAATCTTAACGATTACCTGCTTGATCAGTGGAGACTCATGCATATTGGTGCGCAGCCGGTCCCTCACAGCCTTGTCGAGCGCTGGCTTAAGATTTTCCCGCACCACCAGTATGACACCAACTACGGCTTGTCCGAATCCCTTGGGCCCGGCTGCGTTCACCTTGGTGTAGAAAACGTTGATCACGTGGGTGCCATCGGTGTTCCGGGATATGGCTGGGAATGCAAGATCATTAATGAGCAGGGCGAGCAAGTCAAAGATGGAGAAGTCGGAGAACTGGCCGTTAAGGGCGACGGAGTCATGCTCGAGTACTATAAGAACCCTGAAGCCAGCATGGAAGTACTCCATGACGGCTGGCTCTATACGGGAGACATGGCTAAGATGGAAGAGGGTTTCATCTATCTGGTAGACCGTAAGAAGGACGTTGTTATATCAGGAGGAGAGAATATCTATCCTGTTCAGATAGAAGACTTCCTGAGTTCCAATAAAAAGATAAGGGATGTGGCCGTGATCGGGCTTCCTGATGAGAGACTCGGTGAAATCTGCTGCGCTATCATTTCAGTTAAGGAAGGCGAGACCCTGACTGAAGAAGAGGTGAACGAATTCTGCCAGGCACTTCCAAGATACAAGAGACCGAGAAAGATCATCTTCGACAAAGTTCCAAGAAACGCCACGGGTAAGATCGAAAAGCCTGCCTTAAGAGAAAAATATTCTTCCATGAATATAGTTGAAGCACAGACGATGTCGTGATAAAATTATATAAAAGGAAATTTCTTTCCTGTACTTTGCATATGCGGGGTGCAGGATTTTAATGCAGGAGAAAGGCTTATGAAACAATTAATGTTGGGAAACGAAGCAGCTGCACGTGGTCTTTATGAAGCCGGATGTTCCTTTGTTTCCAGTTACCCGGGTACTCCTTCAACGGAGATAACTGAATTCGCAGCGAAATATAACGAAATATACGCTGAATGGGCACCCAACGAGAAGGTAGCCATGGAGTCAGCTTTCGGCGCATGCCTTACAGGTCAGAGGACCTTTTGCGGCATGAAACACGTGGGACTCAACGTGGCAGCGGATCCTTTGTTCACCATCTCATATACAGGAGTGAACGGAGGAATGATCATAGGCGTTTGCGACGATCCGGGAATGCACAGTTCCCAGAATGAGCAGGATTCCAGACACTATGCCAGGGCATCCAAGATACCCATGGTAGAACCGTCGGATTCCAAAGAAGCTATTGAATTCGTGAAGGCGGCCTATGAGATATCAGAGAAATACGATACCCCGGTGCTTCTTAAGATGTGCACCAGAGTGTCCCATTCTCAGAGCGTGGTTGAACCAAAGGAAAGAATCTTACCGGAGGCAAAACCATATAAGAAGGACGGCGATAAATATATCATGATGCCAGGTCAGGCCAGAAAACGTCATCCTTTCGTAGAGGAAAGAACTGAGAAACTCAAGAAGCTCTCGGAGAGCAGTTTCCTGAACAGGATCGAAGAGGGTGCCGATAAGAGCATTGCCATCATCACGGATTCAACTTCATATCAGTATGTTAAGGAAGCCGTAGGAGATCGCTTCGATATCCTGAAATTAGGTCTCATCTGGCCCGTATCAGACAAACTTTTAAGCGACTTTGCCAAAGACAGAGATAAACTTATAGTTGTCGAAGAACTGGACGGATTCATCGAAGGAATGGTCAAGTCTCTTGGTATTGATTGCGTTGGCAAGGAGTTTTTCCCTCCTCTTGGAGAACTCTCTCAGAATAAGGTAAGGGAAGGACTTTCGAAAGCACTCTCAGACGAAAGTATTTTGCGCATTTGCAAGAAGCCTGAAAAGGACTACGAGGTTCCGAACCGTCCGCCTGTCATGTGCGCCGGCTGTCCTCATAGAGGACTGTTCTACGTCCTTTCTAAACTGAAGCTTAACGTAGTAGGCGATATTGGGTGCTATACCTTAGGAGCCATCGAACCCCTGAATTCCATAGATACCACCATCTGTATGGGAGCATCCATTTCAGGCATACATGGTTTCAACAAAGCTTCTTCATTTACGGATGATAAGAACGAAACCCATACGGTTGCCGTTATAGGAGATTCCACATTCATGCATTCCGGCATGACCGGACTCGTAAATATCGCATATAACGATTCCAACTCGACCGTGATCATCCTCGATAATTCGATTACAGGAATGACAGGTCATCAGGAGAATCCTACAACGGGTAAGAACTTAAAGGGCGATCCCGCTCTTAAGGTCGATCTGGAGGCCCTCTGCGAAGCCTTGGGAATTGCAAGCGTCAGGGTTGTAGATCCCTATGATCTTAAGGAGACTGAAAGGGTTATCAAAGAAGAAGTCGCTAAGCCTTGTTCATCAGTGGTAATCTCGAGACGTCCTTGCGCACTTCTTAAATATGTTAAGCACAAAGCTCCCATTATTCCCGATCAGGATAAGTGCACGAAATGCAGACTGTGCATGAAGATCGGCTGCCCGGCCATAATGGTAACGGACAAGGGAGTAGAGATAGACCACACGCTCTGCGTAGGCTGCGGAGTATGCACTGAACTCTGCCATTTCGGAGCACTTAGGGAGGAGGCGTGAAGATGAAAGAAAACATTAATATTATGATCGTCGGAGTAGGCGGTCAGGGATCCCTTCTCGCATCCAAACTGCTTGGTAAGATATTCCTTGATAACGATTATGACGTAAAGGTATCTGAGGTTCACGGAATGAGCCAGAGAGGCGGATCCGTACTTACCTATGTCAGAGTCGGTGAGAAGGTATACAGCCCCATTATAGATGAGGGCGAGGCGGACTATGTCATAAGCTTTGAGATCCTGGAAGCGGCTCGCGCCATGGACTACCTCAAACCGACTGGCAAGATCATAACAAACATCCAGGAAATCAATCCAATGCCGGTAGTTGCCGGAAAGGCTGAATATCCTAAGGATCTTGCCAAGAGGATCGCTGATTCAGGCATTGATATCGATGCCTTCGATGCACTTAAGATCGCTGAAGAAGCCGGATCTCCTAAGGCAGTCAATCTGGTGCTTATGGGAAGGCTGTCTAAGCACTTTGATTTCACCGAAGAAGAGTGGATAAAGACCATAGAAAAGTCCGTTCCGCCTAAGTTCCTTGAAATGAATAAGAAAGCCTTCTATCTCGGAAGAAACTCTTGAAAACAAGTCAATAAATAAGAGAAATAATTATCACTGGGTATTGATATTTAAAATACTCAGTGATATATTATTTTTAATCCATATATAAGAAAGGGGAAAGGGGAAGTGAAAAGACCTATAGTTTTATTTTTTGTATTCGCATTGGTCCTTGTCCTTCTGGCAGGCTGCGGCTCCTCAGATGGAGGGGATGCTTCTTGTGCGGATATTTTAAGTTATGTGAAAGATAACGTTTCTGACGGTTTTGATGTCGTATATTCATATAATGATAGCAAGTATCAGGACAACTTCAGCTTTATGTACGGTATAACCTGGGACATGATAGCTGATGGCGGTATCATATATACCGAAAAGGGTGGCCTGGCCGATGAGATATCCATCGTACGCCTGAAGGATCAGGCTGATGTAAAGATTGCCAAGGACAAGTTCACAGACAGACTGGAAGAGAGAAAGAACCAGTTTGGAGGGTATAAGCCTGAAGAGGTGTATAAACTTGATAATGCTATGATCATGGTGCAGGGAAACTATGTGGCACTCATAATAGGGGAAGATCCTGCATCTCTTGAAGTTTTAATAAGAAACGCCATCGCAGAGACAGCTGCTGAATAACAGAAAGGGGAAGTAAAAATGGAAGAGTTAAAAGAAACAAGAAACGTCAATGCTGATACGGCTGAAACTGAAGGAGCAAAAACCGGGGTCAAAAGAGACGGTTTCTTCAGGAGAAACAGGGGAGTCTTCGGATTTATCGTGATCATACTTCTTTTCGGAATCATGTTCTTCCAGAACGGACAAATGATCAAAGATATGAAAAAGATCCTGAATAATAGTGATAATGAAATTCATGAGATATATGATGACACAAAGGTAATAGAGGCGTATAAGAATGATTCCAAAGAGGGTCTCGATGAAGAAGAAGCATTTCTGTTTGATACCCTTAAGGAGACCATTCCCCAAATAATAAATGACGGAATGAGTGTCTATGAGAAAGAAAAGGCTGCCTATGACTGGGTATTCAACCTTACTCATTTTGACGAAGAGAGTCTGAATCCCCTGAACGGCGGCACAAATGAGGAATGCTATAAGCCCTATGACGTAATTAAAAATCATAAGGCTATATGCGTAGGAAATGCCACAACCTTCAAACTGATGATGGACGCTTTGGATATACCCTGTAAAATCGTGCATTCAACGGAATCAGGAGAACATGCGTGGGATGTAGTTCAGCTTGATGATGAATGGTACCACGTGGACGTTACCTTTGACGGAGGATACAGCAAACCCAATTACTCCAATTTCAACGTTCCCGATTCAATGAAGGACGATGGATCATGGCCTTATGATCATAATGAGATACCTCGCTGCAACGGCACTAAATACTGCTACATTTTCATGAATGCTGAAGAGGTGAAGGATATGTACTCTATCCCGGAAGCTATTGCTAAGGCCAGGGACTCTGAGAAGCGTATAGTCGCTGTCACCCTTAAAAACAGCAAGGGAATGACAAGAACGATTGGTGAATATATAGCTAATTCTATGCTGGTAAATAACGGTGAGGTGTCCTTTAACGGATATTATGCAGTAGGCGGTAAGGGAATCCTCGTCTATGAAATCGCAGACTGGTCTGAGGGAAACGGAGAGGTTTCTTCAGAAGTAATGGAAAAATTTGCCCCGATTTTCGAGAAAGTAAACGAGGGTATTTCATCTGATATGAATGGATATTGATGCTGATCCTTAAGCTCTTTTAGAAGAGCAGATCAGCTGAAAATCCTTAAAAGGAGAGTAAATTGTTATTTTCAAGTTCGGTATTTCTTTTTGCATTTCTGCCTTTGACCCTTCTCGTGTACTTTCTGGTACCCGAGAGGATGACCAAGGTGAGAAATCTGGTTCTTTTGATCGCCAGCCTGATCTTTTACGGGTGGGGAGAACCTAAATATATTCTGGTAATGCTGGCTTCCATAGTGATAAACTATGTTCTTGCCATCGCTATCGGGAAACATATAGAAGGCGGCAACCGGAAGACTGCGAAGCTGATGCTCATTCTCGATGTTATTGTGAATCTCGGGCTTCTTGGGTTTTTCAAGTACACGGATTTCCTTATCGAGACGGTGAATTCCTTATCGGGAGCGGGCTTCGGACTTCTCGGCATAGCTCTTCCAATCGGGATCAGCTTTTATACCTTCCAGACCATGTCTTACGTAATTGACGTGTATAGAGGTAAGGTCGGTTACCAGAAGAATATCATAACCCTTGGCGCATATATCACGCTTTTTCCTCAGCTGATCGCAGGCCCCATCGTCAGGTATTCTGACGTGGAGCTCCAACTCAAAAAGCGCACCTCCGACAAGGAGAGGATCGCCATGGGCATAAGAAGGTTCATCATAGGCTTTGCCAAAAAAGTCCTGATAGCCAATCAGATGGCCGTGATCTGGAAAGAAATCTATGCGTTGTTTGAAATAGGGGAAATGCCCGGCGCATCCCTTGCGTGGATAGGTGCCATTGCATTTACCTTCCAGATCTATTTCGATTTCAGCGGATATTCCGACATGGCCATAGGCCTCGGCAAGATACTGGGCTTTGACTATCTGGAGAACTTCAATTATCCATATATATCGAAAACCATAACGGAGTTCTGGAGAAGGTGGCACATGAGCCTTTCTTCATGGTTCAAGGAATACGTGTATATTCCCTTAGGCGGAAACCGCAAAGGTCTGATAAGGCAGCTTGTTAACATAGCTATCGTATGGGCTCTTACCGGTCTCTGGCACGGAGCCAGCTGGAACTTCGTCCTCTGGGGCGTGTACTACGGTATACTTCTCATAATTGAGAAGCTGTTCCTCCTCAGGGCTCTCGACAAGATCCCCGAAAAGTTAGGATTCATAAAGCACATTTATGCCATATTTTTCGTGATCGTGGGCTGGGTAATATTCAATATAACTGACTTCGGCATTCTGGGTGAGTACCTTGGATGCATGTTCGGAGCAGGTGAGGAGAATATGGCACTGACCATGTACTATCTGAAATCCAGAGGCATCATGCTTATAATCGCAGCCGTTACATCGACTCCTTTATTAAGCGGTTTATTTAATAAGTTCAGCAAAAAACTTATGTTCGATACGACGAGAGATATGGCGGAGACCTTTGTTCTCATGATCATCTTTCTTTTGAGCATAGCTTTCCTTGTGAGCGGAAGTTACAATCCGTTCCTGTATTTCAGATTTTAAGGAGGGGTTGGTATGCAAAAGAATCAAAAGAAAAAGATTGCTCTTAACAGAACAAAGGACGGAAAGCACGTAGACGTATTCCTGATCTTTTCAGCCATCGTCATCGTCCTGATTCTCTCTGTGGGATCTTTGATATTACCAGACGTTAAAATGTCTGAAAACGAGAACAGGTACCTCACTCAGGCGCCGGACCTCAATCTGGATGACGTTCTTGAAGGAGAATACGAGTCAAAGCTCGAAGAGTATCTTTCAGACCAGATCATCGGAAGAGAGAAATGGATCAAGATCATGTCCAGGGTTTCAAAGGACCTGGGGGCTACTGACGTTAACGGAGTATATATATTAAAAGACGGCAGACTCATCGAAAGAAAGACTGAAGCTGAATTCCTTAAAGACCGCTATAGAAAGAATCTCCAAGCGGTTTCAGAATTCGAGAAGGAAGTATCTGAAGGAGGAACGGAAGTAAAGGTGCTCATGGTGCCTTCTGCAGCATATTCATACAGGGAAGAATTCAATTCTTCCACCAACTTTGATGAGAAAAACGCTATGAATATAGCTAAGGAGACCCTTGGAGATACATATATTGATTTCAGCGACGCTCTTATGCCTGATAAAGATCATCCCAAAGGATATTATTATCTGACGGATCATCACTGGAACTACAGCGGGGCAGAGAAAGGCGCGGAAACCTATAGGGAAAATCTGGGCCTTGACAAAAGGTCCTATACTCCGGAAACCCTTACTGAAGATTTTAAAGGAACGCTCTATTCCAAGGTTCTCTTGAGCGAAAGAGTTAGAGACTCCATTGAGATACCCAGGGAAAGCCTCGATCTGAAATTAAGGGTCACCGTCGAAGGTGAGGAATATGAATCCATATATTTCATGGACAGACTTGAAAACAAGGATAAATACGAGGTCTTCCTCGGAGGAAACTATGACAGAGTAGATATCGTAAACGATGAGGAGGGGTCATTGAGGAAGCCTAGCCTGCTTATAGTAAAGGATTCCTATGCCAATTCCTTTGTGCCTTTCATCCTTGAAGATTTCAGTCATATCACAATGGTGGATACCAGATATTACAGGGATTCCGTTAAGGATCTTGCTTTGGATGAAGAATATGATCAGGTGCTGATACTTTACAGCATAACGAATTTCTCAGAGGAGAAACTGGATCTTAATTCTTCCATGCTTCAATAGAAATAAGGTCGTACGATGCCATAAGTGTCGTACGATTTTGTTTTGAGAATGGGAGATATGGTGATATAATAAAAACATGGATAAGATTACAGAATACGGAACAATAAAAATATCAGATAACGTCTTCGAGAAGATGATCAGGGACGCTATAAAGCTTACCGAGGGAAGAGACGAACTGTCTTCCGAGAGAAAGAACATCTCAATTTATGATGGGAAAGACTGCCTTACCATAGAATTTCATGTGGTTCACATGTTCGGAACGAGTTTGAGATTTTCGACAAAGACCGTGCTTGACCATATGGAAAAGAATATCAGATCACTGGGCCTTGCCAGACCTGTAAAAATCATAATGAAGATAGTGGCCGTAAGAGCCAGAAGATCACAAAAGAGGGATTTGGAATTTACGAGGGAGATAAAGTGAATCTTAACGACAGCATCACCTGCCTGAGGGGCGTTGGGGAGAAACGAAAAGATATCCTTGAAAGGATGAATATAAGGACCATCAGAGATCTGATCTATACTTTCCCGAGAAAGTATGAGGACAGGAGAACGGTCACAAATATCATGGAAGCGCCCTTTGACACAGACGTGCTTTTGGAAGTGATCGTGGTCTCGAAGAAAATGCAGGGAAATCCGCATTTCAAAAAAACTCCGCTGAAGGTTCTTTGCGAGGACAGCACGGGAAATCTGGAGCTGGTGTTTTTTAATGCAAAATATCTGGGCGGATATTTTTTCCCAGGTCAGAAGCTGACGCTTTACGGAAAGATTAGCCTGAATAACGGCAGACGCCAGATGATTCATCCGGAATTCCATAAAACTGGGGATAAGGACGACATCAGGGGACTGTTTCCTGTCTATCCTTTGACGGAAGGACTGAGCCAGGGGCAGATGAGGTCGATGGAACTTCAGGCTGAACCCTATCACGGGCTCATTAGGGAATGGCTCCCGCCTGAAATAGTCGACGACAATAATCTCTGTCCGCCATCTTACGCCATCAGCAATATTCACTTCCCTAAAGAAGAGAGAAGGGTTCTTGAGGGCAGATACCGCCTCATATTTGAAGAACTCCTGATACTTCAGACAGGACTTTTCTATATCAAGAAGGGAGTCAAAACCGACCTGAAGGGCATTCAGTTAAAGAAGAACGTAGGCGTACAGGAGTTTCTGAAAAACATGAAATTCGAGCTGACTGAGGGACAGAAGCGGGCCTTTTCGGAGATTGAAAGAGACATGAAAGACTCTCGCCCCATGAACCGGCTTGTCCAGGGAGACGTTGGTTCCGGTAAGACCGTTGTAGCGGAAATGGCCATGTATGAGACCGTGAAATGCGGCTATCAGGCTGTCATGATGGCGCCGACTGAACTTCTTGCCAAGCAACACATAAACACGCTTAAAAAGGATTTTGAGCCTCTTGGAATCAGGTGCGAACTGCTTTCCGGAAGTATGAAGACCAAAGAAAGAAGGGAGCTCCTTGAAGACCTGAAATCCGGAGTGATCGAGATACTTGTGGGTACCCACGCTATAATCCAGCCTGACGTGGAATTCCATGATCTGGGGTTGGTAGTAACCGACGAACAGCACAGATTCGGTGTAAACCAAAGGAACCTTCTTACGGGTAAGGGTAAGAATCCCAACGTTCTCGTCATGACTGCCACGCCCATCCCGAGGACGCTTGCGGTTATCTTATTCGGTGATCTGGACATTTCAATAATCGACACCTTGCCGGCGGGACGAAAGCCCATCAGAACTTTTTTGCGCTATGATGAGAGCAGGAGCAAGATTTACGACTTTGTTCACGATAAGGTCAAAGCAGGCAAGCAGGCCTATGTAGTAGCTCCTCTCATTGAAGAATCCGACGCTATCAAGGTCAGATCGGCCGATGAGATCCATAAGGAACTGTCGGCCAGATATCCTGACTTAAGAGTGGGACTGGTGCATGGCGCCATGAAACAGAATGAGAAGGATGCTATCATGCTGGACTTCAAGGAAGGAAATATTGACATCCTCGTTTCCACGGTGGTAATCGAAGTCGGTATCGACGTGCCAAATGCGACGGTCATGGTAATCGAGAACTGCGAGAGATTCGGACTGGCTCAGCTCCATCAGTTAAGGGGCCGTGTCGGAAGAGGTAGCGACCAATCTTACTGTATACTTGTAAGCGGCTCTAAATCTGAGATAGCGGAACAGCGAAATAATATCATGGTATCCACTTCAGACGGTTTCGTCATCGCAGAAGAGGATCTTAAACTAAGGGGACCCGGCGAGATCTTCGGAACAAGACAGCACGGCATCCCTGAACTGGGAGTTGCTGATCTTGTCAAAAACGTGGACGTGCTTGATAAAGTCAGGGGAATCGCCGAGGATATCATCGACAGGGACCCTAAACTGGGAGAACCGGAAAATCTGGAATTAAAAGAAAGGATAAAGCACATGTTCGGTGAGAACATATCGCTTCAGCTATAGAAATGAGAATTATAACGGGAGACTTTAAAGGAAGAAAGATAGAGATGCCGTCGGGCTATGACATCAGGCCTACAACCGAAAAGGTAAAGGAAGCCATGTTCAGCATCATCGGTTCCCTCATCTACGATGCGGTAGCCGTAGATCTGTTTTCGGGCACGGGAAACCTCGGCCTGGAGGCACTTTCAAGAGGAGCCGAGAAGTGCTATTTCTGCGATAATAACAGGGAAAGCATAAGGCTTATAAAGGGGAATATAGCTAACTGCAAGGCAGAGGAATGGTCTGAGATCATACCTGGGGACTATGAGAAGTGCCTCATGAGACTAAGCGAGAAGGGGGAGAAGGTGGATATTTTTATACTGGATCCTCCATATAAGAAGGGTCTTTACGAAAGATGCTTAGAACTGATCAGGGAACTTGATCTTCTCAATGAAGGTGGCATGATCATGGCCGAACACAAAAGGGAAGATGAGTTCCCCGAGGAGATGTGCGGATTTACCAAGATCAAGGACAGACATTACGGGACCATAACGCTTAGCATATATGAAGAATAGTATAGATGTTATTTATACATTTTTTGGCAGACTATGGGCACCCGTGCTTTACAAACAGCTTGCCTTATGATAAAATAATATGGATTATGGAGGTATGTCATGCATACTAAAGCGCTTTATGCGGGATCCTTTGATCCAATGACTTTGGGACATTTGGATATCATAAGAAGGGCAGCCAAAATCTTCGATGAAGTGGTCATCGGAGTTACGGTCAATCTCGAGAAGAAGACCATGTTCACTTTCGAAGAAAGGATGGACATGATCAAGGAGGCCGTCAAGGACATGCCCAACGTGACCGTCGATAAATGCGAAGGTTTACTGGCCGATTTCGTAAACAATAACGGTTTTAACGTAGTCATAAGAGGACTGAGAAACACTCAGGACTTTGATGACGAGATGTCCATGGATCAGCTCCATAAGCATCTATATAATAATGCAGAGACCATCTACATAACGGCGAAGGACGAGTTTACATTCATCAGCTCCACCATGGCGAGACAGGTAGTATCCTTAGGAGGCGATGGGTCGATGCTGGTACCGGAATATGTTCTTCATACCATGAGAAAAAAACTTGGTTTTGAGTAATTCATCATTCTCAATTTAAAAGGGCGAAAGGAAAGTCAGATATTATGGAAGATACAACGAAAGTTTTAGACTTGCTCGATGAATTAGAAGATCTCCTTGAAGGAGCAACTTCGGTTCCTCTTACAAATAAAATAGTTTTGGAGACAGAAGATATCTTTGGTATCATAAAGGATATCCGCTTGGCTTTGCCCGATGACATGCAGCAAGCTAAATGGATCATCGATGAAAGAGACAGGATCCTGCTTGAGGGCAAATCAGAATATGAGAGAATGCTGAGAGAAGCCAAGAAGCAAGCTGATTTCCTGGTTGATTCCGATGAAATCACCCGCCGCGCCATGAAGAAGGGCGAGGAAATAGTCAAGGATTCAAAGATCCAGTCCAAGGTCTTAAAGATGAAGACCTATGATTACGTCGATCGTATGCTGTACGGAATGCAGCAAAAAATGGACGAACTCAACATGAAATACTTCGGCGAGATGTATACCAATCTTGAGCATACCTTTACGGCCATCAACGATACACTTACTGAGAACCGTGAAGAAATCAGAAGCTTAGCATACAAGACACAGAATGAAGACGAAGAAGCCGAGTAACCTTTAAAGCGTATGATTATACCAAAAGAAAACGGATATTTCAAAAATTTTCAGGGACACGACAGATTCGATGTCCCTGAACCTATATATAGGGTAACGGGAGGATACGGCGGAGAATCTTATCTGATAATCGGCCGGGACAAGGCAGCCCTTCATGACTGCGGCATGGCTTGCTTCTCAAGGGAACTCATTTCCAACATTCATGAAGTGCTGGATTCCCTTGGAATGAAACCCGATTACTGCATCATGTCCCACAGTCATTACGACCATATCGGAGCGCTTCCCTATATCTTAAAGGAATGGCCTGATATGGAAGTAGTCGGAGCCAGGAAATGCGTAAGCGTATTTAATTCCGAGGATGCCAAAAGGACCATGGAAAGACTCGGGAACAACGCTCGAGAGCTATACGGTTGCGATTGCGAACCGGTAACTGCCGATGGACTCAGGATCGATCATGTAATGGAAGAGGGAGAAGAACTGGACCTTGGCGGTGTCAGAGTTAAGTTTTTTGAGGCAAAGGGACACACGGATTGCTCAGCTATCTATATGGTCTATCCCAAGAAGATTCTTTTCGCTAACGAGAGCATGGCTCAGATAAACGGCCCCGGAGTTGTAAGAACTTCCTGCCTGAAAGGATTCATGCAGTCCATTGAATCAGCCAGAAAAGCCGCTTCCCTTAAAGCGGAATACATAATAGCCATGCATTACGGGCTCATTCCCAAAAGCTATAACGAAAAGTTTTTTGAGGACTATATCGAAGAGGCTACCTGGGAACTTGGCCTCATAAAAAGAGCTATAAATAATGGCCTGACAGATGATGAGGTCTGCAAACTTCATGAAAGCATCTACTGGAATGAGGAGAGAAGACTGAATCAGCCCTACGATGCCAATCACCTTAATACTATGATAATCATTAAACGCGTACGAAGAGAAATGGAGGCAAACAATGGCAAACTATGAAGCATTGAAAGAAAAGATCTTTGAAGCAGTTAAAGCTTATCATGCTGAAATGATAGCTTGCAATGATGATTTGGCGGATCATCCTGAAGTATCTGCTCATGAATTCAGATCATCACAGAAACTGGTAGAACTTTTAAGAGGCCACGGATATGAAGTCGAATATCCCTATGCCGGACTCGATACTGCTTTTAAAGCAATATACGGTACCAATGACCATAAATATAAAGTAGCTATCCTTACGGAGTATGATGCTCTTCCTGAAATCGGCCATGCTTGCGGACACTGTGTCTCAGCTTCCATTTCCATTCTGGCAGGACTTTCTCTGATGGAACTTCAGGATGAACTTGATACGGACGTTCACGTAATAGGCACTCCCAATGAAGAGGAAGACGGGGCCAAGTGCACCATGGTAAAGCAGGGAGTATTCAAAAATTACGATATGGCAATCATGGTACATATGGATGACAGCAACAAGCCTTATTGTACGTTGCTTGCCCTGGACTCATATATGTTCAACTTCCACGGTAAGGCCGCACATGGCGCAGCAGCCCCCTGGGAAGGAGTTAATGCCCTTAACGCTGCTCAACTCTTCGTTCATGCAGTTGACTGCATGAGACAGCATGTAACTCCTGATGTAAGAATGCACGGCATATACAGAAACGGCGGAGCCGCTCCTAACGTAGTTCCCGATGAAGCATCCTATGAACTCTACACAAGAGCCGCTGACAGAAGATACCTTAACGGTTTAAATGAGAAAGTAGTTAAGATGGCAGAAGGCGCCTGCATGATGACCGGCTGTACCTGGGATATGTATCCTACAGCTCAGTCCTATGACAACCTCATAATAAACGATACAGGAGTAGCCGCCATAAGAGAAGTATTCGGAGAACTCGGCATTGAAGAAAACGCTGATCCTGACGCTTTGTTCGGATCATCCGATATTGGAAACGTATCCTTCGAGTGCCCGGCATTCCATCCCACCATCCAGATCGTAGACAGGGGAATTCCCATCCATACCAAGGGCTTTGAAGCCGCCGTAAGATCTGAGAGAGGCCATAACGCCATAGCTTTAGGAGCTAAGCTTATTGCCCTGGATATAGCCAAGATATTCTCCGATGAGGAGAGAATAGCCAGCATGAAGGCTGACTTTGAAAAGACTAAAGCATAAATTGACCGGAGGCTTGAAATGTTAGACATTCTTATTAAAAACGGTTCATATCCCGTATATGAAAAGAACGTTCTTTTAAAAGGAAATATAGGAATTAAGGACGGAAAGATCGCTTACATAGGAGATGAAGAACCTGAATCAGCTAAGATAATCGATGCGACGGACCGCGTAGTTGCCCCAGGATTCATAGACATTCACATGCATGAAGAAAACTTCAGCGAGGGCAAACACTACTGCATCGCGAACATGATGCTCAGGCAGGGAGTTACTCTGGCAGTTGGCGGAAACTGCGGAGTCCTGTATCAGACCGTAAAAGAGTTCAGAGATACCATCGATGAACTGGGCGGAGCTCCCATTAACTACATGATGCTTTCCGGATATAACAGCTACTGGGTTAAGCTTGGTCTTGGACACTTCGACAAATCTACTGAAGAACAGAGAAAAATCATCCATGACAAGATGAGAGAAGACCTTAAAGCAGGAGCCTGCGGTATCTCTTTCGGAATAGAATACGATCCCGGAATGACTACAGAAGAGATCATAGAAGCAGCTGGCATCAGTGATGATGAACATCTTCTGGTGGCAGCTCACTACAGAGCGGATGGAGAAAGAAGTATCGAAGCTATCGAGGAAATGATAGAGATTCAGTCTCATATAAACAAAAGATTCCAGATATCCCATTTAAGTTCATGCTCAGCCATGGGTACCATGAAGAAGTCTCTGGAGGTTATAAACGATTATATGGCAAAAGACCCCCGACTGAATTACGACACTTATCCGTATAATGCCTTTTCTACCCATATAGGATCCACCGTATTCGATCCCGGCTGCCTGGAAGCCTGGCACAAGGATTACAAAGATCTTCTTTTGCAAGGAGAACCGTATAAGAATCAGCCTGCAACCAAAGAAAGCTTTGAGGATGCCAGAAAGAATTATCCTGATATGCTGGTAGTTGCCATAGTAATGAATGAGGATGAAATAGCGGATGCTATTTCAAATCCCAACGGAATGGTGGCATCTGACGGTATAATAGCTAACGGAAACGGACACCCGAGAGCAGCAGGAACTTTCCCGAGAGTATTGGGTAAATACGTTAGAGAAGATAAGGTCATCGACCTTATTACAGCTTTGAGAAAGATCACGCTAGAGCCTGCTAAAAGGCTTGAAATGGAGCACAGAAAAGGCGACATCCATGTAGGAGCTGACGCTGATATAACCATCTTCGACCCTGAAACCATAATGGACGGACCGACTTTCGAGGATATAAACCTTCCGAATAAGGGTGTCGATTACGTTATAGTTAACGACAAAGTGGCTCTTAAGGATAATGAATTCGTTTGCGACAGAGCAGGCCGTTTCATCTCATACTTTGAAAAATAAATCAACTATATCTTTATGGCAAGGGCTTATTAACAGCCCTTGTTAACTTGTATAAAAAGAATGTTCAGACAGTACAGAGGTTTACCGGGACAAGTTTATATAATCTGCTTCGCCAGGATAGTTACGTCCATGGGAGCATTTATTTTCTCCATGAATTCTTTGCTCCTTACGACGGTGCTGGGATTAAGTGAGGTTACCACGGGATACATACTCCTTGCGATAGCTGCTTTTGATATTGTAGGCGCTATGGTCGGAGGAAAACTATCAGACAGATACGGCCGAAAGAAGGTTGTTCTCATAGCTATGGCGGTGGAGACTGCAGCTCTTATCTTAGGCGGCATCTATGTGAGAAACATAGTGGTAGTATTTTTTGAAGTGATCATCATGACGTGCTTTAGCATGTTTTATCCGATAATCGGTGCCATGGTCACCGATAAGACCACGGAAGGAAAGCGCGAAGAAAGCTTCTCACTTCTGTTTCTTTGCATCAATCTGGGTTATGCTCTGGGTCAGGTTATTGCAGGAGCCATATTCTATAACTATACTGAGTGGATATTCTGGGGACAGGGGATAGCGACCATAATAACTATGGCGCTGCTGATTCTTTTCGTAAATGATGAGTACGTGCCGGACAAGATGGAAGCGCAAAAAACTCCCGCCTCATCTGATGCATCCTTAAAGGGCAATCTCTTCATCAGGATAGTAAAGGATAAGCCGCTTACACTGTTTTTGATAGCCACGGTATTTGCAGGTTATGCGTATATGATGGTAAGCTTCATGATGCCACTGCAGTTTTCAAGCTTTTTCGGTGCAGAGATAAGTTCCCACTGGGTAGCTAAATTGTGGATAATGAATTCCATCTCCTGTGTAATATGGTCTCCATTGATTTTAAAACTCTCAAAGAACAA
>JAEEGL010077527.1_pt1 | contig 17279 bp, 17 predicted proteins | sample 9134231 | NCBI WGS metagenome assembly JAEEGL01 (sample SAMN16246548, study PRJNA631951) | gut metagenome | biome: gut microbiome; feature: rumen; material: fiber-attached | host: Bos | place: Iran: Karaj | collected 2018-10
CTAATCACGTATCCCAAATATATCAGTTGATGCAAAAAGGAAATTCTGATCCCGGGAAAATGAAACATCAATCGATTTGACAATGAAAGAATACTGGCAAGAGAATAAATACGAACTGATAACGACGTTCTTCATCTTTACAAACCTGTTTCCTCAGTGGTTCCCACAATGGATGTACTATGTGTCGTTTGCACTTATAATATTTAAATTGAGGCTGTATTCGCCACTTGGTAAAACAGGAAAGACAGGTTTGTTTATGGCATTTATAGTCTTTTTATGGATAACGACTACAATCGGAAATGCTTTAGACTTGAGATTGGTTATCTTTTCTGTCATTCTGTTTATTGGAATGCCAAGAGGATCTGTAGAATGGCACGAATATAAGAAAAAACTGCTCTTCAATATTTTTATTGGCTTTGGTGTTGCAACACTTGCCAATTTTTATGCGAAACTTAATGGTATCAATCTCATTCGTGAGGATGAATACATGAGAGCCATGGGACGAGTAGCAGAATTTTCTGGTTTCGCATCTTTTGCAATGTGGACCAGCTGTGCGGCAGCACTGAGTGCCGTATTCTTCACAAGTATGGCATTTCGTGAAGAGATAGAGAATAAATGGCTACGATATGGTTGCTATACCATGATTTTGGTGTCTTTGTATATTACCATGATTTCAGCATCACGTGCTGCCTTCTTCCTGTCTTTGGCCTGCTCTGCATTAGTCATTAAGATGCATTCAAAGGGAATGAGCCATCTGATACGAAATGTTATGATTGTTGGCGTTACTGTAGTAGGGTTTACTCCTATTTTAATGGATAATGCTAAAGCGATGCTGGCAAAAAGGAATGGTTTGGAGATTACAACTAAGAACACATCACGAGACGCATTATGGGCTGAACGGATGGCGGAGTTCCGTTCGTCACCAATCATCGGCATCGGGTTTGCAGCCCACGGCGTGGGCAAGAACAAAGTTGTGGGTAGAAATGAGTCAGGTGGCAGTTTTATTAGTGTTTTGGCTCAGGCAGGCATTATTGGTATTATATTTATTGCGCTAATATGGGCAGCAGCAATTATGATGCCTGCAAGAATTGGTGATGAACCTAATTTAGTACTTATCTATGCAGGGTTTGTGTTCTTTTCCATTCACTGTATTATTGAAGGCTATATGTTTCAGGCGGGGTGGTACCTATGTTTGATTATATGGCTCATTATTGGGGTGATGATAGAGCATAAACAATACGGATTTGATTACAAAATAGAAAATGATTTGGAGGAATGATGATGGATGTGTCTATTATTCTTGTTAACTATAATACGCGTCATCTTACTCAGGTTGCTATTGAAAGCATTCAGAAACATACGTCTAACGTTGTTTATGAGATAATTTTAATAGACAATGCTTCAACGGATGGCAGTAAAGAGTATTTTGAACAGAGAAAAGACATCAAATATCTATATAATAAGGAAAACATTGGATTTGGGCGTGCTAATAATTTAGGCTATCAATATGCAAAAGGGAAGTATATTCTTCTGTTAAACACCGATACATATTTGTTAAATAATGCCATAAAGGAGTTCTTTGACTATATGGAAGGAGCATCTACAGAGGTTGCCTGTGTGGGTTGCTGGTTGAAGAATGCTAAGCTTGGGGAGAATGCATCAGAAGTACACTTCCTGCATATAAATACGGTGTTAAAAAATTCATGGAATGCTCTAATACCATCTCCATTAAAAAAAAGAAAATCAATTGTAAACAAGTCAGAAGAGGAAGGTGTTGTAAAAGAAAAGAAAGTTGAAGCAGTAATAGGTGCGGATATGTTTATTCGAAGAGAGGTAATAGAACAATATGGCCTTTTTGATGAAAAGATATTTATGTATTGTGAAGAAATCGATGTGCAGAAAAGATGGACGGAAGCAGGGTTTAAAATGATGCTTATTTCTTCCCCTCAAATAGTTCATTTAGAAGGGCAGTCCTCTACACGCTATTCTGCAAGACGTAATGTTATGTTTACACGTGGTGTGTTTTATTACCTGAAGAAGCATAGCCCTGCGTGGAAGTATTATGGATTCCGCTTCGTTTATGCTGTGTTGAAAACACCTATTATTTTTAACTGTAATTATTCGTTTAGAGACAGGTTGATGATTTTGCATAATAATTGTTTGGCCAGAATTGATATATAGTTTTTATGAAATTAGTTTCGTTTGACATATTTGATACTACACTCATTAGGAAGTGTGGATGTGCAGATAATGTACAATGGATTTTAGCAAAGAAGCTTTTTCCAAATGATGAGGCAAGACAGATGGAGTTCTATGCTTGGCGAAGGAAATCTGTTAAAGAGCAGGTTAATATAAACTATTCACTTTTTGATATATATAATACATGCGGGATAGAGGCATTTTCCCCTTATACAAGACAATCGCTGATGAATGCAGAGAGATCTGTTGAAAGTGATATGCTTGTTGGCAATCCCTCTATCATTAATATTATTAGGGATTATCGGGAGAAAGGGTGGAAGGTCGTTTTCATTTCAGATATGTATTTAGATGGCAAATTATTGAAAGAGGTTCTTATTAGGGAAGGGGCAATGGAACCTTCAGATACAGTATTTGTAAGTAATGAATATGCTGCCCGTAAGGATGGGGGGGGGATTTATATGACATTGTTCGTTTAAGAATGAAGCCCCATAAATGGATACATTATGGAGACAACAGATCAAGTGATTACAAAATAGCTTCCTCTAAGGGTATTAAATCTAAGTGGATAGAGCATACTTATACACCTGTTGAATTAGATGTTTATAGAGAGTCAGAATACTCATTGATGCCGTATGAATTAGCAACACTTGCAGGCATCTCACGAGCTGCTCGTATTAAAAATGGTAATAGTCCCAAAACTACATTGGCAGCAGACTATCTGGCTTCTGCATACATTCCTTATGTAATTCATGTGCTTCGGGATGCTGCCAAGAGAAAAATCACAAAGCTTGTATTTTTGTCGCGTGATGCATATATACTTAAAATCATATGTGATGATGTTATAAGAAATGGAAATACGAAAAACATAGAAACTTCTTTTTTGTTCGTTTCGAGAAAATCGCTTTTGCTACCCTTTTTGGTTGGAGAAGGTGCCGAAACTTTCTTGCGTTATCATAGAGGGAGTTTGTTGGGTGAAAGTTGGAAGGACTTAATAGACGAACTTGAAGTAAGTTTAGAGGATTTAAAGTCTAACAGAGAATCATTCAATTTTACTACGATTAGGAGCAAGCAACAAGAGGAATTCTTCTTAAGAGTGTTATTTAAAACACCATTGTATTCAATATGGCAGACAAAGGCAAAATTAAAATTAGATAATACTATCGGCTATTTGAGACAAGAACATGTTCTTACTGGAGATGGAGTCGCATTCGTTGATGTGGGTTGGGTCGGAACTACTAGAATGATGATTAATTGCCTAAGAAGAAAATTTGGGAACTCTTCTGCTGCTTTATTCTATTACTTTAATATTTTCTATAATCCGATAGATCCTACTTATGGAGAATATGATTGCTATAATAAGAGTCTGTATCCTGACAGTACAATTATCAATATTGTGGAAGACTATTTTTCATTATGTCCCTATCCCAGTACTATAGGATATCTCTATAATGATATGCAAAACAAATATTCTCCAATATATGAAAACAAAAAATTCGGTAATAAGGACTTTTTGGACGTTAATATTTTAGTGTGCAAGTCAATGGTATCGATGATTTGTGAAATAGGTTTTTCTTCGTATGCACTTTATGAATGGATGAATAGGTCCATAAAGTCATTACAATCATTCCGTCATAAGGTGGACTATTCTCCTTTACTTGAAATACACATGAAAAATCAGCCTCTTGTTAAACGTCTTTCATTTGCAGAATTATTCAAGATCTTAGTAGGGCGTGAAGTTTCAGCAATATATGTGGCAAGTTTGGACATCACTATAGGCATTTACTTAAGAAAACGATTAATGAAAATAAGAAGAATTATAATAAAGTCAGGTATAACTAACATATTACGAGAGATAAACTGGAAATTGTTTAAGAAATGAAAGCCAATAGAATAGATTATATAGATGGGATAAAAGGAATATGTGCAATAATAGTCCTTATTAGCCATTTAAATTGTGTGTTTAGACCGAATGTTTCTTTGATTGAATCATTTTGTCATATTCCATTTTTAAGAAGATTAGGAGACGGGAATCTTGCTGTTTCTATTTTTATAATTTTAAGCAGTTTCATAACATGTACAGCATTTAATAGAAAAAGAGATGATATTATGAGGGTATATCGAAAAATAATTGTTAAACGATATTTCCGTCTTTCCCTTCCGATAGCAGCCGTACTGCTTCTATCCATGTTGTGTAAGATGTTGGGAATATATTATAATATGGATGTTCTATTAATAGACGGATTCACGTCTGATTGGATAAGTATATACAAACAAAACATTGCAGATATACCTTTATCGATGTTAATGTCACCTTTTGGTATAGGTTGTATAGGTTGGCTGAATATAGTATGGATGATAAAATATGTTTTCCTTGGAACATTCCTCTGTGTCCTTATTGACATTGCTCTATATAATTGCACAAAGATGGACAAAATTATCTGCTGCAGTTTTGTCTGTTTGTTGTTATACTTCTATGACTACAATTATATCAATATTATTATTGGATACCTTTTTGCAAATGAGCTCTTTAATATAAAATGGGGGGGGCAAAAATATATTACTTTATTGTTTTTTGTCTTATTAGCCATTCATGGTGAACTGGTTGAAGATTCATATAAAGATAATGTCATTGTAGCAACAGGTATAGTCGGTATTGTATTACAAAATGTTAGCATACAACGTTTCTTCCAAATAGATTTTATTCACAAAATAGGGAAAAGTCTTTCCTTCGAAATTTTTTTGTTACAAATACCAGTTATATACTCTTTTACGTGTTATATGATTTTACAACGACCTATGTCAATTGCTTATGTATTAATAATATACCTTTTTACAATTATAGTTGTTCTTCTATGCTCAGTCCTTTTTAAACAATATATAACCCCGATGTGTACATATGCAACAAATAAAGTTGTAGATTATTTACTCAAATAGAATCTTTTATATACGAAAAAGACTTGTTATAAATGAAACATCGTTTTTACACGCTTCTTTATGTTGATAACTCAGAAAAGAAAAAAATGTCTTTGACAGGGTTAAGCAAGGCTAAAGAATTGACTTTTAAAGAACGCATCAATATTTTCCTGCGATGTGCTGCTCTCTTGAATAAATCATTGATTTGGAACCAGGTGGGAGAATTGAACATACTTACAAATGATAGCGAATTCGTAAAGAATTCTTTATGTGAGATTGGCTGCCAAGTAAATGTTATAGAAATATGTTTTTCTCTATGCGTTCCAAGGAATATAAATTTTTATTCAGCTCATTACAAAATTGATGTATTTAAATATTTAGGAGAGAAAAGCAACGACGAGATGTCATTTCTTTTAGATAATGATGTTGTGTGTACAGGATCATTACCTCATGTAATAAAAGAAATAGAGAATGCTGATTATTCAGATAAGAAACATCCTTTACTAATATATAGTATGCCAAGATATCATGGTGAAAGAATGGTAATTGATAAAAAGAAAGTGGATGCTTCCCAAATACACGGATTATGGGCTGGTGGAGAGTTTATTGCAGGAGTATCTTCTGCATTTGCTGAATTATATAAAGAGGTTATAAAAATTCAAGACGGTTATTGGAAATGTTATCCAACACTATTTCATCAAGGGGATGAAATGCTGGTTAGTGTGGCATTAGAGAATATGTTATATAAGTGCATCTGTCCTATAATAGATGCTCATGGGCTTGGATTAGTTAAGAGATATTGGTCTATTCTAGGGAATGAACCTTATTATAAAGAAGACTTTTGGTTGGCTCACTTGCCGTATGATAAAGGAATGATTAGTGCATTGAATATTGATAAGATTAATTCCAATCAAGATTTCTTAAATGTTTATAAATCATACTGGTATCAACTATCAATAAAGAAATTTTTTAGAAACAAGTTGATAGCGATAAAGGGTCTTATAAGAAAATGAGAACTATAACTCGGTATATTATAGGTGTCGTATTAGTTTTTGGGATATTAGAGCTATCACTTCGCATTGGCTTTGGCTTCTGTAATGCGTTGCTCTACCAGTCGAGCGACCAGTATGAGTATATCGCCCAGCCAAATCAGGAAAGACAGCGGTTTGGGGTAAGGCTGATGACGAACTCGTATTCGCAACGGAGCGAGGTGCCGGACAGTACCAGGACAATCGTGTTGGGACTGGGCGACAGCGTCATCTTCGGAGGAGGATGGATGGATCATGACTCACTGGCAACGACGCTATTCTCCACTGAGACGGGGATGCAGATGCTGAACATCAGCTGCGGCAGCTGGGGACCGGACAGCACGGTGAACATCAGCCGCAGGTCACCAATTAACAGCCCTGTTCCATAAAAAAACAAAAAAGCCCTCCCTCTATAAAGAGGGAAGGGCATGTATAGAGAGGTAGCTTCAAAGGGGAATTATCCGCAATTTAAAGGGAAAAGTTTTGGAGGTTTGGAAAAATATCTCTATATTTGCAGCAAACTTTGACAAGTGGCAGCATGAAATACCCGATAGGCATACAGAATTTCGAGAAGATACGACGTGAGGGTTACGTCTATGTGGACAAGACACAGCTGATGTGGAAGATGGTGTCGGAGGGAAGCTATTACTTCCTCTCACGCCCCCGCCGCTTCGGCAAGTCACTGATGATCAGCACGCTCGATGCCTTCTTCAGTGGCGAGCGCGAGCTGTTCAAGGGACTGTACGTCGATAGCGTGGAGTGGGACTGGCAGCAGTATCCCATCCTGCATCTGGACCTGAACAGCCGTGAATATAAGGATGAACAATCTCTTGAAGCAGAATTGAACCGTCATTTAGAGGCTTGGGAGAAACTGTATGGTGACGAATATAAAGACAGAGCATCAGAGGAGCGTTTTATTCACGTCATCAACCATGCCTATGAAAAGACAGGAATGCGTGTGGTCGTCCTCGTTGACGAATATGACAAGCCTCTGCTGCAGACTATTGGCAATGAAACGTTACAAAATGCCTATCGCAGCAAACTGAAGGCGTTCTACTCTGTGCTAAAGACTTTGGATGCCAAGATACGCTTTGCCTTCCTGACGGGAGTAACCAAGTTTGGCAAGGTGAGCGTGTTCAGCGACCTGAACAATTTGAAGGACATTTCCATGTTGCCCAAATATACCAATATCTGTGGTGTGTCAGAACAGGAGTTGCACTACTATTTTGATGACAGCGTTTCTGTTCTTGCTGCTGCTAACGACATATCGAAAGAAGCATGTTACGAACGCTTGCGTCAGGATTTTGACGGTTACCACTTCAACGAATTTACGAAGGAGGGAATCTACAATCCGTTCAGCATACTGAACACCTTCGACAGTTGCGTGTTCCGCGACTACTGGTTCGAGACGGGCACACCCTCGTTCCTGGTCTATCAGTTGAAGAAGACGGGCTATCCGCTCGACAACATGACCGAGGAGGAGCTGTCTGCCGACACGCTCAACAGCATCGACGTCATGGACGTGAACCCGCTGCCCCTGCTCTACCAGAGCGGCTACCTCACCATCAAGGACTATGACCCGGAGTTCAAGACCTACCGTCTCGGCTTCCCCAACAGGGAGGTGCGTGAGGGTTTTATTAGATTGACCAAACGGCAGCCGTCGCCCTGCAGCAGATAGAGCAGCGCGGCTATGCCAATGCCTTTGCGGGCGACACGAGGAAACTGTTCAAGATAGGCATCAACTTCTCGTCAGAGAAGAAACTGATTGATGACTGGAAGATAGAGGAGTGATACCTTTTCGAGACAATACCAACGGAACGAGAGATATGGGCATATATATCAACAAGGGGAACGAGGCTATCCGGCCAAGGTGGCAGAATATGCCGACCGCCTGCTGCTAGTAGGTATCAGCTACGACAAGGAGCAGAAGAAGCATACGTGCCTGATTGAAAAGACATAACAACATTTTACACTTACTTTTTTGAAAAAGCACAGATATGCCCCCGTTGTGGGGGCACTTGCTGTTGTGGCCATAACCGAGGCTATCCTCCGCCTTGGTTTCGGCTTCTGTAATGCGTTGCTCTACCAGTCGAGCGACCATTATGAGTATATCGCGCAGCCGAACCAGGACAGACACAGGTTTGGGGTGAGGCTGAGAACAAACTCGTATTCACAGCGAAGCGAGGAGCCGGACAGCACAAAGACCATCGTATTAGGACTGGGGGACTCCATCATCTTCGGTGGAGGATGGATGGATAACGACTCTTTGGCGACATCACTGTTCTCGAAGGAAACGGGGATGCAGATGTTGAACATCAGTTGCGGCAGTTGGGGACCGGACAACAGCGTGGCATACCTGCGGGAGAAAGGAACATTCGGAGCGAAGGCAATGGTGCTGGTATGCAGCAGCCATGATGCCTACGATGCAATGACGTTCGCGCCGGTGGTGGGGGTATGGCCGAATTATCCAGAGAGGCAATACCGACTGGCCATCTGGGAAGCGATAGACCGTTATGTGATACCGTATATAAAAACGAAGACAAAAACGAAAAGGTACGTGGATGTTACTAACAAAAACAAAAATAAAAACAATAATGTGCATGAGGATAGTCAGGTGATTCAGAAGTCGCCGTATTTCGTGAAGGGGTTCGACGACCTGAAACAGATGGCAGACTCGCTACAGATACCTCTTTATATTTATCTGCATGCAGAACAGGGGGAGCTGAAGCGGCAGTGCTACAACGAGATGGGACAACAGATAGTGCTTTGGGCGGACTCAGCACAAGTGACGCTGATCAATGGCATCAAGGAGGGGGAAAGGATCGATATGTACCACGACATCATTCATTTCAACGAGAAGGGACAGCGGCACTTGGCAGATGTGATGAAGAAATACGTGAAGCCATGAAACAACGGATAGCTATTCTACAACCAGAAGTACCACACTACAGGTCGGAGTTCTTCAGCCTTCTGCGTGAGAAGGTGGAGGGGTTCGACTTGTTCACATACAACTCTGAGAAGAAGGTGAAGAAGTCGGGATTCTGCATAGGTATGGAGACGATACATATAGCGAACATTGAAAAGAAAGGAGTCCTGATATATGCTCCTTGGAGACTATTGTCGAAACAATATGATACATTGGTGCTGATGCTTCACTTTGCTCATCTCACCACATGGCTATTGCTGCTGACGAAGTGGTTGCACAGAAAAAGAATTATTCTTTGGGGCCAGGGCATCAGCGTGAAACGTTATCTGAAGGAGTCAAAAAAGCCTGACTGGAAACTGAAGTGGATGATGGCATTGGCTGACGGGGTATGGATATACGAGGAGCCAGAGGCGAAGCAATGGCAGGCTATCTTCCCGATGAAACCTATCGTAGCTCTGAACAACACCCTGACAGGGGTGGAGGAGATTGTGAGGACAACAGGGCTGTACGAAACGGAGCGAGGCTCCTACGAAACGCAACAGGGTCGCTACGAAAACCCCAAAGTTGACGTTTTACAAGAAATAAAGAAGAAATGGGGGATAACGCAGGAGGTGGTGCTGATGTTCTGTGCTCGGTTTGAAAACAATTATAGGAGAACAGACCTGCTTGTGGAGGCCATTGAACGGTTGGATGCGGAGAAATACGGGTTTATCATCATTGGAGATGGGAAGAACAAGCCCGACTTCAAGAAATATAAGAACGTACACGACTTCGGAGCGGTATATGACAACAATGTTAAACGGGAACTGTTTGCCGTCGCTGACATCTACTTCCAACCCGGATGGGTGGGACTGAGCATCGTGGAGGCCATGGCATACGGTAAGCCGGTGCTGACATTCAAGCGTTCAAAGGATACCTTGCAGTGTGTAGAATACTGCTACATCGAAGATGGTAAGAACGGACTGGTCTTTGATGACATGGAGGACTGTGTGGAGAAAATCTCCAATCTGACGACAGAACAGGTCAAGTCGATGGGGGCAAATGCCAAGAAACTGGTTCTGGAAAAACTGACGCCACGACTGATGGCGGAACACGCACTGTCAATCCTTTAGACCATGAAAGTACTCCATTATATACCTTCTATAGCTCAGGAGCAAGGTGGCGTGGCTGCCTACCTGAGCATCTTGAGCGGCGAACTGGGTAAGCGGTGCGACCTGGTGATAGCGACCTGTGTGCAGGAGGGAAACCTGCCCATGCAGAACTGTAGGATTGCGGAGCTGACGGGGTTTGCTTTCACCGACGCCGGGTTGGGACTCTCATGGAGCGGCATCAGCAGGTTTACAATACTATGCGACAGGATTCTGGATGAGGAGAAACCTGATATAGTACATGTGAACGGCATCTGGTCGATAGACAGATGGCTCATACAGCGGGAGGCGCTCAAGCGGGGCATACCGACCTGCGTGATGCCTCACGGAATGCTGGAGCCGTGGATTATGCAACGCCATTACTGGACTAAGAAACTGCCGGCACTGATGCTGTATGAGAAGAAAGCACTGCGCGCTGCGAAATGTCTGATTGCGACGGCGGAAAGCGAGAAGCAGAATCTTCTGAAACTGAAGATGAACGATGCTGAAATTCCCGTCATTGCCAACGGTATCGACGTAACGGACATTCCTTTGAAGAACGACTGGCACATCAGGAAAAAAATCCTGTATGTGTCGCGCATTCATATCAAGAAAGGGATAGAACTGCTGTTGGATGTCGTCGGCAGCCTCAGCGACAGGCTGCAGGACTATGAGGTCGTCATAGCCGGGGTGGGGGAGCCTGACTACATGAGCTGCCTCAAGGCTAAAGCTACGAAGACGGGCGTAAAGGTCAGGTTTATAGGTGGCGTGTATGGCACAGAGAAATGGCAGGTCTTTCAGGATGCGGATTTCTTTGTGCTGCCTACTAATTCCGAGAACTTCGGCTATGTGATAGCTGAGGCACTGGCCTGCGGGACACCTGTCATCACGACAAAAGGAACGCCATGGGCAGAGATTGACGGCAGATGCGGCTGCTGGATAGAACGGCACGAGGATGAACTGCGGAAAGCCATACTCCTGATGTTGGGCAAAACGGCTGACGAACTGGAAGTAATGGGGAAGTACGGAAGAAGACTGATAGAAGGGAATTATTCGGCTGCGAAGATGGCAGCACAACTCATGGATGTCTATGAACAACTCTAAGGTGGACTTGGGCGGATTTTCTGTCGGCAACTTCGACAAAGGAGCCGGACGACTGAAGATCATGCTGTGGTACATGGTGAACGCACTGATAGTAAGGGCTTCGTGGAATCCGCTGATGGGAGTGAAGATAGCCTTGCTAAGAGCCTTCGGGGCAAAGATTGGCAAGGGCGTCGTCATCAAGAATGAAGTACGGGTGAAGTCGCCTTGGTTCCTGACCATCGGTGATAACTGCTGGCTGGGAGAAAGGTGCTGGATTGACAACCTGGACCGGGTGACCATCGGCTCGAACGTGTGCGTCTCGCAAGGGGCAATGCTGCTGACGGGCAACCATGACTACACCCTGCCGACAATGCCTTACAGGAACGGACCCATCAGGATTGAGGATGGGGCATGGGTAGGGGCTAACTGCACGGTGTGCCCGGGCGTGACAATATATGAGAATGCCATATTGACAGTGGGGAGCGTGGCAACGAAAGACTTGAAAGCCAGTGGGATTTATCAAGGGAATCCGGCTGCGTGGAAAAGGGGGAGGCGCTTCGCTAGTGAAAAGTGAAGAGTGAAATAGTGAAATGATGAGGGTATCTATAATAACTGCTTGTTATAACAGGAAAGAGACAATCGGACATGCAATAGAGAGTGTCTTGGGACAGACATACCCGGATATAGAATATATCGTGGTGGACGGGGCGAGCACTGACGGCTCGACCTCAGTCATTGAGGAATGCCTGAAGAGGGAAGATGTAAGATGTAAGAAGGAAGAGTTTCAGGTGAAATTTGTCTCGGAGCCGGACAATGGGATGTATGAGGCCGTCAACAAGGGTATCAGGATGGCTACGGGCGATGTGATAGCCTTGTGCCACAGCGACGACAGACTGTATGACGAACGGACCGTGGAAAGGGTTGTCAGGGCGTTTGAGGAACACTCCGAAGCTGGCATGGTGTATGCCGACGGCCTCTTTGTCGACGCTGCCGGAGGAAAGACGGTGCGGGTGTGGAAGGGCAAGAGAATGCGACGATGGCGACTGTGCTGCGGCTGGCTGCCGCTGCATACCACCTGCTTCGTCAGAAGTGAGGTCTACCGGAATTGTGGTCTCTATGACGAGAGCTACAAGATAGCTGCCGACACGAAACTCCTGCTGAACGTCCTTTATAAGCACCGGGTCCGGGCGGTGTACCTGCCGCAATATGTGGTAAGGATGCTGATGGGGGGTGCAAGTACCGATATGCGCAGACGGCGCGAGATGTGGCGGGAGGACATCCGCGTGTTCCGCGAAACAGGCTTCCGCTTCCCCCTGGGTATGAAACTCATGAAGATGATGTGGAAGCCGGCACAGTTCGTCAGGGGGTGGATGATTAAGAATTGAAACAAACAAAAAGTGACGAAAAGTTTTGGCCTTTTGGGAATTATTCGTATATTTGCAGACCAAAAGGCATCCAGAACGATGACAGAGAGGAAATATCCCATAGGCATACAGACATTCTCGCGGATTATTCGCGAGGGATACTTATACGTAGACAAGACAGACTTGGTGTGGCAGTTGGCGCACTATGCGATCTACGTTTTCATGAGCCGCCCGCGCAGGTTCGGCAAGTCACTGCTCACCTCAACCTTGGAGTCGTATTTCAAAGGGGAGAAAGAACTGTTCGAGGGGCTGAAGATTATGGAGTTGGAGCAGGAGTGGATGGAGTACCCGGTGCTGCATATCGACTTGAGTGTCGTCAAAGGACAGATGACGGCAGATGTGTTGCGTAGCAGATTAATGCTCCTGTTGAAGCAATATTCATTCCTATACGGTGAGAATATTCAGGAATTCACTCCTGGAAGTATGTTTGAAGGTCTGATAAAGCGAGCCTACAGACAGACAGGGAAACAAGTGGCCGTCATTATTGATGAATATGATGCCCCTCTGCTTGATGTAATCCATGATGAAGTACTGCTCTCCGACGTACGTCAGGTGATGCAGGAGTTCTATCAGCCCCTAAAAGCCAATGAGCGATACATAAAATTCTGCTTTTTGACAGGTATAACCCGTCTTAGCCAGCTGAATATATTTTCGACATTGAATAACCTGACAAACGTGACGCTTCTTCCACAGTTTTCTGCCCTCTGTGGAATTACAGATGATGAGCTAAACACTCTGCTGAAGAATGATATCCACTTGCTGGCAGAAAGCTATGGAATGTCTGATTCGGAGATTGTCAATAAGCTCAAGCATCGCTATGACGGTTATCATTTCTCATGGAATTCCCCCGACATCTATAACCCCTATAGCCTTTTGAGCGCATTTGCTAATAAAAACATTTCCAACTATTGGTTTGAGACCGGTACGCCTACTTTCCTTATCCGTCTGATGAAGTATTTCAAGTATGATATTACTGAGATGGATAACATTGAGGCTACAGATTACTCCATTAATCGCCCCACAGAGGCCATGACTACCATGGTACCACTGCTCTATCAGACTGGCTATCTCACCATAAAAGATTACGACCGTGAAGGGGAGATATACACCCTTTCTGTTCCCAACCAGGAAGTGAGAGTTGGCTATGTAGACGGCTTGCTGCCTGTGTATACAGGATTACAAGGAGAGGACGTCCAGGCAGGCTTTGCCTTGAAGTTCTGGCGGGCACTGAAGAAAGACAATATTAACTTGGCTATGTGTGAGATGCAGACTTATATGGCAGGCATCCCTTACGTGGAGGGATTCAAACGGAAGCTGCAGGATGCTGCCAATGCCGAGGGCTTCTATGAGTACACGATGTACCTCATCTTCTCGATGCTCAACGTCTATGTCCGCACTCAGGTCAAGGTGATTGGAGGCCGTGTGGATATGGTAGTATGGATGCCTGATACGACATACGTCTTTGAGTTAAAAATAAATGACACTGCCGAAAATGCGTTAAAGCAGATAGATGATAAAGGCTATGCCATCCCTTATCAGACGGAAGGACGCCGTGTGGTGAAGGTGGGCGTGAAGTTCAATGCCGAGACGCGCGTACCTGAGGAGTGGGCGATTGGAGATTGAGAATTCTTTTTGTCGGCTACACTGAGAATACTACCTGTTCAGACATTCCCTAAATAGACGTGGCGGATGCCCTCTTTATGAGCAATCTGTTGGGCCGACTTCAGCGTGTGAAGTGGTGTTGCCGACAGGTTGCTCATCTTATAATGAGGGAAGAAACGGCTGAAGTGGAGCGGGGTTTCTGCAAGGCCGTTCTCTACCATCCAGCGGCACATCTGGCGAATCATCTGCATATCATCATTGACGCCCGGAATGATAAGGTTGGTCAGTTCTATCCATACACCAGCCTCCTTCATGGCGAGGATGGTGTCAAGGACAGGCTGTAGATGACCACCGCTGATGCGTTGGTAGACATCGTCGCTGAACGACTTCAAGTCGATATTGGCCGCATCGAGGTGGGGCAGTAGGTCGGCCAACGGTTCCTGACAGACGTAGCCTGCCGTGACGAGGATGTTCCACAGACCGGCCTGATGGGCTAAACGGGCTGTCTCCTCTATATATTCTATATATGTAAGTGGTTCGGTATAGGTATAGGCTATGCCGGGACAACCATGTTGCAGGCAAAGGTCAACAACGGTCTTCGGACTGAGGTCATAGTGTCGGACTTGCTCAGGTGAAACCTGCGAGATGTCGTGGTTCTGGCAGTTCAGACAATGGAAATTACATCCCGTACAGGCGAGTGACAGACACGTGGTGCCGGGGTGGAAATGGTAGAGAGGCTTCTTTTCTACAGGATCAATGGCCAGAGCACAGGGCTTGGCATAGACCTCGCTGACGAGCGTGCCGTGATGGTTACGCCGACTACGGCAGATGCCCGTTTTGCCATCGGCTATATGGCAGTGGTGAGGGCAGAGTAGGCACTCGACGGAACAGTCGGCTAATGAAAGACCACCACCGTCCCCAACGGTTCCCTGTCGGACTAATGGTTTGTAGTATTTGCACTCCATTAGAAAACGATGGCTTCGTAAACGTATAACTCTGCGTCGCGCCAGCCGTCCCAGCCCAGTCCGGCTTTGTCCTGCGAGCAATGACCAATAAACTCTTCTTTTGTCCAGTTCACTTCATCGGCCACTTGAGGCAGGAACGTGCCGCTGCGGTGCCCTTTGCGGATGTAGATGCCGTGACGGTGTAGTTGAAACTCGTCAATACTCTGGATGCGTCGCATAGGTGTTAAGACGGAAATCTCAATATCAATATCGGCCAACTCCTCCCGGCGCAATGATGGAAAACGCGGGTCTTCGAAGGCTGCGGCACGTGCCATCTCCGCGACAATTTCATACAGGGGATGGTCTTCGCCGAAATGTCCGATGCACCCCCGTAGACGTCCTTGCCTGTGCAGTGATACAAAGGCGCCACACTTCTCTTTAAGTGGAGAGTGAAGAGCTAAGAGTTCAGGGCTTGGTTTCGCTATCCGTTTGCCGTCAAGGGAATCCTTAATGCTCTGCAGGGCGATGTCCTTTAGTCGCCTTTTGTCTGCATCCGACAACACAAACTCTGTCTTAGTCCGTGTCGCCCCGCTGCGAACAATTGCAAACGAGTGATAGCCGACGACACGGTTGGCGTGGTCTTCGTCAATGTCGCCCGAGTTCTGGTACATCAGGTGCTTCACCTCATACTGGCTGTCGAGCATCAGCATGAGTGTGATAATAGGAAATGCGCCGCAAGCACTCGTAGCCAGATTGCGCTTGCCGCTGCGGGCGTTGGACTCGAGGACGGCAATAAACTGCTCGACGTCACCGCTTTCGATAGCTTTGCCCGTTTTTCCGTCAACCTCACAGGCGTCAACATACGACGGGTAGTGTGAGAAGTCGCTGCTGATGACAAAGAGGTTCTCATCGTTGAAATAGGGTTTCAGGCTGTCGGCTATCTGCTTCAGTTTTGAATAGTCGTTGGTGGCAATGATGATGGGCACGATGGGGGGCACGTCGCCCAGTCTGCGTTGAAGGAAAGGTAACTGCACTTCGAGGCAGTGTTCGCGGTCGTGGGCTTCTTTCTTGTAGGTGAACAGACTGTTGCTCTCTGTCAGTTGTCGTGCTGTCTCGCGGTCTACTTTGATGTGGCCTAAGGGTGTGGCATAATAGTCTGCCTCGCTGTTGACCGATGCGCCGTCAAGCCATTCGTGGTGGCTGGGGCCTAACAGGAAAATGCGCTTGTAGGTTTTCTTGGGATTTAACGTCATATAGGCAGAGGCCGCTATGTTGCCAGAGTAGTAATAGCCGGCGTGTGGCACGATAAGAGCTGCTACCTGATCGTGGGTGGCACAGCCCTGATGCAGCGCCAGAAAACTGTCAACCTCGTGGCTGAGCTCTTGAGGATTGCCGTCATAGAAACGGTTTGCCTGTGTGGCAGGCCTCACTATAGGAGTGGGTGTCTGCCCATCGCTTGTATTCATCATGATGATTGTAGCTAATAGGGTTGTTATAATCATTGCTATGGCTGTTATCGTCCACTTCTTCACCATTGTTGTCTGATGGTTTTGTGGTGACAAAGATACGACTTTTTTTCCGTAAATAGAATTTTTTTTTGTTTTTGTTGGGTTGTAACGTTTTTTTTTGTATCTTTGCGGTTGATTTTTATACAAAACACAAGAATTCTTATGAACAGATCCATGACAATCCTGATTTGGCTGACGCTGTTGGCGACGAGTATGCTGACTGGCTGTGAGAAGATGACAGACGAAGAATTGTCTGCGACAGGCAAGAACGTCGTCATTCGTGTGTCGGAGGTAGATGCAGGATGGGAAGGCCAATCCACCCGTGCGTTGGTTCCGATTACCGAAGTGTGTACCCGTGTGTGCTTTGCTGTCTATCAGGATGGTAGCAGGATGACATATAAGAATCAGAAAACGGGTGACAGCGATTTCGGTTCGTATAGTTTATCGCTTGACGCGGGAACCTATCAGTTGCTGGTTGTAGGTCACAGTGGTGCTGCCAATCCGACGACTACTAGTCCTTCCAAG
>JAEEGL010530188.1_pt1 | contig 17279 bp, 14 predicted proteins | sample 9134231 | NCBI WGS metagenome assembly JAEEGL01 (sample SAMN16246548, study PRJNA631951) | gut metagenome | biome: gut microbiome; feature: rumen; material: fiber-attached | host: Bos | place: Iran: Karaj | collected 2018-10
AATATCCATGGCGAAGAAAGCGTTCCTGGGCGGGATCCCCACGGCGATCGCGTATGATATTGTGCAGGTCGGCGAGGACTACGGCTCCGTGTTTGAAATGCTCAGGGCGTCGACCTATATGGAATGGATCCGGCATTCCCCGGAAGACAGGGAACAGATCGTGGACAGTTATGCCCGCTTCCTGCGGCAGGTGAACAGTACCGTGCTGGACGGCGGGACGCTTCCTTCCGCGAAGCGGCGGTTCCTGGATTACCTGGAGGGTGTAAAGGGCGTTCTTCCCGCGGACCAGTACGGGCGGCTGAGGCAAATGATCGCGGCCGTTCCGGAAAGCATGAACGCGGTGCACGGGGACTGCCACCTGAAAAACATCATGCGGGTCAACGGTGAGCCGATGCTCATCGACATGGATACGCTGGCTGTCGGGAACGCGATATTTGAACTGGCCTGCATTTTCTTCGGGATGATTACCTTTGAAGAGGATGATCCGGGCAACTCGGAGAGATTCTACGGGATTCCGTATGAAACAGCCGAATACATATGGAACCGCACCATGCGCGTTTATTTCGGGGACCGGGACGAGGACGCGCTTGCTGACATTGAAAACCGGGCGATGCTCCTCGGCTGGCTGTACTTCCTGTATCGCATGCAGACGGATTTCCAGGGGGAACCGCTGAGCGATATCCGTACTGCGCACGCGTGCGGACATATCAAAGAAATCCTTGGGACTGTCAGGGAGCTGGCTGTTAACTGATCATCGAAGAAGGTGCCTGAAAATGATTTCCCTGCTGCTTTCCCTGGTTGTACTGCTGATCGGGTTCGCCGTATACGGCAGGCTGACAGAACGCGTTTTCGCGCCGGATGACCGGCAGACGCCGGCCGTCGCTATCAACGACGGCGTGGACTGCGTGCCGATGAAACCCTGGAAGGCGTTCCTGGTGCAGCTGCTGAATATCGCGGGGACCGGACCGATCTTCGGCGCGCTGATGGGCGCCTGCTTCGGGCCGGTGGTATTCCTGTGGATCGTGTTCGGCTCGATCCTCGGCGGCGCGGTGCATGACTATATGTCCGGGATGATCTCCAGCCGGCACAAAGGCGCGTCCATCGCGGAACTGTCCGGCGTGTATCTCGGGAAAGCCGCGAAATGGATTATGCGGATCTTTTCCATCGTCCTGCTGATCCTTTGCGGCACGGTCTTCGTCAACAGCCCGGCGGCGCTGATCGCGCGCCTGACGCCGGGATTCCTGAACGAGGGCCTGTGGGTTGTCGTGATCCTGCTGTACTATGTGCTGGCAACGCTGCTGCCGATCGACAAACTGATCGGAAAACTGTATCCCGTGTTCGGCGTCATCCTGATCGTCATGGCGGTCAGCGTGCTCGGGGGCATTATCTTCGGCGGCTATACCATTCCCGAAATCACCCTGCAGGACCTGCATCCCAAAGGGCTTCCGGTCTGGCCGTTCATGTTTATCACGGTGGCCTGCGGCGCCATCTCCGGTTTCCACGCGACCCAGTCCCCGATGATCGCCAAGTGCATCACAAGCGAAAAACAGGGACGCGGCGTGTTTTACGGCGCGATGATCTCGGAAGCCGTGATCGCCCTGATCTGGGCGGCGGCCGGGGTCGCTTTCTACGGTACGACCGAAATCCTGAACAGCGCGATCTCCGAACTGGGACAGTCCGGCACGGTCTATGAGATTTCCAATACCATGCTGGGCGTCGCGGGAGGCGCGCTGGCGGTGGTCGGCGTCGTCGTATGCCCGATCACCTCCGGGGATACCGCTTTCCGCAGCGCCCGGCTGATCCTGGGGGAGATCACCCACCTGGACCAGAAAAAAATCCGGAACCGGCTGATTATCACGCTGCCGCTGCTGGGGATCGGCGCTGTGCTGACCCGGCTGGATTTCAATGTGCTCTGGCGGTATTTCTCCTGGAGCAACCAGACGCTGGCGATGATCGCCCTGTGGGTGGCGACGGCCTACCTGATCCGGGAGGGGAAACCCCGGTTCGCCACACTGCTGACCGCCTGCCCGGCGACCTTTATGTCCGCGGTCAGCATGACCTATATCCTGATGGCGGAGGAAGGGTTCGGCCTCGCGTCCGGCATTGCCTATCCCGCCGGCGCGGCGTTCGCGGCCATCCTCTTTATCATGTATTTTATCATCAGCAGAAAAGCAAAACGCTACATATCTGACTGAGGCTGTGCGCCGTCAGGGAAAGGACAGAACATGATCGGCCTGAACGCGAAGATTTCCAGAAGTGATATGATCCGGTGCGCCCTGTGCGGCGACGCGCCGTGCGACGCGGCGTGCGAGAAGGTAAAACCGGCTTCGCTGCTGCGGAATATCTGGTTCGGAAACGAACAGACCGCGGCGCAGCGCCTGCCGGAGGAAAACCCCTGCGTAACCTGCCGCGCCCGGTGCGAAGAGGCCTGCGTCCGGCCGGGAGAAGTGCCGGTCCGCGATATCGTCAACCGCCTGTATTACCAGGTGAAACCGGAATGCGAGACGCCGGTGCCGGAAAATGAGGACCGGCTGAAATGCGACCTGTGCGGGATACCGCTGGAGAATCCGTTCCTGCTGTCTTCTTCCGTGGTGGCGAGCACTTACGACATGTGCGCCCGGGCGTTCGAGGCCGGCTGGGCCGGCGTGTGCTTCAAGACGATCTGCTCGCTCGATATCCACGAAGCCTCGCCGCGGTTTTCCGCGATTACCGGCAGCGACGGGAGCATTATCGGGTTCAAGAATATTGAGCAGCTTTCCGACCACAGCGTGGCGGAGAATATGGAAATCTTCCACCGGCTGAAAGCGAAGTATCCCACCAAGTTCATCCTGGCTTCCATCATGGGGCAGAACGAGGCGGAATGGGGAGAACTGGCCCGGCTGTGCGAGGAGAACGGCGCGGACGCGGTGGAACTGAATTTCTCCTGCCCGAACATGGCGGAGGGCGGCCTGGGGAGCGATATCGGCCAGGTACCGGAGCTGGTGGAGCGCTTCACCCGCGCCGCGAAACAGGCGTGCCGCATACCCGTGCTGGCGAAGCTGACGCCGAATGTGGCCGAGATGAGCCCGGCGGCGGAAGCGGCAAAACGCGGCGGCGCCGACGGGATCGCCGCTATCAATACGATCAAGTCGATCACCGGCGTGAACCTGCATACCTTTGTCGCCTCGCCGGCGGTGCACGGGAAGAGCGCCCTGGGCGGTTACAGCGGCAACGCGGTGAAACCGATCGCCCTGCGATTTATCTCCGAACTGGGGCAGAACCCCAACCTGAAGGGCATGCACCTGTCCGCCATGGGCGGAATCGAGACCTGGCAGGACGCAATGGAGTTCATCCTGATGGGCGGCGGTTCCATCCAGATTACGACGGCTGTCATGCAGTACGGCTACAGGATCATTGACGACCTGAAGGCGGGCCTGAATATGTACCTGGCGGAGAAGGGATTCCGGAGCGTCACCGAAACGGTGGGCCTGGGCCTGGATACCCTGAGCGAGACCACAGATACCCTGGAACGGGACACGGTGATCTTCCCGCAGTTTGTCCGGGAGCACTGCATCGGCTGCGGCCGCTGCGAAATTTCCTGCGGGGACGGCGGTCACCAGGCGATCCGCCTGGATGAGAACCGCAGGCCGGTGCTGAACGGTAAAAAGTGCGTCGGCTGCCATCTCTGCGTCCTGGTATGCCCCCAGAAGGCGATCGTTCCCGGAAGCAAACGGATTACCCGGCATTGACGGAAGGAGACAGACCGGTCACCGCACGGATATGATCCACTCCTTCGCAGGCCGCGGCTTCGCGGAGGAAACAATAGAACAATAGGGGGGATTCGATTCATGGGCAAGAAACTGTTCACGTTCATCCTGTGCGCGGTCCTGCTATGCGCGTCGGCTTCAGTCTGCCGCGCCGAGGATTACCAGCTGAAACAGGTGGTTGTGCTCAGCCGCCACAATATCCGTTCACCCCTGTCCGAAAAGGGGTCCCTGCTCGGCGATATCACGCCCCACGAGTGGTTTGAATGGACATCGAAGACCGGGGAGCTTTCCCTGCGCGGCGCGATGCTGGAAACCACCATGGGCCAGTATTTCCGCCTGTGGATGGAAAAAGAAGGGCTGTTCCCGGAAAACTATATTCCCAGGGACGGCGCGGTCCGCTTCTACGCCAACTCCCTCCAGCGCACCCAGGCGACGGCACGGTATTTTTCCGCCGGGCTGCTGCCGGTGGCTGTGGTTCCGGTGGAACGCCACATGGAATATAACCAGGGGGACAGCGTGTTCCTGCCGATCATCAACTTCATGAGCGACGACTACGCAAAGGACATCGAGGCCGAACGGGTGGCGCACATCGGCGGGGAAAGCCTGGACGCCTACCGGGATCAATTAAGCGGCGCGATCGCCCTGCTGATGGACGTGGTGGATATGAAGGACAGCGAAGCGTACGCCGGCGGGAAATACGGCGACCTGCTGGCCGATGAAACCCAGCTTACCCTGGAGGAAGGCAGCGAACCGAAGCTCACCGGCCCCATCAGAACAGCGCTCTCGGTATCCGACGCCCTGGTGCTCCAGTATTACGAGGAACCGGACGACCTGAAAGCCGCTTTCGGCCACGAACTCACCCCGGACGACTGGAAAGCCATCGGCAGCATCCTGGACACCTATGAAGAAATCCTGTTCGCTTCACCGCTGCTGGCTTCCAACCTGGCCCATCCGATCCTGAAAGAAATCTACGCGGAACTGAACGCCCAGGGGCGGGAGTTTTCCTTCCTGTGCGGGCATGATTCCACCATCGCGGCCTTCCTGGCGGCAATGGGAGTAAACAAATACGAACTGCCCGGCGCGATTGAGCCCACCACGCCCATCGGGGCGAAGGTGGTGTTTGAACGCTGGGAAAACGAGCGGGGAGAATCCTTCTTCAAGGTGGAGCTGATCTACCAGAGCGTGGAACAGCTTCGTTCCATCCAGCCCCTGTCCCTGGATACGCCGCCCATGATCGTGCCGCTATCGTTCGCGGGCGTGAAAGTGAACGAGGACGGCCTGATGGCGGAAAAGGACCTGATGAACCTGTTCCGGGAAAAGATCAACGAGATGGATGAAATCATTGAGGAATATACGGAGGAAGAAGCGGCCGAGGCAGCGTAATTAGAGGGCTGGCTGCCAAGCAGCAAAAAGGAAGGAGTTCCGTACATGAACCGACAAACGATTGGAAAAATCACGGCCTGGATGACCTTGCTGGTGTTTTTCCTGACGTATGGTACGGCGGCTGCGTCATCCGCACCCGAAACCGGGGAAAGGATCCTGACAGTTCAGGACGCGGACCGGGTTTTTGAGGGAGGCGTCCGGGCTGAAATGAACGGGATTACCGTTGTCAGCCTGCATGGCACCTGGCGCGAAATGGGAAGACAGTACGGAATGCTGATGAAGAAAGAGCTCGATGAAGTCTATTACTTTGTGGAGACGATTATTGAATACAGCGTGGGAAACGCAGACAAAGCGGCAAGCATCATTGAAACCCAGACGAAGCAGACACCTTACAGAATCAACGAATTTATCACAGGCGCCTCAGAAACATCCGGGCTGACTGTGTGGCAGCTTCAGGCGGTTAACGCGGTGGAACGCATCGGCGGCCTTCCCAGGTGCAGCGCGGCATTCTGCTGGGGCGACTATACTTCCGGAGAGCTGGTTATCGGCCGGAATTATGATTATTCCGAAGCGTTCGCGCTGCTGAAAGACGACGTGGCGGTAACGGTCTATCATCCGGCTGACGGATCGCTTGCCACCGCGACGATCGGATACGTCGGGGAAATATACGCCGTTAACGCGATCAACGAAAAGGGGATATTCCTGGAACTGAACAACGGAAAACCATCTGCGAATATCAAATCACCCGATTCCCGGATTACCGGTACCACCATGCTGTTTGAAGCCATGTTTGAAACAGACGAGCTGGATGACTGGGATCTGTTCTTTCATACAACCAACTGCAGTTCTTCCTACATCATCAACGTGGCGGACGACCGCCTGGCCCGGTCGTATGAATGGTGTCCGATCGGCGTAAAGCAGGGCGGGGAGGATCTGCCGGAAGGACTGCTGGTTTCCACGAATTATTATGTGAATTCAGGCTGGCTGTTTGCCACGCCTTCAGACGCGGCATCCTGGGAAGGACTGACCCGCCGGAAGAACCTGATTTCGCTGTGCGAGGCTTCAAAAGGCCGGATTGACGCTCAAAAAATGATGGATATCATTGAAACGCCGCTGGAAGAAGGCGGGGCACAGAACGAACTGACTGTATACCAGATGGTGGTTGTTCCGGAAACAAGGATGATGTGGCTTCGCGTCATCGGAGGCGCAGACTGGACACAGATCGACCTTTCCGGATTCCTGGAATAATAAAAAGCTTTACTTTCTTTCCCGTTCATTTTTCCGCCGAAGAAGGACACCGGCGGCCTCCCGGAACCGCGCGGCGGCAGACATGGCTTCATCCTCGCTGACGCGGTTAAAAAATCAAAATCGCCGCTTCCGGAACGAAGGCCTTCCAGGGCCGGGTTTGCCTGCCATTCCTTGTCCGCGGCCGGGCAGAACTGCTCCACTGCTTCGACGCTGACCCGGAGAAGGATTCTTCTTTCCGGTCGGACGTAGTATTCAAATTCCGGCTCTTTCCGGGATGGACCGACGGTTGATTTCATGCTATCCATATTCCTGATCCTGCCTTACCTGAGTATGTTTTACTTGATGAGATCAATGTCGTCCGGCTCGGTCAGACGGTCGTAAAGCTCGTACGATTCCTTCAGCAGCTGCGCTTTCTCCTTCTGGGAGGTTTTCGGATTCCGCCGGATTTCATAGTTGATGTGTTCCACCATTTTGGTCACAAGGCTTTCCGAAGTATGGAACTGCAGCTCAAAAATGATCCCGGAGGGGGACTCCACCTGGACGTTCACCCTGCGGTAAGGCGTTTATGCGAATAAGTCTGCCATGTATTCTTGACCTTGACAAACCGGTATCCTTTCTCTTCCAGCTTTTCCCTTGTCAGCAGATAATTCCATACCAGTGTGTCCGGTGTACCCAGCTGGGTATACCGGATAATATCGTGTATCCCTTCGGCGGCCTCCAGGTAGGTGATCGGGGCGCCGGCGGCTTTGGCCACCGCCATATCGCCGGCGATTTTGTCCGCGATCCGGCAGACGCCTTTCGCGTTTTCACCGGCGGACTTGAGACGGAAACCGATGCCGAACAGTTCCGCTCCGATTTCCTCCGAGATGTCGAACAGATCGGCGGTGATCGCCGGTTCCGCCGCGACGCAGCGCCGGTAGTATTCCACCGCTTCCTCCTGAAGCTGGCTGCTGATGTTGGCCAGGTACTGTTCGGGCAGCGCCCTGTTTTCCTCTTCCGTGGGCCGGGTCGGGCATGGGGTTTTGCAGAACGACCGCGAAGTCCTCGTATTCCTTCCGGATCTCCGAGTTTTCAGGCAGCTTCTCCGCTTCCTGCAGGCACCAGTCCGCAATCTCGCTGTTGTAGTCCCACAGGATGAGCAGGTTGACAAACAGGCTTTCGCTGACGTCGTCCGCCGTTGCTGTTCCCCCCAGGCAGGCCAGGGGCAGCAGCATCAGGGCCAGCAGGAGCGCCAGCAGCGCGCCGGCTTTTTTACGCTCTTCCGGGAATGGTTTCTCATGGTTTTCCGCCTCTCTTTACGCTGTACCGCTTTTCGTTTACTGTCCGTTTACTGTCCCCAAAAGTTTTACTGTCCGTTGACTGTCCTGTCAAGTCCAGACCAGTATTTCTTCCATTGCGGGCATGGGAATGCGATTGCCCGCAGCGCGTCTTCCTGCCATTCAGATCCGGTCGTTCATCCAGTCCAGGACCTGCTGCCGGGTTTCCAGCGCCGCGGAGGCGCCGACGGCTGTGGCGCAGATGGCGCCGCAGGCATTGGCGAACCGCAGCGCTTCCTCTTTTGATTTTCCGCGCAGCATCTCCGAGATGAAACCCGCGGCAAAGTTGTCGCCGGCGCCGGTGGCGTCCACAGCCCGGATGCTGTAGCCGGGCAGCACAAGGGTTTCTTCCGCGCTTTTCAGCAGGCACCCGTTTCGGCCCAGTTTGATGATGACATTCCTGACCCCGTAATCCAGGAACACATCCGCCATTGCTTCCGGCTCTTCTTTGCCGGTAAAGTAACGCGCCTCGTCCTCGTTCGGCGTAATATAATCGATCAGCGGGAGGGATTCCCTTAAATCATCCAGCGCCAGGATCCTGAAGTTCGGCAGTTTGGTATCCGCCAGCGTGATCCGGCCGGCCGCTTTGGCGGCCGCCAGTATGACGCGGACGATTTCCGGATCATCAAAGGGCGTACGGAACAACGATCCCAGCATTACCGCCCTTGTATCCGCAAGGCGGAATTTCTCCGGATGAAAGTTGTATTGATGCGCATTGTTCGTGATGGATTTCCGTGATCCGTCAGGATTCACAAACATGGTTGTGACAGGCGTCGCGGGGGATTCGGCGACCAGGCCGGTGTCCACGCCGGCCTGCTCCAGCACCTGCCTCACCATGGCTCCCGCGGCATCCCGGCCGAGGGCGCAGAGCACGGCGGTTTTCAGGCCCAGCTTCGCTGACGCGACAGATGCGTTAACCGCTTCGCCTCCGGCGTTCAGGGAACAGGATTCCGCAATATAACCGGACGCGGATACCGGCTCCGGCTGAAAGCCGCGGATAATGGAATCCACAAGCGCCATACCGATACAAATCAGGTCGAACTGTATATTCTTTGCCATTCTTCCTCCGTATGAAGACAATATGTTTTCAGGCCGCGACCCGTTTCTTCCTGGTCCGGGGAAAACATGACCTTACGACCGCCTCTCTTTTCATAAAATATCATAAATTGCATCTTTTTTACATGCCAGCGTTCAAAAAAACGTAAAAATTCCATTTTTGCGCAAAGTCATCAGTCGGTGCCAACAAAAGGTATTGCCTTTTCAATCAAGTCCGGACACACATTCCATTGACATGACAGGATCCGCGTGGTAAAGTCAATTTGTCAAAAAGAACAGACAAAAATATCACTTATATGATGTTTGATGACTGATTATAGCCCAACATATCAAACTTTTCACGGTTTGTCCGGGAAAACTGCATCGGCCGCGGCCGATGCAGTTTTTTCTGCGGGGACGGCGGGTATCGGGGCTTTTCACCGCAGAAAAACATTGACTTAGAGCCTGCTTTAATCTATAGAATCATCACAGAAAAGAGATCAAGGGACAGACGGGCATACGGCGTTTTGTTCATGACGGATTTCAGAACAGGACCGGATTTATGATGCGGGAGGAATGAAAATGCTGATTCAGAACGCTTCCTGGATTACCATGGAAGGCGCGGCATCCACGGCGGTGCCTGTATTCCGGAAAAGATTTGAACGCGGGAAGGCGGTTCGATCCGCGGTGCTGGAGGTAACGTGCGACGGCGTCTATGAAGCTGTATTGAACGGCTGCAGGGTCGGCCGTTTTATCCTTGCGCCCGGCTGGACGGAATACCGGAAGCGCCTGCAGGTACAGTCCTATGACGTGACGGAGTTGCTGGAAAAGGAAAATACGCTGGAGATCTCCGTGGCAAACGGCTGGTTCCGGCGCACGAACGCGCCATGGACTGGAACGAAAAATCCGGATGAATTCCTGCCCGCGATGCTGATCGCCGCCCTGCGCCTGGTCCGGGACGACGGAAGCGAGACGCTGATCATGACGGACGATACCTGGGAAGTATCCGAAAGCACCGTGACGCTGAGCGGAATATTTATCGGCGAAGACGCGGACATGACCCGGAAACCGTGCTTTGAACCCGCCCGAGTCTGTGATTTCCCGAAAGACAACCTGATACCGCAGGAGGGGCCGGAGGTTCACGAGCAGGAGACGGTTTTCCCCCGCGCTTCCTTCAGGACGCCGCGGGGCGAATGGGTTATTGATTTCGGACAGAACCTGACAGGATACATGGCTTTTGAAGTCAACGCCCACGCGGGTGAAAAACTGTCTGTGTCAACCGCGGAGGTACTGGACAAAGACGGGAATTTCTATACGGCAAATTACCGCTCGGCCCGAAGCCAGCTCCACTATATCTGCAGGGAAGGAAGACAGAGCTACAAACCGAGGTTTACATTCTTCGGATTCCGGTATCTGCGGATTGACGAAGCGCCGGAAGGATTCAGCGCCGACCAGATCCGGGCAATCGTACTGCACTCGGAGATGAAACGGACCGGATGGCTGAACAGCAGCGATCCCATGCTGAACCAGCTTTTCAGCAATATCATCTGGAGCCAGAAAGGAAATTACCTGGACATTCCCACTGACTGCCCCCAGCGGGACGAGCGGTACGGCTGGACCGGGGACGGGCAGATATTCTGCAGAACCGCCACGCTGCAGTATGACGTACGGCAGTTCTTCCGGAAATGGCTGGCGGACATGCGCGCGGCCCAGTACGGGAACGGCTGGGTGCCGGAAGTCATTCCGAGCCTGACCGCCTACAAACCCGGCGGCGGCGCATGGTCGGACGCGGTAACGATTATTCCCTGGCAGCTGTACCAGACTTACGGGGATGAATCATTCCTGTCTGATATGTATGACGCCATGGAAAAATGGGTGGCGTATATTCCCACCGTAAGCACGACGGAAGATTTATGGACGGGGTGCTGGACCTACGGGGACTGGCTGGCGCTGGACGCTCCGGAAGACTATCATCCGGCCACGATCGAGCTGGCCAAGAGGGGATACAGCAACGACGACCTGATCTGCAGCGCTTTCTATGCCAATTCTGTGGATATCCTGATCAAAGCAGGCAGGGTTTTGCAGCGGGACGTCAGCGGGTATGAGGCGCTGCACAGCCGGATTGTTGCCGCTTTCCAGGCCCGGTTCGGCGGACAGCTGAATACCCAGACTGAGAAAGTCCTGGCACTGCACTTCAACCTGGCGGATCAGCCCCGGGCCCTGGCGGACGCTTTGGCCGAGCAGATCCTTTCCTGCGGAACGAAGATGCAGACGGGCCTGGTGGGAACCCCGTATCTCCTGCATGAACTGAGCCGTTACGGATATCCGGATATCGCGTGGTCCCTGCTGCTGCGGAAAGAGTATCCGGGATGGCTGTATTCCGTTTCCAAAGGCGCTACCACTATGTGGGAACACTGGGACGGAATCAAACCGGACGGCACCTTCTGGGATGACGATATGAATTCCTACAACCACTACGCTTACGGTTCCGTGGCGGACTGGGTGTTCAGCGCCGCATGCGGGATCCAGCCGGCGGAACCGGGTTATGCCAAAGCCCGGATCACACCGACGCCCGATCCGCGCCTGAAGCATCTGAGCGCGGTCCTGGACACGGTTCATGGACGGATCCGGTCCTTCTGGAATTATACGGAGGACGGCATCCGGTATGAAATCGACACGCCCGTTCAGACAGAGATTGTGATCGGCGGGAAAAGCGTGACGGTTGAAAAAGGAAGCTATGTTTTCGGCGAGTGAGAGATGAAAGACGCTCAGGGAGGCACCCTTCCTGAGCGTTTCCATCAGAATCCGCAGGCACGGAGATAACGGTAACTGCGGCGGAGGCATTCCATCGGATCCTCCCCGTAACAGTCGTCCTGTTCCACAAGCATATATTCCGTTCCGCCGGCTTCCGCCTTTTCAAAAACGCGGTCGAAATTGATATTGCCCTCGCCGAGGACAGCCATTTTCCGGCCGTAGGCATAATCCTTGAGGTGAATGCAGGGGATACGGCCGCTGAGATTTTCCAGCCACCGGGCCGGATCGGCGCCGCCGGCCTGCACCCAGAAAGTATCCAGGGTGAAACCCATTATATCGGCGGGGACGTCTTCCGCCAGATGCTCCAGCACGGTCCGCCCGTCCGGCAGATGGCGGAATTCACCATCGTGGTTATGGAACATGAAATACTTGCCGCCGGCCAGCAGTTTCCGGGCAACCGGCGGGAACAGCCGGATAAAACGGTCGTAGGTCATATTACTGTCCGGATCAAAGGACCAGTATCCGAGGCCGATCCTGCCGCAGCCGAACAGATCATGATCCCGGATGACGTTTTCCGGTTCATCCAGCAGCCGGGCCTGGGGCGTATGCGTCAGCGCGCACTTAAGGCCGGTCCTTTCCAGCTGCGCCTTCAGCCAGTCCGCCGGAAAGGGGCACGTTCCCGAAACCTGGACGACCGGATAACCGATATCCGCGATCCGGGACAGGGTTTCCGCAAAGCCGTCCAGGGTCTGGCAGCTTTCACGGACGGTATACATCTGGGCACCGATCTGCATGGCTTTACTCCTTTATCGTAACGGATTACCGCTCAATCCGGTACAGGTCATACCGTCCGGGCTGGGAACGGACTTCAAATACGGTTTCACCGCCGCGCGTATACAGCGGCGGTATTTTCATTTTCTCCCCGGTGCGGAAATCATTCCGCTCCGGCATGACCAGCGCCGAGGCTTCTCCCAGCACATGGAGCCGGATGGTCGCCGGCTGGGCTTCGGAGGTTACGTAGGGATAAACAATCAGCGTGTCATTATCATACACAAACAGGCTGACACCGCTGCCCGCCTCCAGGTAAACGTTCCGGACGGGAAGGGCGCGGCGGATGCGGGTCAGGACCGACCGGGGCAGTTTGTACAGGTCGGGGAAGCTGTCCGGGACGGCCAGCGTCAGCATTTCCCCGCGCCCGTACGTATCCCGGAGCAGGAGGCCGAAGCTTTCCTCCGTATCCGCGACTTTGACCAATGCCCATGTGGCATTGTTCCGGAACTCGCAGACCGGAACCGAGACTTCTTTCCGGCCCTTCGGATAATCCACGGCCGGGAAGGGGGACGCGGCTTCGACCCGATAGCTGCTTCCGCGGATGTGCCTTCCGGGGATTCGGATGGACGTCATCCGCCGGATTCCCCGGTCCATGGCGGCTTCCAGGAAGCCGCTGGTAACCAATGCCTTTCCGCCGCCGGCAACATACCGGTCCAGTCTTTCCACAATATCCGGATCACAGGCGGCGGCCTTTGTCAGCAGGATGCTTTCGGCGGATTCCGGCCAGTAAGGCGTACAGACCACCGGCAGGCCGCACATACCCAGGAAGTCCTGCAGGTTATCCTCTCCCTGACTGTTGTCCGGCAGGTAACAGGTGATCCCGACCGGGTTTCCGCAATGATCCAGGACCCGGTCCAGCTTGTCCAGGTGGTACCCGAGGGCGGGAACCAGGGGACTGTCCGAGAGCGCCTGGAAGCAGAACAGCATGATCTCCTGCGGTTTTGAAAACGCGGTCAGGTATGCCTGCTCCAGGTACTGGTCCATGATATGAAAATCGAAAGGATCGAACCAGCCGCCGCCGTTCCGCCCGGGACACATATGCTCGAAATAGGTCATCAGGGAGAAACTCAGATACCGCGGCAGGTGCTGGTCCGTGGTGACGGTATCCCGCGCTTCCGTGCCGGTATAAACCATGTCGAACAGGTCCCGCTGGCCGGCCGGATTGTAGCCGGTTTCCTGGTAGCTTTCCGCCCAGTTCGGATACTTGATCGTAATCCGGCAGTCCGGGTTTGCCGCTTTCGCGGGAGCGATCATGTCCTCCCGGCTGACTTTTTCCATCAGAGCCAGGCGATACGCCTGCCAGCTGCCGTCCGTAATCCCATGGGCGCGGTTATAGGCGTCCCTGGCTTCCCGGCAGGCGTCACAGGTGCAGTTGGTAAAGAAGAAGTCGTCGATGATGAATTCCGGGAACTGTTTTGCGGTGAACACGCTGGCCCGGTGAAGCATGTCCAGCATTTTCGGATCGTTGTAACAGAACGTGTCAAACAGCCGCTGCTTCGGTTCATCCCCTTCCGGGGTGGGGATCGTGGTGGTCAGGCCGCCGGCCACTTCCAGGCCGTGGCGCTCAAACACGGATTTGCAGAGGCGGACCTGCTCTTCGGACGCAAGCAGGCCGGAACGGAAAGGCTCCAGGTATACCTTATCCGGACGTAGGTATTTTTCAAAAAACAGGATGTTCTTTTCCAGCTTTTCTTCTTCAGCGCGGGCAGTTCCCTGGGCGACGAAATAATAGACCAGCCTGAAATTGCGGTAATGATTCATGATGTTCTCCTTTGCGGGCAGCCTGCCTGTCGATCAATGTTTTCTAAACAGGATCATATTCCTTCAAGCCTACTCTAAGTCAATGGCCCTGCGGAAAAAACCGGGACAGCCGGCCGGCGGATATCCATCCGGAACCCAAATTGAATTTCAAGTATTGACTTAGAGTTAACTTCAAGAATTAAGATGGTACGCAAGGAGGGAACGAATATGCCACAGACTGTATTGATTACGGGTACCGGAAGACCGTATGCCATGGGATTCAACCTGGTGAAACGCTACCTGGAAAACGGCGACCGTGTGTTCGCTTCAGTCCGCAGGCCCTCAGAGGCATTGGAAACGCTGAAGGAACAGTATCCCGACCAGCTGAACATCCTCACCATGGACATTTCTTCCACCGAATCGGTTTGCGCGGCGGCAAAGGAAGCGGAAAAACTGACGGACCGGATGGACCTGATCATCAACAACGCGACGACGGCGTCCGCGGATACGATGAAGGAACTGCCGGATTTTAACCTGGACCTGATCGCCCCCGCGGTGGATGTCGGCGCGGTCGGCCCGATCCGGGTACTGAAAGCATTCCTGCCGCTGCTGAAGAAAAGCGAAACCGGCGCGCTGGTGGTCAATATCTCGTCCGAAGCCGGCAGCATCGGCAAGTGTTACCGGAACTACTACCTGGATTACGGTACGGAGAAAGCAGCCCTCAACATGCTTACCATGACCATGCACAATTATTTCAGGGACGATCCGAAGCTGAACATTATCTGCCTGCATCCCGGCTGGATGCGGACCAATCCGGGAAATAACGAAGCGCCGCTGGATCCGTATGAACACGCGGAAACACTGCGCAGGCTGTTTGAGACAAAGCGGCACGACAAGGAAGGCCCGGTCTTTATCACTTATACCGGAGAGCCCTATCCCTGGTAATGAAATACGGGAGGAAAGCAATCAAATGAAAATGATCAACGTCGTAAACGGTCCCCGGAACATTTCCAGCATCATCCTCGGATGTATGCGTATGCCCGCGCTGTCCGCGGAAGCCGCAGCCGCCATGATCCGCACCGCGGCGGAAGAAGGCGTCAATTTCTTTGACCACGCCACCTGCTACGGGGACGGAGAGGCGGAAACCCGTTTCGGAGACGCGTTCCCGCTGTCCGGCCTGAAGCGGGAGGACGTGTTCCTGCAGAGCAAATGCGGACTGCACTTTGACCGGAAGGAATTTGACTGGCGCAAAGAGGATATCCTTACCAGCGCGGAAGAGAGCCTGCGCCGGCTGAAGACCGACTACCTGGACGCGCTGCTGCTCCACCGGCCGGACCTGCTGTTCGATCCGGAGGAGGTGGCGGAAGCTTTCAGCCAACTGGCGGAAAGCGGAAAAGTCCGGTACTTCGGCGTCAGCAACGTTTCGCCCGGCCAGCTGGAACTGCTGAAGAAATACGTCCGCCAGCCGCTGGTGTTCAACCAGCTGCAGTTTTCCCTGGACCAGACCCAGCTGATTGACGGCGGATTATATGTGAATAACATGACCACGGACCGGTCCATCAGCCGGGACAACGGACTGCTGGATTACTGCCGCCTGCACGATATCACGATCCAGGCCTGGTCGCCGCTGCAGTTCGGCATGTTCAAAGGCTGCTTTGTGGACCATCCCGATTTTCCGGAACTGAACAAGGCGCTGGGCGAACTGGGCGAACAATACGGTGTGCCCAAAACGGCGGTTGCCATCGCCTGGATTCTCCGCCATCCGGCCCGGATGCAGGCTATCGCGGGAACAATGAATCCGGACCATTTCCGGGACATCTGCGCTGCCGCCAAGGTCGAAATGACCCATCAGGAATGGTACCGGCTGTACCTGGCCTCCGGAAAATTCCTCCCGTAATCTCCGGCCGGTCCGGGCACAGATCCGGGAACCGGCCAAACCTTCCGTGAAGACGGAAAGATATCGAAAAAAATGCAGCCTGCGAGCTGCATTTTTTCCATTCGCCGGCCAAAGCCCCGGTCAGTCTTTCCGGATCCTGGCAATCTGCGGATTGGTGAATTCCTTTTCCCCGGTCACTTCCCGGATTACCTCGATGCCATCCGGAAAACAAACTTCGTCATCGGCGCTGTAGAGCTCGACTTCCAGCAGCGCCTGGTTGTCCCACTGGGGATAGACGTCGATATTATAGTACAGCCCGTTCTCGCTGAGGCACCAGCGGTCCTTGCGGATCGTCCGGTATTCCGGATCGGCCTGCATCAGCAGGTCCCGGAACTCATGGCGGGTCAGGCGCTCTTCCATTTCAATCCGTTTGCCGTCCACGCTGCGCTTGCGGGTTTTGAAATACACATAGCCTCCGTCGCAGCCCCGCTGGCGGATCCGGATGGTTTCCCCCGGGATCTCGCTGCGGAGGTATGCCTGTATGATTTCCACATGCTGGCAGTTCGGCCGCCGGCCGAGCGTATCCGGATCCGGCCGGGCAATTAGGTATTTCCGCTTGGTTTCCATCGGCCTGGGTTCGCCCAGGAAGGAGGAAATCTCCCGGATCAGGGCCAGCATCTTTTCATCGAAACTGTACCGGTTATCGATGATCCGCAGATGGGGGTGGCCGGTCCAGGCAGCAATCAGGCGGTCGTCTGATTCAATGGCGCCTTCCACGGTTTCGTAACGGGCGGCGTTGTTCGCGTAGGTATAAAACTCTTCCGCGCCCTTGGCCGCGGTCACCAGGTGGAAGACCGCGTCGTAATGATCCCGGAGTTCCACCTCCGTGGTACCCAGCTTATCCAGGACATAACGAAATTCGTCTTCCGACATATAGGCGCGGTTGTCCAGGGCGCCGCGGTCACAGACCACCAATACCTTGTCCGCTTCAAAAGTCCGGGCGACCGCGGTGAAGATCTCTTCCTTGGCCAGCATCAGCTGGGTCAGCCGGTACTGGTATTCCTTGTTGTCGCGGGTCAGTTTCCAGGGGGCGCCGCCGTTGCTGAGCTGGGTCGCGGTTTCATCGACGAACAGGACCAGCCAGCCTTTCTGGGTGAACGCGTTCTGGATCCAGCTCATGGCAGTGGTTTTCCCCGCACAGGGGCCGCCGGTGATCACGATCCGAATGAAGGTCTGTTTACGGGGATCGCCGGTCATGTCCTGGATTCCGGAAGCCGGCACAGGAACGCTGTGCGCAGGTTTCTCATCAGTCAGATTCATCGGGTTCATGAATTCCTCCAAAGCATTTCT
>JAEEGL014341434.1_pt1 | contig 17279 bp, 16 predicted proteins | sample 9134231 | NCBI WGS metagenome assembly JAEEGL01 (sample SAMN16246548, study PRJNA631951) | gut metagenome | biome: gut microbiome; feature: rumen; material: fiber-attached | host: Bos | place: Iran: Karaj | collected 2018-10
CTCACACCCTCAACTTCAACTTCCCCATCCCCGTCCTCACCGGCCTCTCCACAACCTTGAACTCAAAATCAACATCCACATTCGTCAGATCAAAAAGCTTCGCCAGGTCACCTACGCCCTCCCGATTCTTCATCGTCACATACAGCGTCGCCTTCCCCGGCTCCGTCTGCCCGATCTGCACATAGTCGGCCACATCGAATGCCTTGTGGTGCCGCCCGAAAATCAGCGCCGTCAACGGAATCTTCTTCCCGTTCTTGTCCTCAATGAAATCTCCACTCCGCCCTTCCTTGATAGCGAACTCCTCCACAAGTCCACCCTCCGACACCTTTGTCGCCTCAACCAAGTCCCCCGTATCGTACCTTATCAACGGCATATCGAAATTGTGGAAACTCGTCCCGATCAAATGGCCATCCGCCACCTCGGCCAACCCGTATGTGGCAAATGGGCGATACCGATTGCTGCAATCGTTGTCATACGCCAGCACACACATCTCCGTATGGCCATACCAGGAGATCCACCGAAGCCCGTACTCTTCAAACTTCTCCTTCATGTACGGCAACGGAAATTCGCTGCTGAGAAGCAACCCCTTTACATTCCTAAACAGCTTTTGCGTTTCATCCTTCCCAAACGCCGCCTCGCATTCCAGCATGAACTGGTAAATCGAACTCGGATACCCATGAAACCATTTCACATTGCGTCTCGCAAAAAGCCGTTCCAGCTTAGACGCATAGTCCTTCACGTTCAGGTAAGTATTGATGATATACTCGTTGTGGACCGGATTATAGGCAAACGGACGCTTCCCAAGATTCTTGCCGCGGATGGCCAACTTCAAGTCGGTATATTTATACCCCAACCGTTCCCAGATCGTATGCATGTGCGCCCACTCGCGCGCCCAACAATTCTTGTCCATCCAGAATGCCGTCGGCTCCCCCGAACTGCCGCCCGTATTCAACTTGTACACACCTCTAAACTCACCAAAGTGCGCTCGTGTCCAGTCCTTGTCAATCACCGGTACTTTCTTGATATCTGCAAACGATTCTATCTTCAAGCTCAATACATTGGCCTGTGCATACAATTCACGGTAGCAGGGAATATGCTCTCGCGCATATTCGAATATCTTGCGGAAGTGCGCTATTGAATATTCTTCGCGTTCCGCCGTCGAAGCCTGAACAAACTTTAAACATTCCGTCTTCGCTTGCGGATACACCTTCCCCAGCCGCAATTCAAATGGCACCTTCGCGAGCCATTTGCCGGCACAATACGGAACATGCTCCGTAAACGTCTTAAGTACCTTACGCACAAAAACGATTCCCTGTCTTATCATTTGCCTGAACAATGAGGGCATTAAAGCCAGCTAATCAACACATGTTTCAGGCAATAATTGTTTTTGTAATTTTGACCGTATAACACGTGAATCAAAATCACCATGTCTTCCTTCTGGAATTTTACTTGGAATCCCACTTTTCCGCATTTCCTCTACCTTTAGATCAATTACATCAGCCACCCAGACGCGCAAAGAAGCCCATACTACTCCAGCACGCCCATCTCGCCACGCGCCAAACTTAAGCCAATAATAAAGAAATCTAATACAGTTCCTACACGGAACTTTTTTCAACACCTTCCTCAAAAACGCCTTACGCTGTAAGGCTGTTCCCAATAATACAGGTCGTTCATCATTACTTACTGGACGTGCTTGCTGAATCGCCTCGCGTGTCGTCCAAAGATTCTGCTTCTCGTACCATTCATGGAGATTGAGAGTGTCCTTGTGCTCCAAGATGCCATCCAAATGTCCGATTCCACCAGGCACGCGGAAATGCTCATTGCAAGCCACTTGTGTTACGTTACATTTTCCAGTACGAAACAGCCGCAGATTGGGTGCCGTTGCATGAAGTGGCCTACCCATGAACCAAAGACGCCATTTGACAGTATAACCATCAATCGTTTCCGGTACACCAGCATCAAACAAATTCCCTAAAGCCTGGACAAGTGAATCCGAAAACCGCTCATCCTGGGCCATAAAGAATACCCAGGGTGTCATAATTGGTAGCGAATCCAGCATCCATTGGAACTGATCGCTTGAATTCACATAATGGCGCTGCACGATCTTGATCCCACGACGTAAACATATATCTACGGTCTGGTCTATCGACAGACTGTCAACGACAAAAACATCGGACACAAAAGGCTCGATCGAATCAAATAGTTCGTCAAGATGCCCCTCTGCGTTCAGAGTTGGAATCAAAACCGTTATAGGTAATTTCATGGCAGCACCTCGCCTTAGGCAAATGCATTTACCAATCGAATCACTTCCGCGACTTCCTGATCAGTCATCACTGGCGAAATGGGAAGACTCAATATCTCGCGATGCATCCGTTCGGTAACAGGAAGTTTCAATCCAGAGAATTCCGTGTAGGCGCCTTGCTTATGCGGCGGCGTTGGATAGTGGATGTTCGTCTGCACCCCATTGTCCGTCAACCACTTGTCCAATCTGTCGCGCTCCTTACACGTCACCGCAAAGACATGCCATACATGGGGCAATCCAACAACCTCTGATCTACATGTTTCTACATGTTCAACACGGCTAAGATCAGGCAGTTCAATCAGCGGGTTATTAATCTCGGCGCAATAACGGGCGGCAATCTCGGCGCGACACCGGTTGTCTTCATCCAAATACGGTAACTTTACTCCAAGCCATGCTGCCTGTATCTCATCAAGACGGGAATTGATTCCCTTGTAGATATGATGGTACTTGTAGTCGCTCCCATAGTTTCTGATGGCACGAACCTTTGCCGCCAACTCATCGTCGTTCGTGGTCACCGCGCCACCATCTCCAAGACACCCAAGATTCTTGCCAGGATAGAACGAGAATCCACTGGCGTCCCCCAAGTTGCCGCAACGCCGCCCATCGAACATTGCACCATGCGCTTGAGCCGAGTCTTCAATCACTTTCAGCTTGTATTTCTTCGCCAATCCCCATATTTTCGTCATGTTCATCGCGCGACCATAAAGGTGTACCACCATTATGGCTTTTGTTCGCGGCGTTATGGATGCCTCAATCAGATCCTCGTCAATGAGACGTGTCTCCCATTTCGGTTCAACGAGTACCGGTGTACACCCATTCTCACTTATCGCCAATATGCTTGCGATATATGTGTTCGCCGGAACGATGATCTCATCGCCAGGGCCAAAATCATATGCCTTGATTATGAGATTCAATGCGTCTAAACCATTGGCCACGCCAATACAATACTTTACGCCACAGTATGAGGCGAAGGCCGTTTCGAACCGTTCGACTTCTTTCCCAAGCAGATACCAACCTGAATCAAGAACACGTTTCGTTGCCGCATCCAACTCGGAGCGGAAACGTTCATTCACTTTTTTTAGGTCGAGGAACTTAATCATTTGTCCAATTCCTTGGCGGGATTACCGATCACAGTCACGTTAGGCGGCACATCCCTAGTCACAACCGCTCCTGCTCCAATTCTGCAACCATTCCCCAACCTCACCCCGGGTAGAATCGTTGCATTGGCACCGATGGAAACGTTATCCTCAACTATGGTCTGCAAGAGGTCAAATTCACGATTGCCACTTTGGGGGTACTTGTCATTGCAGAATGTCGCATTGGGGCCAATAAACACATTGTCACCGATGCGCAAACCATCCCACAATTGCACACCGCATTTTACCGTCACATTATTACCAATAACCACATCGTTTTCAATAAAAGTCTGTGCGCAGATGTTGCAGTTTCTACCGATTCGTGCCCCTTTGAGGACAATGACAAACTGCCATATCCTAGTACCATCCCCGATTAACGATGTCTGAACATCTGCTAACTCATGAATTTGTGTTGCCATCACAGCATCTCCCAATTTCCTTGAATGCTTCATAGTTCCTTATATAATCGTTCTCATCGTAATGTTCGCTCGCCAATACCATTAGAACGGCATCTTTCGAAAATTCTTTCATGTTCCGCCATACCAAACCTTCAATCAAGAGTGCCTTGTCTGGCCAATCGAGACGGCATTCGCTCTTCGTACCATCAGGCATTTCATATTCAATCGTACATGCACCCGAGACACAGATGAGCAACTGCTTGAGCTGCCTATGGGCATGCCTCCCGCGAATCGTCCCAGGGGTCGTATCATAGATGAAATACGATCGCTTGATCTCGAACGGAACGCACTCCGACAATGCTTCAAGCGCAATCAGCTTGCCTCGTTCATCACCATGTAGTGGAAGAGTTAGTGGTTGTACATTGGCCTGCATGTCAGACTCCTTATGCTCAATTCACTTAAAAATCGCGCTATAATCATAAGGCGAATTCTTGTCAAATGTTTGGACGACAAAACGTGATATGCTTCGAATCAAATATGCCAACATGAATGCCGCGACAAAGAAACCTATAATGTTCAATGGGAAATACTGATTATAGGCCGATGTCTGGAGATACGGAGAACTTATATATACCTCAAGGCACAAGGCCCCAAGAAATCCTACGGCCTGGCCCAACCTCGTACCCATGAATACGGCAATCTCATAAGATCGTGAAATCAGATAAAGGCCATATATGACTCCAACCATTGGGAGAAGAACTGCGACTCGAACAGGCATCAAACACGGACACCTTTGCACAATGTCGAGGAAACCATAATGTGCCACGACAGACAGTACCGACACGGTAAGGCCACGATATATTCTGATTGGCCCGCCAGTCATCTGTTCCTTGTTGCGCATACCCAACATGGCACCAAGAAGCATGAAGATAAAAAGGTACAACCACTCAAACTTGCTGGATCCGAACATTGCCATAGCGAAACGTGGTGAATAACAGAGTCCCCACCACGTAAGTACCGCTACCCACACTAGTCCCATTACAAGCCTCAAATAGTCAAAGAAAAATCTTCGTATTATATAAATCGCGACATAATGCACCATAATACACTTGACAAACCAATATCCACCAGTCGGGCACCACCCATCAAACAACGTAAGAGGCGTTAACGGTAAAGGTAACACAGATGCTGCAATAACATCCCATACAATTATTGATGGATAGATACGAACAATTCTTCGCTTATACCAATTGTCAAATCGATCCATGCGGCCAAGAAACAATTTGTATCCCGAACAGAAGAAAAAGAGTGCATCGCCCAATACCCCACCAGTCGCCAATGGCTTGAAACACCCCACATACATTTCCTCAAGATGAGAGTTCACTACCATCAGGATAGCAACAAACATCAAGAAGTCAATTCCTGCATCCCTTCGCTTCATCTAGGTGCCTTTCTCTGTTGACGATTCAATCAATCTTCACCCATTCTGGCCTATCCACACTCCCTAGCAGCCATTCATACGCCGCCTTCATTTTCGAGACGATGCCCTTCCACGAGAAATCCCGACGAATCCACTCGCGTCCTCGTGTGCCCATCGCCGCCCTTCCCTCTTCACCCATCGACATCAGCTCATCCAACGCCACCGCCAGCGGCTCCACGCCTACTGGCACCCAACGTCCGCACCGTTCCCGTTCAAGTCCTTGCCACGGCGTCCCCTGGCTCGCAATCACGGGCGTCCCGCTCACCAGCGCCTCCGCCACCGTTACGCCAAAATTCTCCGTGTCGCTCGGCAACACATAGATGTCCGCATTGGCTAGAAACTCGTACTTCGCCTGTCCATTGATCTCCCCCACGAACGACACACGCGGCAACCGCCGCTCCGCCACAAGTCCCTTCAATTCCTCCAGCATTCCGCAATCCGGCCCTGCAATCACCAGCTCCCATCCATCCCGCGCCACCCGTTCCCATGCCCTCACCAGCCGACCTACCCCCTTCACCTTGTGTAGCCGTCCGAAGAAAACAATTCTCTTCCGCCTCACCTCTGCTTCTCTGCTTCTCTGCGCCTCTGCGTTAAAAACATCTACTTCAGGGACATCCATCCCTATCGGTACAATCGCCACCGGCTGCCTATACCCCAACGCCCTAATCTCTTCATACTCCTTCATGCATGTCGCATGCCACATGTCCGTCGCCGCCATCGCAGTATACTGCCCACCGAACCACCCGAAGAGTTTCTTCTGAAGCCAATGATGTTTGAGCGACCATTCGGCAAGAGTACCTCGCGGTGCATTGACAAGTTTGCACTTGCTTCCCTTTGTCGCCATTGCCGGATACACATTAGGGAACATCCAAAATGAATTGTTGTGGATAATGTCTGCATTCTTACATGCCTCTTTTAGCCCCTTCAGCATTTCAGGCGAACGACCTATTCGCGGATGCGGGAAACGCTTTACAGGATATGCATGAACCGGGAACGAGAACTCGCGAGTGGGAATCCTCCCGACGAAATGGAGCGACACGTTGCAACCATTCTCAACAAGACCGCAACACAATCTCGGAACGGAATACGACGGCCCACTCGACTCGTCCCCAATCGAAGGTATTACCTGAATAATCCTCATAATTTGCTATACGGTCCCTAGAGGGAATTCCTATATGAATGAATCGAGAAAATGTGCGACACTATCCTTCGTATTCCAGAATCTGGCGTTTTCGTTCTTTGACACCTTCCCCATCTCTCTCAACCGTTCTGTTGATGTAGAGAAAACTTTGCAAAGAGCTTTCTTGAATTCTTCTTTGTTACGAACTGGCAATACCCAACCATTGCACCCCTCTGAAACTGCCTCATCAACATTTCCCGCCATCTCTCCTACCGCAACAGGAAGACCAGAGTGCAAAGCTTCTATTACTGTGAGTGGATTGTGATCATGTAAGGAAGGCAACAAAAAAAGATCTGCCGCCGCATAGTACTTAGGCATATCGGCATACGGGACATAGTCTAGTATTGAAATAATGCCATCCAGCTTATGCTCTGCGATTGACTGCAGTATCGCAGCCTTCAAACTTCCCTGTCCCATAATTACAATCCGCCAATTGCTCAACAAACCATCTGTAGGTAATACATCCAAAAACTCAAGTAATCCCTTATACCATTCCAATCTCGCAGGAATCAGGCACAACCTTGAATCTGTACATACTCCTAATTGCGCACGTAACTTGTCTATCTCATTCCCCGACCATTCATCGCGAGGCTTGAATCTCGTTTCGTCAACAAGATTGGGGAGAAAGATGCATTCTGGCATACGCCGCTTCGTATACATCTGATGCAGTTCAATGTATTTCTTGCCCTGAATACCCGGAACAGCAATGTACTTATACTGCGAAAACACAAATCGCTTGAACCCTCCTTTAATCCCTTTCATCTCGCCAGTTGTCTTAACATTACCTTCAGTCCAGGAACACAATTTCGCTCCTCTCGCCACAAATGGAGTAAAGATGCTCGTAAAAGTATCAAACGGGCACCCTACAAGGATGTATTCTGGTTTAATCCGACGCAGATTTGCCAACATGCCAGGATTGAAATGATAATGTCTGAAGCCATAATCACGCCAATAAGTGTGTGGAAATGTGATTTCCGGATTATGCCAAGATTTTGGTCTATCCCCATGGCCTCTTGAAAAGTCGGACATGAAGTGAACGTGAAAACCAATTCCCCGTTCGCTCAATTGTCTATACATTTCCGTAAAAAGATGTAAGCGATACGGACTTGGTATGTTCTGAATTACATGGAAAGTTTTCTCCATCCCGCACTCCTTCATTGTAGTATTTCCGCATACGGTACAAGATGATATTTTGAATGATGCTTTGCTAGAATTTCCTCAACAGATGTCATCGGCTCATACATGTCCATCAGCTTGCCTGACATGTCAAATTCTCGGCCTGTTCGGAAACAAGGATGTACCATCAATTCAACAGCACAATCAGGGGGCAAGGTCGCAATCGCCCCATCAAAATCTGTACAACTACCAAAATAGTCCGTGCATTTGAATCCTTGCCGCCGTGCAAGTTGATTAAACGCCAATTTGTATAACTTCTTACCTAACCCATATCCTGGCCGAGGAATATTTCGGGACAATCTAACACTTCTAAACCCCAATCTCTTAGCAATTGGTAAGACTAGGCGAGCAATACTTGGGTCTGTATGTGAATGATGGTGCGAATCAAGATGCATCAGCGGAAATCCAGCATCAATATAAACATTCATCTGAGCTTCTGCCTCCAAAGCCACAGCTCGTTGTTCCTTGGAAGTGAGGAAAAACCGACACAATTTGGAATTGTGGAAATGGGTATTGAAAGTCCCATCAGAATTGCAGAACCTAGAACATTCGCGGAGCGGTTCCGTAATAGGTATTCCTTCTGTAAAATTGAGATGAAGACCAATTCTATCAAAAACGTCTTCTTCTTTAGCCCTCCGAATCGACCGTTGAAAATCAGGCATAGACACCATAACTGTGGTACTTGTAATTATTCCTCTTCGGAATGCCGCAAGTATAGCTTCCGTCTGATTTTCAGCGATTCCGTAGTCATCGGCGTTCACAACAAGTCTTATCATTGCAGAATCCTCCTAATAATTGATTTGTTTCAGAACCTTAACATGTGGATACATTGACCTGATATGACACTTGCGAATCCATGAGAAATAAAAGTGCCTGCGAGCAAACGAATAGAACGCCCGATAAATAAATTCAAAAAGTAGGGGCTTTCTTGAAACTGACGGATGCGCAACAAGATATTGCCATCTTTGCGAAACAGAAGCGGGACTTCCCCTATTCCACAAATTTTTCCACTGTGCCACATTGACAGAATTATCATCCATCTCACTATAGTCACCCAAGATTTCTCTTGCACCTCTACATTTTTCTTTACACAAACGCCACATTTCTGATCGGCGAGTCATGCTAAGCTTAACATTTGGGGCATAGCGCGACAGCGAGGATCCGTCATAACGATAATAGACATATCCCAAATAATCTGCCACCGCCCATGCCGCATCACAGAGAACACACTTGAGATTGAACACGGTATCTTCACCGGGATTAGCGGTCGCCTCAAATCTGATCTTATTCGTATCCAGGAATGTACGACGATATACCTTGTTACACGTGTAGTCAAATAGACAATTTTTAACCAATCGCGCCAAGGACTTCCCGTCAAGGCGACCAAGGTTCATGGTTGGCAACGAATCCTCCTTGTACAGTCGATCTGCCGTCCAAATGACCTTAACACCATATACCGTGATGTCACTGTCAAACTCATTCTGGACCTCAAAGCACCTACTGTATGTTTCCGGCAGAATCTCGTCATCGCTGTCAACAAATGTGACAAACTCACCCTGTGCTATGTCCAAGGCTGTATTCCTCGCTGTCGCCTGCCCCACATTTTCCTTCAGCGGCAAAAGGCGTGCCCGCTCGTCTCCATCCACTATTTCCTGCCAGAAATCCGCCACAGGCGTTTTCGATCCGTCATCGACGCAAATCACTTCGTCATCCGGACCGCACGTTGCCAAGACGCTCCTAACGCACCTCCGCCACCACGTCTTCGGCGTGTTGTAGCCGGGTATGATAACCGAAAGTCGCTTTGTTCTCTTATTGTTCATTGCAAAGACATGAAAGATATTTCTTTGAAATCAGCCTTCGCCCCTCGTCCGAAAGATGATCGATATCGTAGAACAGTTCGTCAGGCATCTCGTCCCGCAAGTCCCAGTACTCCACATTTTGTTCCTTGCAGTACGACTTCCACCCGTCCAGCAATCCGCGCTGTTCCCCACGCATCAGATGATCCTTGACAAGCGGCGATGCAAAAAGAATCAATCTTATGCCGTGCGCATCGCACAGACGTTTCATTTCATCCAGAATCCTTTTGTTTGCCTCAGTAATCGATGACGATGTGTCATCTGTCTGTCTCAACTCTTTTGCCGCTTTTTTAATCAGACTCGCCTTTTTCGCTTCTGACAATCCCTTGTAGATATTCCCATCTCGGGGAGTAGAACTCTTGAAATCACGCCGATGACCAAGCCATGTGATAGCAGACCAGATATATTTCCACCTTTCACCAGGGAGAAAGTCCATATATCGCCATGCGTAGTAAACTGATTGCAGAAAAGTTTCCTCTATGTGCTTTTCTTTCAAGCGCCCACAAAGACCTTCATAGTCTGCATCGACAATGCAACACCTGACGCCTTTCAGCTGCCCAAGGCGTTCCATCTCCTTCAACCGCATAAGCGAGAGCACAAAAGCAGAACCATTCAGCCACACCGAATGTACGCCATCACCCTCCTGCCAGGTACAACCGGTATGCGAACTGCCCAGACACAGGATTTTTGTCCCGGCAGGGACTGCGAAAGCGTTCTTCACCGCTTTCTGTCCATGTACTATCTGGACTACCAGCGAGGACGAAACCACAACCGTCCCCAATATGACAGCACACAACAAAGTAATCGTAAAACGTTTCATCGATTAGAATTGGAAGTAGATGAACACTTGAAGCGGGCTTCGCCACCAGCAGATAACCCAGAGAACCGCCAAATAGACAATCCAACGTGCAATGCGCGAATGCGGAAGTCTCGGAATCTCGTACCTACGGTTGACCCACTCTATCGACACGAGCGCAAGAATTGGCGGCAATGCCCGCAAAATAGTAGAGGCACTGTTCTGCACTACGTTGAGATCGGAGAAAGTGAACATCTTGCCAAACCATGCGATCGCATCGGACATGGACGGGGCACGGAAGAAAGTCCATCCAATCACCGCCAAGAGGAACGTCAACACCATGCCTCGCAGTTCCGCAAGATTCGGGAACACGCACCCTTCCGCGACAACATCCGATGTATATTTCCTGTTCTTGCCCGCCAACAGCAACGGAAGGAAGCAGGTCGCATGGAAAGCGCCCCATGCAATGAACGTCCAGTTCGCTCCATGCCAAAAGCCCGACACCAGAAAGATTGCAAATGTATTGCGTATCTTCCTCCAGGTTCCACATCGGCTGCCGCCAAGAGGAATGTAGAGGTAGTCCCTAAACCATGTTGTAAGAGAAATGTGCCAGCGTCGCCAGAACTCGGCGATATCGCGCGAGAAGTACGGATAGGAAAAGTTTCGCATCAACCGGATGCCAAACAGCTTTGAAGATCCAATAGCGATGTCCGAATAGCCCGAAAAATCACCATATATCTGGAAGGTGAAGCAAAGCATGCCAAGCCATAAGGTAACGCTGGACGAATGGGCATGATTCAGCATCGAGTTCGCTGCGAAAGCGCAACTGTCGGCGACAACGATCTTCTTGAAGAATCCCCACATCATTTGCCGACATCCTTCCACCGCAAGAGGATAGTCGAATGTACGCATTTTCAGGAACTGCGGCAGTAGGTTTGTAGCCCGTTCGATAGGTCCCGCGACCAGCTGAGGGAAGAAACTAATGAATGCGAAGAATGCAAGGGGATCCTTGGTAGGCAGAATCTTTCGGCGATAGACGTCTATCGTATAGCTGAGAGCCTGAAAAGTGTAGAATGAAATCCCAACCGGGAGAATGACCTTGAGACTAGACACATGCGGCGTAAACCCCATCGCATTCAAAACGGCAACCGCCTGATCCACGAAGAAATTGTAATACTTGAAATATCCCAAGATACCGAGATTGACAAACAAACTTATCGTCAGCAATGTCTTGCTTCCAGCCGTCTGTTCCCATGTCTCCTTCCTGTTTTCGTCATATCCCCTCAATTCCAATATGCCAACCACATATGACCATCCGCTGGTAAACGCAATCAGGATAAGAAACCGCCAATCCCACCAGCCGTAGAACACATAACTCGCTATAACCACCAGCAAATTCTGCAGCCCAAGGCAACGTCGCGATGCCCAGTACAGCGTAAATACGGTTGGAAGAAAGACCAGAAAATTGAATGAATTGAACAACATGGACTTATGGCATCCATCCACCTTTTCTAAAACATCTTACTAACTGAACTTTTTATCCCACATACTGACCGGATTGGTCAATCTTATCGTATAACTTATTAAAAGGATCGTCCTTCTCAATAGCCATTGGCATACGTAGTATAAAACGACTACCCCACAATACGAAAAACGGCGATACCATTCCAAACCGCATTAATATCCATAAAGGCCAACTGCGCCATGTATGGAACAAACGTGACAAATAAGGAGTTGAACGTATATGAAGCAACATCTTTCCTCGGTCTATTGGCGTCATTGATGAAATCCAGCAGAATAGAATCTGGGTATATACATTACGTAGATGCCAAAGCGCACTTTTCAAAGGGATTCCTAATACCTTTACCGCATAGTACAACCTTACGACCACCCCGTCTCGTCCAATCTTCGCTCCATTTCGCCGAGTAGTGCCAGTGACATTCTTACGATAGACCGATACCGGTGATTTCAAGAAAATCACATCTGAAACAGAGGCGACCCCCAACCATAATATTGAATCTCCAAGAAACAATCTCCACTTAAAAATATCATATTTATGTAGCAACTCGACACAAATAGAACGCCTTACCATTACTGATGCAGTCATGATAAAAGTTTCAGACTCCATCATACGTGCAATACGTGTCTTGCCAAAACCATGCCAAAGAAAGAACTTCCATCCTTGCATAAAACCTTCTGGAAATACTTCGCTCGCCCATAACGCAGTAACACCAGTTATCTCATTGATTATCTTCGCTTGGGCAAAACAAAGCCCCGCGCTTGGATGGAGGCGAAATGCTTCAACTTGCTTCTGCAATTTAAGTGGGTCGATCCAGTAATCATCACCCTCGCAAAGAGCGATAAATTCACCACGACAACGCGCTTGGACACGACGGCTATTGCCACCAAGTCTGGAGACATTTTCGTGCCACCATAAAACTCTTATCTTGTCAGGATACTTCTTCTGGCACTCAAAGCAGATTTCGCGAGTCTTGTCTTGGGAACAATCCTCGCCAATCAAAAGCTCAAACTCGAAATCTGTCTGCTGCATCATCACGCCTTCAATCGCCTGACGGATGTACGGCTCGTGATTGTAAGCACACATTTGAACTGAGACGACGGGATGCCTGCAGAGTTTCTCCGCGTCCGACGTCTCGACACAGGGGATGCCCATTGGATCGCCGGTGAACACCTCAATCGGCTCACCACGCAGAATTTCAAGTTCTTCTTTTAGTGCCATAGTTTAAAATCTCGGAATTCACACAATTCATGCTGACATTCTTCCCGTGCATATTGTGCGCTTCGCCCCCTGCCAACCCATTCGAAACTTACGGTACATTATTATAAGAAAGTATGGTGTAAACGATTTCACTAGTTCAATGCAAAAATGAAGTCTTGCAGATCGCCCCATTGAATATCGAGAATTCGCAACTTGGGGACAAAAACGACGATACAATTCCATGACATCCTCTGCCTTCACAATACCGAAGAAAGATTCTCTCCAAATAGAACACCGTAAGATTCTAGTCAACCTGCGAATGCGTCTCAGGAAAGGTTCTCTAGCGAGTATGTTGAAATTGGTGGAACACCAGTCCCTCTTAAATGCAATGGGTAAATCCACATATCCCAACGAAAAACAGCGCCGTAGGAAATACATGCGGGAAAGAAGATTATCTCGCCACAGCAATGGACCGAGACGTGTACACGCACCTCCATGATGCTGCCTATAGACTACCGTTTTTTCTCCTAGCCCATAAATGTCAGCGGTCGATGCTAATGCCAGCCAGAGGGGAACATCTCCCAGTTGCAATTTCCATTTCAATATGTCATAGTTCTTGGCTGCGTTTTCGCGTGTCGCAACTCTATACAGCACAGATGCCGTCAGCAAATAGGATTCGCGAAGCAAATGTTGATCGGGTGAATGGGAAAATATGTTGTAAAAGAGAAATTGCCTACCCGACATCACCCCATATTGAACTTCTTTTTTTCTATCCCAATCACTCGTTGCCCCGATGTCTTGATCGAGCACTACGCCATCTGTAAAGCACATCCCTACAGAGGGATGCTTTCGCATCACATCTACTTGATTCTGGAGTTTTAATGGATCAATCCAGTAGTCATCCCCCTCGCAAAAAGCAATAAATTCGCCGCGGCAATGAGCTGTCACGCGACGACCGTTACCACCAAACTTTGAGACGTTTTCGTGCCACCAAAGCACACGGATTTTTTCAGGATATTTCTTCTGGTATTCAAAACAGATTTCACGCGTCTTATCTTGCGAAGCATCTTCTCCAATTACAAGCTCAAACTCGAAATCCGTCTTCTGCATCATTACACCTTCTATCGCCTGCCGGATGTAAGGCTCATGATTGTAGGCACACATTTGAACAGAGACGACCGGATGCTTGCAAAGTTTCTCCGTGTCCGATATCTCGGCGCAAAGAATGTCCATCGGAGCGCCGTCGAACACCTCAATCGGCTCACCGCGCAGAATTTCAAGCTCTTCCTTTAGAGACACGCCCCGAACCTTCTTTCCAACACACCTGCGATTCTCGGACATCTACACTTCATGACACCAACCACCATCCTTGCGTATTCTCCCATCGGCTTAAGTCGGAACACATACGCAAGACCAAAGAAGACACCTGCACCAAGAACAAACTGTACCACCAATTTTACACTGAGGAATACCATTAATCTCGCGCCTCCGTCCCCCCCCCCCACTATCGACATTACCATGTCGCCCACCATGCCGACACCAAGTACAACTGCTGCCTCTACAACACATATAAGAGTCGTAGGCATCACATCGCAAAGTTGCATCTTGATTGTATAATTCAACAGCTTCCTGTTTGGCCAGGTATTAATAATCACACCTAAAGGTCCAAGTGCGAATGCAGAAATCGTCATCCACGGCAAAACGCCAAGTCTGAACGAAGATAGAAGCACCACAAGCGCCGACACTTTCTTGATAACTTCGAGTTTAAGAAATACATCGCTACGGCCCAACGCCTGAATTCCGCGAAGATTAATTGTATGGAACGGCCAAAGTGCGAACGTGAAGCAAGCAAGCATCATATACGGTGCGGCCGGCGTCCATTGCGCGCCAAACAATAGTCGAAGAATAGAGTAAGAACATGCCGCAATTCCTACCATAAGTGGAAACACGAGAAATGTCGAACATTGGATCATGCGGCGCATCGCATCACGCAGCCTTGCCTTGTCGTCTTGCAGCAGAACTAGTGCAGGGAATGACACGCGTCCTAATGTTTCATCAACTTGATTCATTGCCAATGATGGTATCGAACGTCCCTTGAGAACGTATGCCAAATCAGCCTTTGTGTAAAACTTTCCGATCAACAGGCCATTGAGGTTAGAAAATATTTTATCCAACAGATCCGAAACTGCCATCTTCCATCCATACGAGAAAAGTGGTTTGAGCCGTTGAAAACTAAACACTGCCTTAGGACGCCACGCGATGACAAACCAGCGTGCGATGACACCTACCAATCCTGTCGCTAACGAAGACCATACAAGTGCCCATACCCCAAATCCCATAAACGCTAAGGTTACACCGAAAACAGCTGAGGTGAAACATGTTATCAACGACACCCGAAAGCTGAGATGGAAAAGCATCTTCTTTATGAGTTCCGCATTCTGAATCGCATTGACCGCATTGAACAGAAGGCAGAATGCCGACACGCGCACAATCGCCGTCAGTTCAGGTGTCTTGTAGAAGCTGGCTATCCACGGCGCAACCCCAAAGAGAACCATGTATGCAATAATCGAAAGCGCAAGGTTTAGGTAGAACACTGAATTGAAGTCAAGATCGTCGGCGTCCTTCTTCTGAATCAGTGCATTGCCAAAACCACCATCGACCAACACCCCAGCGACAGCAAAGAAAATACTTGTGAGCGCAACCGTACCATAATCATTTGGCGTCAACAGCCGCGCCAAAATCATGCCGACTATAAACCCAACAATTTGCGTGGACAACTTTTCCAGAAGCGTCCACACAGCGCCCTTCGCGACCTTGGATTTTAGGGATTGTGTTGGCATAATGTTTTTAACCACGAAATACACGAAACAAACGAAATTTTTATAGTGCAATACGCCTTATATCGACACCTGGATAATGGTTGATGTTTACGAGCAATTCAAACCTCATGTCGGCAGCCCGAAGATAATGAATAGCTGGGCACTATGCTCTGACAAAAGTTCTTTCACTGCCTTCAATTCAAGTATAATCTTGCCATAGCAAATAATGTCCGCACGATATTTCTGATACAACGCTGAACCCTTATAGGAGATAGTTATCTCGGGCTGAGACTTATATGGGAGACCTCGCGATCCCAACTCTAATTCAAGCGCCTCTTGATACACTCCTTCATTTCGGGTAGCTCAGCATATTATCGGCTCAATAACTTTACATTTTGAGCGTTAAAAATCTCCTTCATCAATTTCGGCACCGTTGTCCCGACTTGATCAAGCACCTCGATTTCATCAGTGGCAAATGTAGATGCAGCATCCATAGCCAATTTCAGATTATCTTTATAGTATTTATCAAATGTGCGTTCTGAGATGTGCTTCGTGTGTCTTGCCTCTGCGCTGACACGTCTGCTAACATAAGTATGCTTGCGCGACAGCCTTTCATTGGCTTTAATCTTTGATAGTTCCTCTGGCTTGGACAACACGTCTGCAGCAACAAGATGTAAAAGTAGCCAGAACTCGAAACAAGGATTGGTGAGGCAGCAAAAGTAGCTATTCTCCTGACACTTTACAATCACTCGTTCAAGGCACTCCCTTGAATGATTTCCGCAATCCCTGTCAATCACTACAGCAAACTTGTCACGGAAAGAAGGCCTTGTTGCTATGAATTTCCTATAATCCGTGTTTATTCCAAGATTGAGGAGTATTTCATTAAACCTTTTTACCTTCTCTGACGGCAAATCAGACTTGCCTTCAAGCAAAGCCATGATATCTTCGTCGCTGAACTCTTGCTTAAGCTGGTCAATCACAGGAACAGGAAGCAACTCGCCCCTCTCTCGTAGTCTAATGCACTCCTCCAAAAGCGAATACACATCCTCAGGCGATGACAGTCCATCATTGGAGTGCTTCAAGACATGAATAATAACATCGCCAACGCCATAATCCCTAAGAACCCGATTGAGATTCGTAAAATAGGACGGCTCTGTTCGCGCCCCTTCTACCGACAGAAAGAAAAGACGCTTCGCCTCTGCGACTTCTTCCTCGCGGTCGAAGAAACCACCCGATAGGCGATATGTCTTTTTCTCCGACATTACTTGCTCTCCAGCTCCAAGCTTTCGAGCGAATCGAACACTGGCAATGCCCCATATCTGCCCAGCATGTAGTCCTTGAACACATCTTTGTCGAAACGCGCCTTGAATTTGAGGAGTGAGTAGAGACTCGTATTCTTTTCCGGCTGCCGCTCTGC
>JAEEGL012407902.1_pt1 | contig 17278 bp, 15 predicted proteins | sample 9134231 | NCBI WGS metagenome assembly JAEEGL01 (sample SAMN16246548, study PRJNA631951) | gut metagenome | biome: gut microbiome; feature: rumen; material: fiber-attached | host: Bos | place: Iran: Karaj | collected 2018-10
CACCAGAAAAATCCGTCCGGAAGGACGGATTTTTCAGTTCGATTCGCCTTCGGCGAGTTATATTGCTTCGCAGTTCTATTCGGCTTACGCCGAGTTATATTGCGCTTCGCGCAGTTTGGAGAGCGAATCGAATATCACTTTGCGGCAGCGCCGCAAAATATCACTGTGCCGCAAGGCACAATATAACTGCCGCGCATGCGGCAATATAACTTCCGCTTCGTCAAAGAAGACTGTACGTTTTTCAGTTCGATTCGCCTTCGGCGAGTTATATTGCGCTTCGCGCAGTTTTCGGGCGCGCACCTTTTTGTCTGTCACGGATTGATTTTTCTGCTTTTTTCGTATATAATGGAACTCGCAGCTATAAAGGGGACTTACAATGATATTGGATCTGCTTTTCAATAATATGGTCACGCTTTTTCTGATCGTGCTTTTCGGGATCCGGCTGCTCGGCAAAAAGTCGTTTCAGAACGCCGAAACCAAGTATTTCTGGCTGACGCTGATCAGTTGTTTCCTGCTCGTGCTCGCGGACGCCGCCGAGGCGGCGGCCTCTCTGGATCCCGCCATGCGGTTTTGGCGGACCCTTCTGTCGGTCATCGGCTACACGCTGCGCTCCACCTCCGCCCTCGGCCTGCTGCTCGTGATCGTTCCGCGGGAAAACCGGTACATCGCGTGGTGGATCCCCAGCGCGCTCACGTTTCTGATCAACTGCACGGCGTTTTTTTGCGACGCCGCGTTCGGATTCGACGAGGATTACGCTTTCTACCGCGGGCCGCTGGGCATCGTCTCTTTCCTCGTTCCGCTCTTTTATATGCTGACGATCCTGTTTTTCTCTTTCCGGCGCTCCTCGGAGAAGGGCAGCGCCGAGCGATACATCTTCCTGCTCTGCATTCTTTTCTGCTTTGCGGCGACCGTCAAAGGCGTGCTCAGCGGCGGGACCGCTTTGAACGAAGCGATCATGATCAGCAGCATCTTCTTTTACATCGTGCTTTACTCGCACGACAACCGTCTGGACCCGCTGACCGGGCTTTTGAACCGGCAGGCGTTTTATGACGACTGCGCCGCGCTGAACAAACGCATCAAGGCCGTCGCGTCGCTGGATATGAACGGGCTCAAAGCGCTGAACGACACCCGCGGGCATCAGTTCGGCGACGAAGCGCTGAAGAAGATCGGCGAATGCCTGCGCGCCGTCACGAACGCCAACACGTCGGCCTACCGGATCGGCGGAGACGAGTTTGCCATCCTGTTCTTCCACGACGACGAGGACGAGATCGCAAGGGTCGAAAAGAGGATCAAGGAGACCACGGCGGCCGCCGGATACAGCATTTCCACCGGATATGCCGTCTGCGGCGGCGACCGGGATCCGGCCGGGGCGATCGCGGAGTCCGACCGGCGGATGTACGAGGACAAGGCGCTCTACTATCAGGCGAAAGAGAACGACCGGCGAAAAAGCCCCGCGGCCGGGGCGGACGAATAGATCCGCGCGGCTTCGCCCGGCATCCGGCCTTATGCGCATGAAAAAGGACTTGCAGACGCAAGTCCTTTTTTTCGTGTCGGCGGGTCACTGCGCGGGGGCGTCGGTCTTTTCGGCCGAGCCGGCGGCTTTCTTTTTGTTGTAGAGCTCGACGAATTCGTCCCAGTTGTCCAGCAGAGCGGAGAGGACCACGGGGTCGAACTGTTTGCCGAGCTCGGCGCTCATGATCTCTTTGGCCGTCTCCAGCGAATAGGCCTCTTTGTAGTGGCGCTTGGAGAGCAGCGCGTCGAGCACGTCGGCGACCGCCATGATGCGCGCGCAGAGCGGGATATCCTCCCCTTTCAGGCCCTGCGGGTAGCCGTTGACGCCGTCGTATTTCTCGTGGTGGCTGAAGGCCATCTCGGTCGCGATCTCGAGATATTCGCTGTTCTGGAAATCCCCGACGATCTCGCCCATGATGTTTTTGCCGTAGGTCGTATGGAACTTGATCTTGTCAAACTCCTCGGGCGTCAGCCGCCCCGGCTTGCAGAGGATCGCGTCGCTGATCTTGATCTTGCCCACGTCGTGCAGGGGGGCGGCGCGGACCGCGAGGTCGGCGTATTCCGGGGTCAGCACGTCGGCGAACTCGCCCTTCTGCCGCAGTTTTTCGGTGAGGAAGGACACGTAATCGGCCGTGTTGTGGATGTGGTCGCCGGTGATCTCGTCGCGGCTCTCGATGATGGAGGAAAGCGAGTAGATGATCTTTTGCTGGATCGCCTGCTGCTCTTGACTGAGTTTCAGGTTGTTGGCCTGCGTTTCGAGCAGTTTCCGGGTCTGCTCGTCGATCACGACGGTGATGTGCGTCAGAAGCGGGATGGCGCCGACCATGATCAGACACCGCGGGAGAGCGTAGAAGAGCTCGAGGTTCAGCACCGGGGTCTCCACGATCGGCTGAAGCGTCGGGAACTTCTCGATGAAATCGGCGACGGTGGAGGTGGTGGTAAGGACCGCGTTCGCATCGCAGAGGCCCAGATTATAGGACAGGGGCGTGGCGACGAACACCGCGGCGACGTTGATCGCGTAGGTGATGAGAAGGACCTTCTTCTTGCGGTAGAGAGCCGCGGAGATCAGCGGGAAGAGCAGCAACAGAATGATGTGATAGGTCAGGAAGACGTAGGTCACGTTGATCGCCAGCACCAGCCCGACCAGGACCACGTATTTGCCCTCGGGCCGGCTAAACCCGGCGATGCGGAAATAGATGCAGACGGCGAGGATGATCGGCGCGATGCAGACGGCGGTCTTCCAGAACAGCTGCGTGTCGTTGACGAAGATGCCGAGCAGGTTCATCACCCAGATAAAGAGGAAGATGGCCGTGATGAACAGCAGCGTTTTCAGGTTGAATTTGTTGGATGCCTCGTCGGTCTTCTTATACAGATAGTCGATCATAACGCCCTCTCAAACGAAAACGGATCACCCGGCAGAGTTATTTTATTTAATATGAGTATTCTATCACGGCGAGGCGGAAAAAACAATATCCCCGCGGGGATCTTTCGCCGAAAAATGCATAAAAATGCGCCTGCCGGAGTTGTCGGCAGGCGCTTATTTTTTGTATCGCATGACGTCTTCGACCCGGCAGTTCAGGATGGCGCACAGGTCGTCCACGGTTTGGGTGCTGATCGGTTTGTCGTGCCGCAGACGGTCGAGGAGACTGCGGCTGACGCCGAACTCTTTGATCAATTTATACGTGCTGACGTTTTTTCGCCTCATCGTCTCATACAGCGGCGCGTAAGATATCATTTTATCACCCGATAAAATTATAAATTGTGCCCTTTATCTTGACAATGCTCGATATATAGAGTATACTGTCAAATATGCTCTTTATGCAGAGCACATTCATAATATGCGAGGAGAAAAGGGTTGAACGTATAGGAGAATCCATATTCAGGAAAACTCTTTTTTCCAGAAACGGAGACTTACAGTGAATGCCAAGCAATTCGGAGAAAAATACGGAAAAAAGTATTCTCGGCGAATCCCCGTATGGTACGCTTTGGGTTATTTAGGCAATACAACCAAGGACGAAAAGACCGGCGTATACACAATACCGGATGACATTCCGCTGCCATACACGGGACATAAAAATGTCACGAGGTTGCCAACTCTGTGGATGGAAATACTCGATGCCGCATCTTGCACGCAATCAATGTTTGGATCCATGTATCCTAAACTGTCTTCCGGTGTGTTCGACAGGCAACTAACCGATTTTGAAACCGCAAAATTCATCCGAATCAGTAAAACAAAATCCGGCGACTCTTATCTTGAATTATTGCCGACGGGATATAACTTTATGCATAATTTAACAGTTTCGGAAAAAAAAGAGGTTTTTGTAAGAGCAAACGAGCTTATTAAGACGGGTTGTTCCGTTGCGCAAGCGTTAGCTGCCGTATTGTTTCCGTTTTTCGCTGTTTTATAAAATAACGATCAATGGAACATATTTTTCATATCATACAAATAAACACCGAAATAACAGAAAGGAACCAAAAATGAAACGCGGAATCACTTTATTGCTCATCCTATGCATTGCCCTCTCCCTTGCCGCCTGCAGCGGAACGTCGCCCGAAGCGCCGGCCTCAAGCCCGGCAACTTCGGAGGCCACGGAGCCGACGCCGCACGTCCACTCGTTCGGCGACTGGGTCACCGTCAAGGCGGCGACCTGCACGGAGGCCGGCGAACAGGAACGCACCTGCTCGTGCGGCGAAAAGGAAACGCAGGCGATCCCCGCCGCGGGGCACACCATTGCCACGATCGCGGCGGTGAAAGCAACATGCACCACCGACGGCTCCACCGCCGGCACTTACTGCACCACGTGCGGCAAACAGATCGAAAAGCCCACCGCGATCCCCGCAAGCCACTCGTTTGATCAGGGAAAAACGGTGAAGAACCCGACGTGCACCGAAACGGGATTGAAACGGTATACCTGTTCCGTGTGCGGCGCGACGAAAGACGAAGCGATCGCAAAGATCAATCATACCTTCGATGCGGGGAAAATCACCCAGCAGGCCACGTGCACGAAAACCGGCGTTCGCACTTTCACCTGCACCATGTGCGGAACCACAAAAACCGAATCGATCGCTACTCTGGGGCATGACCCGGACAGCAACAACATTTGCCGGCGATGCGGCATAACCTGCCCGATCACCCTCTCCATGACCGACGCGGAGAAAAGCCGTGCAGCTACCGTTTATTGGATCACCAATCGGACCATCAATCACCGGGATGAAAAATCACAGTTTGAACTGCACTTTCAACTAAAAGATACGAACGAAAACGTGACGTCCGCGCCGTGCATGGCGAACGTGAAAATCACAAACGAAAACGGCGAGACGGTTTATTCTGCGACCCGGATCGTGAAAAGCAGTGATTTTGGAACCTGGACATATTTCAACGGCAACCAAATCTATCAAGCCACCATCTACATCAAGGATTCCGAGATCACGCGCGGCACGTCGTCAAAAGGAACCGTCTCCTTCACGGTGTACAACGAAGGCTATTTCGACTTCTCCGAAAGCACGTTGTCGGTCAGCGATCTGCCGGTGAAAGCGGTCTCGGTTTCACTCCCATCGCTTCCAAAGGAAATCGCAAAGTATGGTGCGACGACTGGGAACAAGCTTTCATCTTGTACGGTGACAGACATCACCTACGAGGTCAATGACGACGATCTCTACATTTATTTCACGCTCGAAAAAACCTATGACCGCGAAGGATCCGGGCTCAGCGACACCTGTGGTATTGGTTGGAAATTATATGATTCCGACGGATATGTGGTCAGAAGTGGCACCTTCCTTTCAAGCGATGTAAAAGTCGGCGAAAAAGTCAGAGACGAGTGGGAATTGGTTGCGAACTGCGTCAAGCCCGGTGGCTCCTATCGCTTAGAAATCTTGGATTACGTTCTGTAAAGCCGCCGAACCGCATTAAATACGTTTTTGTTTCCGGATCATATGGAAGAAGAATAAACATAAAACGGACCCTGCACGAAGCAGGGCCCGTTTTTTGGTTTTGCGATGGGTCAGCGGTCTTCCCGGAAATACGGGAGGCCGAGCGCGGCGGGCGGCTGGGTCTCTTTCTTGTTGAAGAAGCTGATGACGATGAGCACCAGCGCGGTGACCGCGTATGGGATGACCTTGAGCAGCTCTTTCTCCGCCAGGCCGACGCCCTCGATGTAGCGCGGGAGGATGTAGAGGAAGCCGAAGACGAAGGAGCCGAAGATGCTGACGTTCGGGCGCCACAGCGAAAAGATGACCAGCGCGACGGCGAGCCAGCCCATGGCGTCGATCACGTATTCGAGCGAGCCGCGCGTGCAGTCGAGCAGGTAGAAGGCGCCGCCGACGCCCGCGATGGCCGCGCCGAGCACGCAGGCGACGTATTTATAGCGAATGACCGGGATGCCGGCTGCGTCCGCCGCGGCGGGGTTCTCCCCCACCGCGCGCAGCGAAAGGCCCGTGCGGGTGAACTTGAGCACCAGATAGACGAGCAGGGCGAAGACGACGCCGAGATAGACCAGCACGCCGTGGGACATGAAGATGGTCGTGAACCAGTTGTTCGGCACGGCGCCGCCGAAGAAGAGGGACGGCGTGAAGGCAAACCGGCTGGCCGGGGCGAAGAGGATGCCCTTGTCGCCCATCTGCGTGCCCCAGAAGCCGAGGACGCCCGCGCCGAAGGTGGTGAGCGAGAGGCCGGTGACGTTCTGGTTGCAGCGCATGGTGATGGTGAACACGCCGTAGAGCAGGCCGCCCAGAGCGCCGAAGAGCATCGCCATGAGCACGGCGATGAGCACGACGAGGAAGGCGGGAAGGCCGGCCCGGTGCGCCCAGTAGGCGCCCATGCATCCGCCGACGCCGCCCAGGCACATGATGCCCGGGATGCCCAGATTCAGATGGCCGGATTTTTCGATGAGGATCTCCCCGGTCGACCCGTAGAGGAAGACGATGCCGAAGCGGATCGCCTGCGTGATGATCATGATCATACCGGTTCCTCCTTTCCCGGATCGCTCTCCGCCGGCGGCTGCCCGGGACCGGGCGGCGCGTCGGGCTTCGGGAGCGCCTTGGCGCGCGGACGGAAGTTGAACTTGAAGTTGATGAAAAACTCGGTGGCGATGATGAAGAAGAAGAAAATGCCGACCATCATGCCCGCGTAGCTGTTGCCCAGCCGCGCGTAGTTGCCGACCTGATTGGCCCCGCGCGTGATGAAGACGACGAGGAAGGAGGTCAGCGCCATGGCCGGCGGCTGGAAATGCGCGAGCCAGGAGATCAGAACGGCCGTGAAGCCGCGGCCCGCGACGGTGGACTGGGCGGTGCTGTCGGAGAGGAAGCTCGCGTCTTTGACCGAGACGAGCAGGAAGCCCGCGATGCCGCTGAGCAGGCCGCAGAGCAGCAGCGTGCGCACGATGACCCGCCGGGTGTTGATGCCGACGTAGCGGGCCGTGTTGGGCGCCTCGCCGACGACCGAGATCTCATAGCCGTGCTTGCTGTATTTCTGATAGACGTACATCACGACGGTCAGCACGGCGACGACGCCGACGATGGGCCAGAAGTCGCTCACGCCGAGCGAGGCCAGCGTGCCGGTGTCGAAATTGAGGATGCCGGTGCCCATCGGCACGACTCTTTTGATGAGATATGCGCCGAGGCAGATGGCGATGTAGTTGAACATCAGGGTCAGCAGCGTCTCGTTGGTGTTCCATTTGGCTTTGAAGAGCGCCGGGACGACCGCCCAGATCACGGCCAGCGCCAGCGCGGCCGCGAAGGAGAGCAGGACCGTGCCCCAGACGGGAAGTTTTCCGGCGGTATAGGCGATGACCAGCGCGCAGCCGAAGGCGCCCATCATGGCCTGCCCTTCTCCGCCGATGTTCCAATAGCGCATCTCGAAGCAGGGGGTCACGGCCAGCGCCAGCAGCAGGAAGATGGCCAGATCGCGCAGGAGGGTCTTGACGAGCATGGTCGAGCCGAAGGCGCCCTCGAAGAGGTATTTGAAGAAGAAGGAGACCGAGACCTTTTCGGAAAGAAGGCAGCTGACCAGACAGCAGACCAGAATGGAGAGGAGAAAGGCGCCGATGCGGATGAGCCAGGCAAACCACGCCGGCACGTTCATGCGGCGGGTCAGGTGGACCAGCGGTTCTTTCACGTGTTTGGCATTATTCGCCATCGTTCTCCCCCTCCTCCCGCGCGTTGTCGTAGGTATAGACGCGGACTTCGTCCGGCACCTTGGTCATCATGAGGCCGAGCTCTTCTTTGGTGATCTTCCGCGCGTCGACGACGCCGGATATCCGCCCGCCGCAGAGGACCAGGATGCGGTCGCACAGGGCGAGCAGCACGTCCAGGTCCTCGCCGACGTAGACGACGGCCACGTTTCGTTTTTTCTGGGCGTTCAGCAGGTTGTAGATGGTGTAGCTGCTGTTGATGTCGAGCCCGCGCACGGGATAGGCGGCCATGAGCACCTTGGGCGAGGACGAGATCTCGCGGCCGACCAGCACCTTCTGAACGTTGCCGCCCGACAGGCGGCGGACCGGCAGCATGTCGCTGGGGGTGACCACCTCGAGATCGCGGATGATCTCGTCGGCGAGTTTCTTCGGCTTCTTGCGGTTGACGAAGATCGAATTGCCCTTGCGGTAGGAGCGGAGCATCATGTTGTCGACGATGCTCATACTGCCCACGAGGCCCATGTTCAGGCGGTCCTCCGGGACGAAGGAAAGCTTGATGCCGAGCTCCTGGATCTCGCGGGGGGTCTTGTCTTTCAGATCGATGATCTCGTCTTCGTAGAAGAGGATCTGCTCGTCGTTGACCAGACGGACGACCTCTTTGTTTTTCTTGCCCGCCAGGTCCACGCGCTCGCCGCTCGGGTAGTGGAAGAAGCCCTCGGCCGCCATGGCGCGGATCTTCTTGAGGTCTTTGTGGTAGAAGGTGACGGGCTTGTCTTTCTTGGGATTGCGGAAAATGATGTCTCCGCCGGACTTGGGCTGCAGGCCGGCGATGCCCTCGAGCAGTTCTTTCTGCCCGTTGCCGGAGATGCCCGCGATGCCCAGGATCTCGCCGCCGCAGACGTCAAAGGACACGTTGTCGACGACCGTGCGGCCTTCCTTGTTCGGCACGCTCATGCCGCGCACCATCAGCCGGGGCAGCGGATCCTCCGGAAGCTCGCGGACGATGTTGAGGTCGATCTTCTGCCCCACCATCATGTCGGTCAGCTCTTTTTCGGTGGTCTTGGCGGTCTCGACCGTGGCGATGTGCTCGCCCTTGCGGAGCACGCAGACCCGGTCGCTGATGGCCATGACCTCGTTGAGCTTGTGGGTGATGATGATGATGCTCTTGCCATCGTCGCGCATCCTGCGCAGCACGGTGAAGAGTTTTTCGATCTCCTGCGGGGTCAGAACGGCGGTCGGCTCGTCGAGGATCAGGATATCCGCCCCACGGTAGAGCACTTTGATGATCTCGACCGTCTGCTTTTCACTGACCGACATGTCGTAGATCTTTCGCGAGAGGTCGATGCTGAAGCCGTAGCGGTCGACCGTCTGCTGCAGTTTTTTGACCCGGTCGCCGGACAGGTGGTTGAAGCGGACCCAGCGCGCGAAGCGGGCGCCCTTGCCGCCCTCCGGCATGTGCTCGCCGAGAAGGATGTTGTCGGCGGCGGTGAAGAGGTCGACCAGTTTGAAGTGCTGGTGGATCATGCCGATGTGATGGTTGAAGGCGTCGATCGGCGATTTGATGACGACCTCTTCCCCGCGCACGATGATCCTGCCGCTGTCGGGGGTATAAATGCCGGCGATCATGTTCATGAGGGTGGTCTTGCCGCTTCCGTTTTCGCCGAGAAGCGCCAGGATCTCGCCCTCGCGCAGGTCCATATTCACGTTTTTGTTGGCGACCACCTTTGTGCCGAAGGTCTTCGTGATGCCGACCATTTCGATGGCTAAATTATTCCCCATAGTAACCCGTGCTTCCTTTTAGAAAGAAAACGGGGACCAGCAGGCAAACCAACCAGTCCCCGTTCCCACTGTTTTATTTTGCTTTCGTGACGGACGCCGGAGATCAACCGAAGTTGGTGTCCAGCAGAGTGATGCCGTCGATGGTCAGATCGAAGTACGGAGCGGAGCGCTTCTCGGATTCATGGAAGTAACCGTCGGAGATGACTTCGGTCTCCGGCTGATAGTCGCCCATGTCGTCCACGTCGGCGATGTAGGAGTCGAGCTTCTCGCCCTTCACGGCGAACTTGGAGGTGTCGAACACCTTCAGGGTGCCGTCGGCCAGGGCCTTGCGGACCTCGATGACCTTATCCAGCGTGCCTTCGGCAACGGCGGAGCCGAGGTTGGTCAGCTCAACGGAGCCGGTCTTGATGGTGCCGATGTAGTCTTTCGCGGCGGTCTTGCCGTTGACCTTGCAGTCGATGAGGTACTTGTAGTAGGGAGCCCAGTTGATGCGGCTGGAAATCAGGAAGGTATTGGGCGCCGCGGAATAGGTGGAGCCGTTGTAGCTGACGTTCGGAACGCCGGCTTCTTCGCAGGCGTTGGGGGCGCCCATGCTGTCCGCGTGCTGGCTGATCAGGACGCAGCCGTTGCTGATGAGCTTCTTGGCGGCGTTGTTCTCAGCGGTCTCGTCGTACCAGCTGCCGGTGAAGGTGACCTCCATGGTAGCGGTCGGAACGACGGAGCGGACGCCGAGGAACCAGGAGGTGTAGCCGCTGATGACTTCCGCATAGGTGAACGCGCCGATGTAGCCGACCTTGGCCTTGTCCGCAGTGATCTTGCCTTCGTTAATCATTTCCTGCAGCTTCAGACCGGCGACAACGCCGGCGACGTAGCGGCCTTCATAGATCGAGGCGAACGCGTTGACGTAGTTGGGAACGTCGAGATTGGTGTGAGCCTTGGTGCCGGTGCAGTGCGCGAACAGAACGTCGGGATACTGCTTGGCCGCTTCCAGCATATAGGCTTCATGGCCGAAGCTGTCGGCGATGATGACCTTGCAGCCGGCTTCCGCCATCTCCACGGCTTTGTCTTTGCACTCTGCGCCTTCCGGGATGCCGGTCACGATGATGACCTGATCGTCGGTCAGGCCGAGTTCCTGCTGGACCGCTTCCATCGCCACGATGAAGTTCTTATCGTAGGTGGAGTTCTTGTCGTGCAGGCAGATGAGGCCGATCTTGAAGTCGGACGGGATGGTCCCGCTGACCTTCTGCTCGGCGATGCCGTCGTACGCCGGAAGCTCGATCTCTTTCTCCGAGCCGGCGGCGCCGTTGCACCCGACGAGGCAGGCCGACAGCATGACGACCGCCAGAACGAGAGAAACGACGCTGAACAGTTTCTTCTTCATGATTTCCTTCCTCCGTAAATGCTTTTTATGTTGTCCTCCGGCACCTGACCGGCGGCGCGACATACGTTTCTGAAAAAAGAAAGAAATGAGAAACAGAACGGAATCTGTTTCCCATGCCCAAAACGACCTTTGCCAGGCCGGATGAAACCAATAGTCGTGACTTGGGGCGTCACGGTAGAGACTTTTGAGCCCTTGGGAACCAAACATTCAAAGATATATCGGTCACACAATATTTAGTTTTCAACGCGTGTTCATTCTACCATATCTTTTTTGAAAAGTCAACATATGGATCCGCGAAATCTGTCAAAAAAGAACGGTTTTTTTCTCTCTCTTACAGCGGCGTCCCGTCCGGATGGAAGAGCGGCAGGTCGGCCAGCACGGAGATGTCTTTGCGGCCGATGGCGTCGCCCTCGGCGAGGACCGCCATGCGCCCCGCGATGACGCCGCCGGAGCAGGTGACGAGATTCTCCAGCGCCTCGAGCGAACGGCCGGTGGAAACGACGTCGTCGACGATGAGCACGCGCTTGCCGTTGAGATATTTCACGTCGCCCCCGTCGAGGTAGAGGGTCTGCGGAGCGGCGGTGGTGATGGAGCGGACCTCGAAGCTCGCGACGTCTCTCATATACAGCTTGACCGATTTGCGCGCAAGCACGTACCGGCCCTTGCCGGAGATGCGCGCCATGGAGCAGACCAGCGGGATGCCCTTGGATTCGGCGGTGATCAGCACGTCGAACTCCGGCGCGCGCGCCAGCAGCTCCTTCGCGCAGGCCTCGGTGAGCTCGGTGTCGCCGAACATGACGAAGGCGCCGATGGACAGGTGTTCGTCGATGGGGCAGATGGGCAGATGACGGATGTAGCCGGCGATGTTGATCGTGTAATCCATAGCGATTCTTCCTTCTTTTTCGGGATCGGGATCGATACGGATATTATTATAGCGCGCTCTTTGCCGTTTTGCAACGGCGCGCGAAAAAAAACCGGACGTTTTTTCTCCGTTTTCGGCGTTTGCGGGCTTGAAAGCGGACGCGGTTTCCTATATAATTTTTTTATCGGATCTTTTCACGCCGTTTTTCGCCGATCGGGGAGGTCGAGAGAAATGAAAACGCTCTGCTTTTGGAAGTCGAGAGCCGCGGGCGGCGAGGCCGCCGGGGGCAAGGCCCCGCGCGGGAAGATCGTCTCCTTCGAGACCGTCACGCTGAACACCGCCGGCATGCGCCGCGTCAGCGACCGCGAGATCGTGATGAAGGACGGGCAGGCCGAGGTGTCGGAATACGGGCTCCGTTATTCCGACGGGGAAGAGCAGCGCGTGCTTCTGCGGCGCGCGCTGTGCAGCGAAGCGCAGGCGCTGAAGGCGCTCAACGACTGCCGGCTGCTCTCGTGGGACGGGTTTCACGGCTCGCACCCGAAGGGCGTTCTGGACGGGACGACGTTCCGGCTGGACGCGACGGTGAACGGCGGGCAGACGATCCACGCGAGCGGGTCGCAGAACTTCCCGCGGCATTACCGGGAGCTCGACGGCTGGCTTTACGAGATCCTGCGGAACGCGGAGGAAGTCGGAGAGAACGAATAAAATTCGCCGAGCCTTCGGCCGTGAATGAGCGTATATACAAAGGCGGCCCCTTCCGTCCGGTGGGCGGAAGAGGCCGCTTTTTTGCTCGCATACGCGGCAGGCGTTTTTTTATTCTCCGCGTTCTTTCACCTTCAAAGTCGCATTCTGCGTCAGTTTCTCGACGCTTTCGCGGCGCACCTGCCCGATGATCGCCTCGCAGATTTCGCCCGTAAGCTGTATCTCCGCCCGGTCGCACTTCAGCGATTTTCCGTTGAACCGACCGATCCCCGTAATCTTGAGTTTCAGCGTTTCCACGTCGCCCGCCGCGGTCATCTGCCCCGCGCCGGTGATCTTCCCGCTCAGTTCGCCGACCACATCGACGAGTTTCACGTCCCCGGAACCCGTCATTCGGACATCCGCCCGCTTCACTTTTTGAACGATGAGATCGCCCGAGCCGGTGATCTTCGCTTTCAGTTCGTCGACGACGTCGATGAGTTTCACGTCCCCCGGGCCGACGAGCCGGATATCCGCGCGCTCCGCTTTTCGAACTCTTAAATCGCCCGCGCCGACGACGTCGCCGGAAAACGAGACGCCGTACGCCCCGGCATTGACCTCTCCGGGTCCGTCGATTCTCACGGTCGCCGTATCTCCGTTTGCGAGAACGGCGTCTCCGCTTCCGCTGAGCCTGACGTCGGAGACGGAAAAATCCGGATCGATCCGACAACTGCTGGTTGCGTTCACGCGCAGTTTCAGCGTCTTCCCTTTTCCGAACGGACAGACCAGTTTGATCCGGCTCTTGTCGCTGAGCCAATTGTGGTCGTCGCCCTCCACGTCGAACTTCAATTGGAATACACCGTCTTCCACCGACCATTTCAGGCGCTCGAGGAAGCCCTTTTTGCCCACGACGTGCAGCGCCGGCTTTTCTCCCTTTTCGAGCTCCAGACGGCCGCACACGGTCTTGATGTCGACCGATTCGAAAGCGTCCGGTTCGGCGACCTCGGACAAGAGTTCCGTCTCTCCGGGCTCCGGAATGCGCTCGATCTCGATAATCCGGATCTCCCCTTTTCCGCAGTTCTTTACCGTGTCGCTCCTCAGGTCCGCCGTGCTCCCGTCGGAGAAGAACGCGACCCCGTTCTCCGTTTTTTCGGCGGTCTTATCGCTGTAGCAGGCGCGGTCTCCGTCGGACGCGATCAGCGAAAGCCCCTCAAACGATCCGGGGATCTCATTTTTTGCGCCGTCTTTTCGGCTTTCGTCTCCGAAGAGCGCGTCGATCGAGACGCCGAGCGCGGCCGCGAGCGGCGGAAGCAGCGCAACGTCGGGCATTCCCGCGCCGGTCTCCCACTTCGACACCGCCTGCGGCGAGACGCCGAGCTGCCGTGCAAGCGCATCCTGCGTAAGACCCATTTGCTTTCGCCTCTCGACGATCGTCTTCCCGAAATCATTCATATTAACGTTGTACATAACTCTCTGACACTCCTTTTCCGTTCTGCGGCCGCCGTCTATATTCTACCGTGAAACGGTGCAGCCGGTCAATCATCGCGCTGTTTAGAAAAACCGCGCTTTTCGGATTCGGCGGGCCGATCTCCGGCTCATACGCGCGGTTTGCGCAACCGGCGGTTGAGTTTTCGGCCGTATCAACTGCCGGTTGTAAAAACTTTTCGGCCTGCCGCCTCCGCCGACGGCGGGGCTTGTATTTCAGCGGAAAATATGATATAAGGATAAGTGGATCCATATACGTCGATCGGCCTTTCGCCGGGGCGCAAACTTACCGATTCGAGGAGATCAAAAATGGCTTGCTTTTTCAAGCGTTACAAGGTCGACTACTGCGGCGAAAAGTATTCCTACAAGGGCGCGAAGGACTCCTACCGGGCCGGAAAGACCGTCGTTCTCCGCTATTGGATGGTCGCCACCGACACCGACTACCGCTTCTTTGTGGACGGCGCGCCGGCGGACGTCGGCTGGTCGGACAAGGGCGGGTATATCATCCGGTTCAAGATGCCGGCGCACGACGTGACCGTGCGCTGCGAGTCGCGCAACACCATGCTGCCCGAGCAATTCCGGACGGACGATCAGGCGCAGGGGTGAGCGAATGAGCGCGAAACTGTTTTTTCAGGCGATTTTCAAATTCGCGGGCGGGCTTCTGATCGTGGGTCTGCTTCTGTTTCTGCCCGCGGGGACGTTTGCCTATCCGCAGGCGTGGCTTCTCATCGGCATCCTGTTCGCGCCGATGTTCTGCGTCGGGATCGGGATGATGTTTCACAACCCCGAGCTTCTCAAAAAGCGGCTGAACGCCCGGGAGGAGGAGGCGCAGCAGAAGCTCGTGCTCCTCCTCTGCGCGGTGATGTTCATCGCGGCCTTCGCCGCCGCCGGGCTTTGCTTCCGCTTCGATCTCCTCATGCTGCCCCGGTGGGTAAGCTATGCCGCCGCGGCGGTCTTTCTCGCCTCCTACGCGCTGTACGCGGAGGTGCTTCGCGAGAACGTTTACCTGTCGCGGACGGTCGAGGTGCAGACAGGCCAGAAGGTCATCGACACCGGGCTGTACGGCGTCGTGCGGCACCCGATGTATATGAGCACGCTGCTGCTCTTTCTGAGTATGCCGCTCGTGCTGGGGTCGGTGATCGCGTTCGTGATCCTCCTCTTCTACATCCCCATCATCGCGATGCGGATCCGCAGCGAGGAGCAGGTGCTGGAGGCGCAGCTCGAGGGATATGCGGAATACAAACGGCGGGTGCGCCGCAAGGTGATCCCGTTTCCCCGAGGAAGGCGCGCGCGGGCGGACGCCGGGGACGCGCAGATCCTCCGGATCCGCCGGTATGAGCGTCTCCTGCAGGAGGCGGAAGCGCTGCTCGGCGCCGCGGAGCTGACCGCGGAGGCGGAGGATGCTCTTTCGGAAAAGGTGCGTGCGCTGGACGCCTATTACGGCAGCGACGAGTGGAAACAGGATCTCGCGGATGATGAGGCCGGGCGGCTCCCGCCGGATCTGGAACGGGGCGTCCTCTCGGAGGACGGCGTTTACAACCTGTTGGAGGAATACCGCGCGCGGCGCGGCGAAGTGCGCGAATGAACAAGGAACGGATGACGGACCGGATCGAGACCGAACGGCTGGTGCTGTTCCCCTACACGCGGGAGAACCTCGCGCTGTTCAACGCGGACCTTCCGCGCTTCGAGGAGGTCTACGGCGTGACGTACCGCGGGGAGGAGCTGGACTATCTGCTGACGGGCTTTCTGAAACGGCTGGAGGGCGAGCTCGCGGCGGACCCGGAGCATGCGCTCTTTTTCACCGAGTTTCTGATCGTTCTGAAGGAGAACGACCATATCATCGGCTCCATCGATTACAAGTATCCCCCGCGGGACGGCGTGACGGAGGTCGGCTACGGGCTGAACCCCGCGTACACCGGCCGCGGCTATATGACCGAGGCGCTGAAGGCGTTTCTGCAGTTCGGGAAGGCGCACGGCCTCACCGCCGTGCGCGCGGACACGCTGCCGGACAACGTCAAATCGCAGAACGTGCTGAAGCGGTGCGGCTTCTGCTTTCTGCGGAAGGAGAAAAACCTCTGGTGGGAGGTCTCGCTGGGCTGACCGGCGGGCATACGGCGCGCCTTTCGCCCGCGGTGCGGCTTTCGTCCGCCCCGCGGGCGTTTCTTCCGCTCCGGGCGGCGTGCGGTCTTATGCATTGAATACACAATAATTCATAGCAATTCGACCGGGAGTATGATATAATGATTTTACTGTGCATAAGGAGGCGATCCCGTGCAGTTTCTGATCTATTTCATGATCTACGGCGGCAGCGCGCTGATGGTATATAACATCATCCGCTACGGCATGTTCGTGCGGCACAGCGCCACGCTGGAACAGCAGTCCCGCAAAAACGGGCTGCTGGTCGTTCCCCTGCTGCTGCTGATCTTCTTTCTCATCGGCTATCTGGCCGTCGGCGTCAGCGGGATCGCGAACCTGCTGATCGCGTCGATCCTCTTCGGCGGGAGCGTTTTCGTCTTCCTGCTGCTGACGATCATGTTCGCCATCATCTGGCGCATCCGCGACACGGAGCAGGTACTCGCCGTTCGCTATGAGGAGCTGCAGGCGGACGTTCGCGCGCTCACCAAGGACTCGATGGCGGTGCTTCGGGTGAACCTGACCCGCGACGAGGTCGAGGAGCGGAGCGGCGAATATCTCTACCCCTCCGACCTCGAGTTCGACCGCTACTCGGATCTGCTGGAGGCGCGCAGAGAGCACGTGATCAACCGCTTCGGCGAGGGGGCGGCCCCGTCGCTCTTCCGGCGGGAAGGCCTTCTGAAACACTATCAGGACGGGCATACCTACGCCTCCGAGGCGCTTCTGGTGCGCCGCACCGACGGCGTGCCCACGTTCGTGCTTTTCGAAGCGACGCTCACGAAGATGCCGGTCTCCGGCGACGTGGTCGCCTTCATCATCGAGCGGCCCTACAACGCCGAGATCGTTCGGCAGACGCTGATGGAAAAGGTGCTGATGGACGAGTACGACCGGATCGCCTATCTCGTCGACGGACGGTACCGCGGGCTCATCAGCAACGACGGGAAGAAGGAGAATCTGCTTCTCCCAGGCGAGGCAGAGGACTTCTACGAGTCGATCTACCTCAACACCATCCTCCCCGCGATGATCATCGACCGCAGCCGGCCCAACCCGCTGCGCCTCTCGGTGATCGACCGCGCGCTCGCCGAGCGGGAGGTCTATACCGTCAACGCCGACTTCCGGATCGGCGGCGAGGTGCGCAGCAAGCATTTCGTTTTCTACCGGATCGACGCGAAGGCGAAGTTCTATCTGATGCTGCTCTCCGACTCCGCCGTGCGCACCGAGGCGCCGGAACCGCCCGCCGAAGCGGAGACGCCCGCGCCCGGAACGGCGGCGCCGGAGGCCGCTCCCGCCGAGCCGGCCCCGGAGGCCGACGCTCCCCTG
>JAEEGL015446330.1_pt1 | contig 17278 bp, 12 predicted proteins | sample 9134231 | NCBI WGS metagenome assembly JAEEGL01 (sample SAMN16246548, study PRJNA631951) | gut metagenome | biome: gut microbiome; feature: rumen; material: fiber-attached | host: Bos | place: Iran: Karaj | collected 2018-10
CCGGCAATATAGACACCCGGCTCGATGGAGAACGCCATGCCGCGTTCCAGCCGGCGATGGTTGGTCTGCTTGATATACGGCCCTTCATGGGTAGAATACCCGATACCATGCCCTACACGATTGATCAAAGTCTTTGCCAGATCCTGTTCGTCCAGGACGGTGCGCGCCGCCTTGTCGATGTCCGGGATCCATGCACCTTCCACAGCCATGGCCTCGCTGGCGGCATTTGCCCGCTCGACCAGATCATACAGATTCTTTTCTTCCTCCGAGATACCACCGACAAAGACCGTGCGGGACATATCAGACATCATTTCATGGAAGGCGCAGCCGTAATCCAGCAGGACGATATCCTTTTCCTGGATGACCCTGTCTCGCCCTTCATAATGCGGATAACTAGCGTTCGGACCGGAAGCTACGATCGCTTCCACGAAGGTCGCTCCCCGCTTCTGCATTCCCTCAAACAGGAAATCCATGATCTGGCCTTCGGTAAGACCAGGCCTGATGAAGCCCAGCGCCTCCTGGAACACGGCGTCGGCTATGGCGGCCGACTGGCGCAGATACTCCTGCTCCTCCAGGCTCTTGTGGATCCGCACTTCCTCCAGCACCGGTTTGGCATTGCGGAAGGTGACACCGGAGCACTCGGCGATGTCCAGCACATTGAAAGCCTGCGCCGAAGAATTGACGCCTATGACCTTGCCCTTAAGATCTTCCTGCTCCAGGATACCGTCCACGACGTCCGTCATTTCCTCATTATCGAACCAGGTAAAGACCGGGACATCAGCGCCTAGTTCTTCCCGCATCTGATCCCCGTACAACAGGTTACAGATATAGAACGCCCGGCCGTCAGCTTTTACGAACAGCCCCTGGAACCGCTCGCACATCATCGGGGAAAAACCAGTGAAAAAGGTAAGTTCTTCTCCGGGACTGATCAGGATCGCGTCCATCCCGGCTTCCTGCATCAGCATTGTCAGTTTCTTGATATATTCAGTACGCATATGTCTTTTCTCCCCCATTGCTATAGCTTTCGAAATCGCCAAAGGCGACTGGATATGCACCTCAGGTCTTGCATTTTACCAGCACAAGACTTCGCAGCCGGTCTCTGTCACGACGACCTGGATCTCCCACTGGGCGGATTTCGATCCGTCCTCCGTATAAATGGTCCACCCGTCCTCATCGTCCAGGACCACGTCCGGCTTCCCAGCATTGATCATGGGCTCGATGGTGAAGCACAAGCCCGGTACCATCATCATTTCCTCACCAGCATTCGCTACATAGCTGACCCACGGATCCTCGTGGAATTCCAGGCCGATCCCGTGACCGCCGATCTCGCGCACCACACTAAAGCCGTGCTTTTCCGCATACTCGTGGACCGCCTGCGCCATATCGCCCAGATGGGTCCAAGGTCTGACCTTCTCCAGTCCTTTTTCCATGGCTTCTTTTGTGACCTGTACCAGTTTCCTGTCATTCTCGGACACATTGCCGATCAGGAACATGCGGGAGGAATCCGAAAAGTATCCCTTGTAGATGGTGGATACGTCCACATTGACGATATCGCCATCTTCCAGGATCATATCCTCGTCCGGGATCCCATGGCAGACCACATCGTTGATGGACGTACACACGCTTTTGGGAAACCCTTGATAGTTCAGCGGCGCCGGGATCCCTCCCATTTCCGTGGTGACCTTGTATACGATATCGTCGATCTCCTGGGTGCTCATGCCCGCGTGGATGACTTCTCCCACCGCGTCCAGGCAGGCCATATTGATCTTCGCACTGGCTTTGATCCCTTCGATCTGTTCCGGTGTCTTGATCAGGCTGTGGTCGGGCACAAGTACCCCCTGCTCCCTCAGTTTTTCCAGTTTATCATCAAACATCATATGACAGGACTTATACTTGCGATGGCTGCCGCACCAGCAAGGATCGTTTCTTCCGAGTTTCATCTGGTTTGTCCTTCCTAATTTATCGATTCTCTTATATTATAAGAGTATTTTCACAAAAATCAATCTAAATAGAAAAAAACCGCAGAACAGTATGTACTGTTCCACGGTCTTTAGACACATGATTGGTTTATTTGGTCTCAAGCTCCACAACAGCCGGTGCGACGCCTTCCGCTGTAAAGGTGACTTTGACCGGTCCTGCTGCTTCCGTGGAGCGGATGACCGCCAGCACTTTGCCGTCGAAAGTCTCCCACTCGGTCTCCTGATAGCCGCGCAGAGGCTGCGGTTCCGCTGATCCGAAGCCCTGCAGTACGGCAGCTCCTTCGACCTCGACCTGCACCTTTTTCTGCTCGAAGGGGTTAAAGTTGCCTTCCGCGTCGGTCACGCACACATTCAGGAACGCCAGGTTCTCGCCTCCGGCTTTCAGCGCTTCGTTATCCACAGTCACTTGCAGCTGTGCCGCTGGCCCTGCGGTCTTCAGCGTGAAGCGGCCGCTTTCCGCACCATCTTTATAAGAGACGGCCGTGATCTCGCCCTGCTCGTACACGACTTCATACACCGCGGTGAAACCATTCTCACGACCGGCCGGCTTACGCCCCTGGGATACTCCATTGATGAACAGTTCGACTTCGTCATCCACGGAATAGATCTCGGCTTCCGTCTTCTGACCTTCGTATCCCGGCCAGGTCCAGCTGGCGATATTGTCCTTGTACATCCATGACGTCTGCGAATGCTGCTTCCCGTACTTGTCGACACGAATGACAGCCAGATACGGAGCCTTGCGATCCCCATAAACGACTTCACGCAGATAGCTGATCGGACGGCGATTGCCGATGATATCGATATCACCGATGTACGCGATACGATCCGGGAAATGGGATGAGAAGTTCACGGTCCCATCATAGTAAAAGATGCCGCATCCAGCTTCACCCAAATAGTCATAGCCAGTCCAGGTATAATCACCCAGAACGTTGGCATTGTCCTCGACCAAACGCCACAGACGAACGATGTCGCCTGGGAAAGTCTCGGTACCGAGCACCGGCTTGTTGGGATGCAGTTCCTTTTCCAGGGCACCGTGACGGCCGGTCAGATAGTTGTATCCGGCAACGTCCGCGGCCTGCGCGGGTTCCTCCAGCGCTTCGGTCATCAACGGATGATTGGTGAAATCCGGAGAATCCATCAGGCTCATCATCATATTCAGACCGGCAATGCCGCCTTCGCCTTCTTCAGAAGCGCCGCCGCCCATCATGGCTGCCGGATCGATCCCCATCTTCTGGAGGATGTCACCGATGATCAGCGGCATCTTTCCGGAGTTCATGGCGTTCAGCATCCCATTGACAGCCGTCGTGGTGAAACGAGTGCTGTCCAGCTCATGGAACTTGTTGCACATCTTGCGATTCATGCGGCCGCCGATCTCACGTCCAAGATCCAGGATCTCATTGCCAGTCGAATACAGGATAACACAGGGATGGTTATAATCCTTGGCAACGACCCGCTCGATCTCCTCTTCCCAGCAACGGTCGAAATAGGTGGCAAAATCGTTTCTGTTCTTATGCTCGAACCATACGTCCGAAACTTCATCCATGACGACCAGGCCGTATTTATCGCAGGCATAGAGCATTTCGGGGCTCATCGGATGATGGGCGCTGCGAACGGCATTGAAACCAGCTTCTTTCATTTGACGGGCACGGCGTTCTTCTGCGTCGGCAAAGGTGGCCGTTCCGATGACGCCATTGTCGTGATGGATGCAGGTACCCTTCTGCTTCACGACGACACCATTGATCCGGAGACCTTTTTCAGCGTCCAGCGTAAGCACACGCAGACCGATGGTATCCGTAAACGTATCCAGGACTTCTTCTCCGGACAGGATCTCCACTTTCAGATCATACAGATCCGGCGTATCGACGTTCCAAAGCCTCGGTGCTTCGATCCGCAGGTTCTGACGCACCGTTTCCTTGTCCTGGGAGAACAGTGTCAAAGAGATGGTATCTTCTTTCACGACAGCCCCATCAAAGCAAAGCATGGTCTTTACATTGACCTTCTGACGGGTCCTGGTAAGATTGACCAGGCGCGTTTCGATCTCGACGATCGCTTCTTCTGCCGTTGCCAATTTGGTCGTGGCACGAACACCATCTTCCAAAATGTGAACGTCCCCGCCCACCAGCAGATGGACGTTCCGGTAGATACCGCTGCCGGAGTACCAACGGCTCGTCGGAGAGGGATTGTTCGCGATGACCTTGATCTCATTGGACTGTCCATAATGCAGCAGATCGTTGGCCTGTACATAGAATCCGGCATATCCATGCAGATTGGTCGCCGCATGGGAACCATTGATATAGACCATGGCGGTCATGTATACGCCCTCAAACTCGATCAGGACGTCCTTACCTTCCCATTCGGACGGCACATCAAAATTCTTGATGTAGGTATACTGGCCTCCGGGATAAAACCCGGTCTGTCCTCCGCTTACATCGTTCGGATCCGGTGTTTCATAGATCATGGCATCGTGCGGGATCTGCACAGGGACTGTCGTTGCTGCGCCTCCGCTCAGCGCGTCCAGCATACTTCCAGCCCCGGTGGAAAGGATCCAGCCTTGGTTGAAACTTTTTCTGATCATTTGTTTCCTCCTGATGATGAATTTTACCGCTTTTATACGTATCATTTTACTCACTCAGATGTGAAAAGTCAACGCGGCCTATCGAAATCCTATATCATGTTTATATCAAATCTTTACGATTTGTGCATTTTTCATATTTACAAAATCGTAAAATCATATTATACTGATACACGATAAATTTTTAAGCGGTTCAGAGAGACCGGCAAGATTTATGGTACAGCCTTGAGGGGCATGTTACATTATGTACATGATCAGGTCTTTCCACCGTGGAAGGGCCTTTTATTTTTATCACGCCCTCACAAGAAAGGATACTATGGAAATCAAAACACAGATCATGGATGCAGCCCAGATGAGCCGTTCTCTGACCCGCATCACTCACGAGATCATCGAGAAGAACCGCGGCCTCGAAGACATTTGCCTTGTCGGCATCAAAAGCCGTGGCATTCCGTTGGCGTGGCGTCTTGCGGAAACTGCTTACCGATTTGAAGGCGTACAGATCCCTGTTGGCTACGTCGACGTTTCTCTGTACCGTGATGATCTTTCCGAGATCACGGACGTACCCGAAGCTGCCGGCAGTCAGTTCCCCTTCGATATCACCGGCAAGACCGTCATTCTGGTCGATGACGTCATCTTTACGGGCCGTACGGCACGGGCCGGGATCGAGGCTGTATTTGCCGTCGGCCGTCCCAAACGCCTGCAACTGGCCGAGCTTGTGGACCGCGGTCATCGCGAACTGCCCATCAAACCGGATTATGTCGGTAAGAATGTACCTACGTCACATGAAGAACACATCCGTGTACAGGTCACGGAAGTCGACGGGGTCGATGGTGTCTTCATCTGCAAGAACAGTGAATCTGCGGAACCTTCCGCTGAGGAATAATAGTTTTTTAAATGGAGGAAAATGTTATGAAAATGGTGTTCAACATCAAAGACAGACCGAAATTTGGTCAGCTGATCGTTTTCGCGTTCCAGCAGCTGCTTGCGATCCTTGCGGCTACCATCGCCGTCCCCGCGATCGTTGGTAATGGCATGAGCCAGTCTGCCGCTCTGTTCGGCGCAGGCTGCGGCACCATCATCTACCTGCTGTTCACAAAATTCAACAGCCCCGTATTCCTTGGTTCTTCCTTCGCCTTCCTGGGCTCGATGTTCGCAGCCTTCGGCGGCGCCGCTTCTGTCGAGATCGGTTATGCCGGTCTTCTGATCGGTGCAATCCTGGCCGGCCTCGTATACGTCGTGATCGCCATCATCGTCAAATTTGCCGGTGTCAAATGGATCAACAAGCTGATGCCTCCTGTCGTCATCGGTCCGACCGTTGCTATCATCGGTCTTTCTCTGGCCGGCAACGCCATTGGTGATTCTCTTGCACACGCTTTCGACGCTGATGCTGCTGCTTACATCATGACCGCTCCTGTATGGGCAAACTTCATCTGCGCGCTGGTCACCCTGCTGACCGTCATCCTCTGCTCCGTTTATGGCAAGAAAATGGCCACGCTCATCCCCTTCATCATCGGTATCCTGGCGGGTTATGTTGTCGCTCTTATCTTCACGCTGATCGGCAATGCGGCCGGCAACGATGCGCTGAAGATCATCGACTTCACCAAGTTCCAGAGCATGCAGTGGGTCCCCGACTTCACCTTCATCAAAGCTTTCAAGGGCATGGGCTCTGTAGATGCTAAATACCTTGCGACCGTCGCTGTCGCCTACATCCCTGTTGCTTTCGTCGTTTTCGCGGAGCACATCGCGGATCACAAAAACCTTTCCTCCATTATTGAAAAAGATCTTCTGGAAGATCCCGGCCTGCATCGCACCCTGCTGGGTGATGGTATCGGATCCATGGTCGGTTCCTTCTTCGGCGGCTGCCCGAACACCACTTACGGTGAGTCCGTTGGCTGCGTCGCCATCACCGGCAACGCTTCTGTCATCACCATCCTGGCCACCGCCATCCTGGCGATCCTGGCTTCCTTCTTTGGTCCGCTGGTCACCTTCCTCTCCACCATCCCCGGCTGCGTCATGGGCGGTGTCTGCATCACCCTGTACGGCTTCATCGCCGTCTCCGGTCTGAAGATGCTCCAGCCTGTCGACCTGAACGATAACCGTAACCTCTTCACCGCTTCCGTCATCCTGATCGCAGGTATCGGCGGCATGGCGCTGAAGATCGGTCAGGTCATCCTGACGGAAGTTGCCTGCGCTCTGATCCTGGGCATCATCGTAAACCGTCTCGTCAACCTGAAGAAGAAATAAGTCTAAAATAAATAATCAAGGCCTGTCCCTCAGTGGACAGGCTTTCTTTTGTTCTTACAATGGTCTATTTGACCGTTATATTCTCGTTTTTTAACGTTTTTATGCGAAGATTCATGTCCTCCGTTTTTATATGGGATATTTAGCATGTATTTCCATCTGATGTCTTCTCGGTTTTTCATGCCTTTTGGAAGAATCGTTGCTCTGTGCATGTATATTACTCAATAAAATCATAAAAACCTCGAAGAAAAGACTCGAATCGACCTTTTCAGGCCCCCCTTATCTAGTAGAAACAGCTTCAAATACATGCCTAAATAGAAAAAACAGCATTGACAGGCATGAAAACCTTTCAAATCTCGGTTATCGAATAGATGTCCAAATCGTTCTTAACGACAAAAGGCATGAATTTCAAAAAAGAATGACAAAAAACCTGTCCAAACGGACAGGTTTTCTTTATTTGATGACCAATTCTACGGGGCAATGGTCTGAACCAAAGACTTCATTGTGGATCGTTGCGCTGACCAGACGGTCTTTCAATGCTTCAGACACCAGGAAGTAATCGATACGCCAGCCAGCATTCTTTTCCCTCGCATGGAAGCGATAAGACCACCAGGAATAGGCGCCTTCTAGATCCGGATAGAAATACCGGAAGGTATCGATGAACCCGTTTTCTTTGAGGCGCGTCATCTTGGCGCGTTCCTCATCGGAGAAACCGGCGTTCTGATGGTTGCTCTTGGGGTTCTTCAGATCGATCTCCTGATGGGCAACGTTCAGGTCCCCGCAGAAGATGACCGGTTTATGCCCTTCTAAGGCCTTCAGATAGGCATAGAAGGCGTCCTCCCATTCCATACGATAATCCAATCGTTTCAGCCCGTCCTGCGCATTTGGCGTATAACAGGTAATGAAATAGAAGTCCGGATATTCCAAAGTGATCAGCCGTCCCTCATGGTCGTGTTCCTCGATGCCCATTCCGTACTGTACAGAGATCGGCTCTTCCTTCGCGAAGATGGCCGTACCGGAGTATCCCTTTTTCTCCGCATAATTCCAATACTGATGATATCCGGGCAGGTCCATGTCGATCTGACCGGCTTGCAGCTTGGTCTCCTGCAGGCAGAACAGATCCGCATCCGCTTCCTGGAAATACTCCATAAAGTTTTTACCCATGCAGGCACGAAGCCCGTTTACATTCCAGGAAATGAATTTCATTTGAGCTGCTCCACGGCTTCTTTCTCGATCGCCAGGCCTTTAGCGTATTTCTCGATATAAGCGTCGAATCCGACGACATCTTCCGGATCGGGCTGGATCGTGACACAGGCGGCATCTTTGAAGATACGCTCGTTCAGGTACTGCTCCAGCGTCTCCCCATCTTTCTTCTGCAGCATATAAGCCGCCAGGATCGCGATACCATAGGCGCCTCCCTCACCCGCAGTTGCCATGACGGAAACCGGCGCATCCATAGCGGCCGCCAGGATCTTCTGACCGACAGCTTCTGTCTTGAAGAATCCACCATGTCCGTAGATCCGGTCGACTTTGACCTCTTCTTCTTTGAAAAGGATATCCAGGCCGGTCTTGAGGGCACCGACCGCACTGTACAGGTTCGCCCGCATGAAATTGGCCAACGAGAAATCGGCATCCGGCATACGGACCAGCATCGGTCTTCCCTCTTCCAGACCCGTAACGTGTTCGCCGGAGAAATAGTTGTACGTCAGAAGACCTCCACAGGTCTTGTCACCAGACAAGGCCGCCTTGAACAAGGTCTCGTACAGACGACCCGTATCGACCTCTACATCGAAGCTCGCGAACAGTTCGCGGAACAGATGCACCCAGGCGTTGATGTCGGATGTGCAGTTATTGCAATGCACCATCGCGACGGCTTCGCCTGACGGCGTAGTGACCAGATCGATCTCCGGATGCGGGCGTGACAAAGGTTTCTCAAGCACGATCATAGCGAAGACGGAGGTGCCGGCCGAGACGTTGCCTGTGCGGACCGCAACGGAATTGGTAGCCGTCATACCGGTGCCTGCATCACCTTCCGGCGGGCACAGCGGAATACCGGGCATCAGATCTCCCTCCGGATCCAGCAGCTTCGCACCTTCCGCCGTCAGCATGCCAGCATCATCACCAGCCAGCAGGATCTCCGGCAGAATGTCGTGGATATCCCACGGAAGATCTTTCACTTCTGGCAGCGCCGCGAACTGATCCAACATGTGCGCATTATATTGCTTGACAGATGAATCGATGGGGAACATACCGGAAGCCTCACCGATACCGATGACTTTACAGCCGGTCAGTTTCCAGTGTACATAGCCCTCCAGTGTCGTAATGAAGGTGATATCCGGCACGTGCGGCTCTTTGTTGAGGACTGCCTGATACAAGTGCGCAATGCTCCAACGCTGCGGAATGGGATACTGGAACAGTTCCATCAGCGCTTCAGATGCCTCTAATGTGATGGTGTTACGCCAGGTCCGGAACGGGACCATTAGCTCACCTTCCGCATTGAAGGGCATATAACCGTGCATCATTGCAGAAAGACCGATCGCACCAAGTGTAGTGATCGTTGTACCGTAGCGTTCCTTGACCTGTGCTTTCAGCTTTCCATATGCATCCTGAAGTCCACCCCAGACATCTTCCATAGAATATGTCCAAATGCCGTTTTCCAGGCGGTTTTCCCATTCGTGATCACCACTGGCAAGTTCTGCATGGTTCTCGTCCAGCAAAACAGCCTTGATGCGTGTTGAGCCAAATTCCACACCCAATACTGCCCGTTCGAATTGTATATTCATGGCGTCCTCCTATAGAGAAAAATCATTTATGTATATTGTATGCTTGTTTTTACAGCCTGTCAATCAGGATTGTTTCTTGAAAGCCAAAAGAAACGATGCTATAATCAAGACAAATCATCATCCCAAGGAGGTACATCATGGAAAGAGTTTGTCAGTTCCTGAAAGATGCCGGTACATATTATCTGGCAACTGTAGAGGGCGATCAGCCGCGCGTGCGTCCTTTTGGCACGGCGCATATCTATAACGGTAAACTGTACATCCAGACCGGAAACGTCAAAAACGTCGCAAAACAGCTGAAGGCCAACCCCAAGGCAGAGATCTGCGCCATGTACAAAGGTGAATGGATCCGCATCTGCGGCGAACTGGTCGAGGATGATACAGAAGAAGAACGCATCGCAGCGCAGACCAGCATGCTGGAGGCGTATCCCAGTCTGGCCAATATGTACAAGGTCGGAGATGGCAACACCGCTGCATATTACTTCAAAAACGCTGTCGCTACCATCAGCAGCTTCACTGCCCCGCCGGTCGTGATCGAACTGTAAGCCCAAAAAAACCGCTCCAGGAGCGGTTTTTTTGCTGTCATGATCCTTATAAAAGACTTTGCTGCTCGTATGCCCGGAACGTACGGACCATGGGCGAAGCCTTTTTAAGCAGTGCTTCAAAGGCTCTATCGTCCGCAAGCCACCGAAAACCCTCTTCTTCTGTCAGCATCAGTGGCATACGATCATGGATCCGGATCATGGAATCATTCGCAGCCGTCGTGAGTATGATGAAATGCGTCCCATCCTCTTCGACACGGTACAATCCCGCCATAAGTATGGTTCCGCCATGCTCCGCTGTACATGTGACCTTCTCCTTGGCCGGATCCCATTCATAAAAACCGGCGGCGGGCAGCAGGCACCTGTTCGTCCGTACATGATTACTGAACGTCGGCCGCTCCAATACAGTTTCACAGCGTGCATTGATCAGCAGACGGTCCCGCACTGTAAATCCCCATGACATCTTCGTCACACCTTCATGTGTGATCACAGAAGCCCTCTGCCCCGGATAGATATCCCCATACCTCTCCAGGACGGTACCGGTATCCATGAGTTTCATCAGCCGCTCGATATCGCGCTCCGTCTCATCATCTACATAATATCTTCCACACATGACCTTCTCACTTCAATATTCTTTCTGGCTTGAAACCCAGGTAATCCCCAGATACCAGATGGTATTCGATCCCGTTCACTTCTCCGATATAGCTGTCTCCAAAACGTTCCCTTCCATGACAATGGGAATATACAACATGCTCCACACCATAAGATTCCGCCATCTCAGTAAAAGGTGAGCTGAACTCTCCGATCGAGGTGGGCGGATAATGCAGGAACATGATGAACCGGTCATACCCAGATGCCACGGCGGCATCGAAGGATGCCTGAAGCCTTTGCACTTCCCGATCCCGGATCTTTTCAAAGTGTTCATAGGTATCCAGCCCTTCATAGCAGTACCCTTTGGTACCGACCAGGGCGTATGGCCCGTAACTGAAGAAATTATTCTGAAGGAAATACAAACGATCCTTGAACAGATCGTTCAGCTGCTGTGTCTTTTTGGCATCCCAGAACATATCATGGTTGCCCCGCAGCAGGATCTTGCGGCCGGGGAAAGATTCGATGAATTTCAGATCCGTCGCGCACTGTGCCAGGTTCCTGCCCCAGGAATGATCCCCTGTCAGGACAAGCGTATCGTCAGCGGTCAGCCGTCCGCAGTACTTATCGATCTTCTGGACATAATGATGCCATAGATCGCCGAACGCTTCCATGGATTTATCGGCCTGGAATGATAGGTGCAGATCCCCCAGCGCGTACAGAGCCATACTACTCCTCCTGTTGCATGAATATAACGGAATTATAGCATATCTGCTGCAGGTTTCCCAGTACTTTTTTCTATTGACAACCTTCTGTCCCACGCGTATAATATTTATAATTCGACGAAGAGACGAGTACGTCAACATCCGGAATCTCCAGAGAGGGGCTCGATCAGCTGCAACAGTCCCGGTTCCCGTTGGCCGAAGACCACCTCCAAGAGACCCCAATCCGGTCCGGTGATCCCGTTATCATCACAAATCAAGCGGTCCGCTATGGCGGGCAATAAGGGTGGAACCACGCATACAAGCGCCCCTTACATTATTTAAAGGTAATGTAAGGGGCTTTCCTTATGTTACTAAAAGAAAGGATCAATACCATGGAAAAAGAACAGTATCTGCAGGTATACCGCCATTCCCTGGCGCATATCCTGGCCAAATCCATCATCGAGATCTTTGGCAAAGACAATGTACAGTACGCCATCGGTCCGCAGATCGCGGATGGTTTCTACTACGACTTCATGCTGCCGCGTACCCTCAGTGCGGATGATTTCAAAACCATCGAGGACAAGATGCGTGAGATCCTGAAACGCCGCGAAGCCTGGACGCGTAAGGAGATCTCCCGTGAGGAAGCGCTGGAACTCTTTAGGGACCAGAAATACAAGACCGAGCTGATCCAGGATCTGCCGGAAGATGAAGTCATCTCCATCTACTGGACCGGCGATGATTTCGTCGACCTTTGTGCCGGTCCGCACATCGACAATTCTCAGGAACTCATGAACGCGGCTTTCCAGATCAAATCCGTGTCCGGTTCTTACTGGCGCGGCGACGAGCATCGCGACCAGCTGCAGCGCGTCTATGTCTATGCTTTCCCGGATAAGCAGCAGTTGAAAGAGCATCTGGCCTTCGTTCGCGAAGCTATGGAACGCGATCACAAGAAACTGGGACCGCAGCTCGATATCTTCATGATGGACGAGACGGCGCCTGGTATGCCCTACTGGCTGCCCCGCGGCTTCAAACTCTTCAATGCCCTGCTTTCTTATTGGCGTGACGTCCATGAAGTCCATGGCTATAACGAGATCGCCGCTCCGCAGATCCAGAAGAAGGAACTTTGGGAGACCTCCGGCCATTGGGCACATTATATCGATGGCATGTTCATCATTCCCGAAATGGATGATGACCGCCGTTTCGTCCAGCTGGACGATCCGGATACCTCCGGCATCTACGCCGCCAAACCTATGAACTGCCCGAACGCGATCAAGGTCTATGCTTCCCGTCAGCGCAGCTACAAGGACCTGCCCTTCCGCATCAGCCAGACGGACGTCATCCACCGCAAGGAGAAATCCGGTGAGCTGAACGGCCTGTTCCGCGTGCAGATGTTCCGTCAGGACGATGCCCACATCCTGTTGATGGAAGATCAGATCGAGGCCGAGATCGAAGATATCATGAACATCACGAACGAACTGTATGGAACGTTCGGCCTGACCTATCGTGCCGAGCTGTCTACGCGTCCGGATGATTTCATGGGTGATATCGAAGTCTGGAACCAGGCGGAAGCCAGCCTGAAGGCCATTCTCGACAAGAAGTATGGCGAAGGCGGTTATGAGATCAATGAAGGCGACGGCGCGTTCTACGGTCCCAAGATCGACCTGATGATGAAAGACGCTCTGGGACGCGAGTGGCAGATGGGTACCATCCAGCTTGACTTCCAGCTGCCGCTGAACTTCCAGCTCGAATACGTCGGTTCTGACGGACAGCGTCATCAGCCTGTCATGATCCATCGCGCCATCTTCGGTTCCTTCGAGCGCTTCATCGGTATCCTGATCGAGAACTTCAAGGGTTCCTTCCCCTTCTGGATGAGCCCTGTCCAGGTCGGCATCGTCCCGATCCGTCCGGAGCATAACGCGTATGCTGAAAAGATCGCGCAGCTGCTGCGCAAGAACCACATTCGCTTCGAAGTCGATTATACCGACAAGAACATGAAGGAAAAGATCAAGGCCTGCAAGACCATGCGCGATCCTTACACGATCGTCGTCGGTGATAAGGAAGCCGCCGAGAACACGGTCGCGATCAATATCCGCGGCAACAAACAGCTTAAGGATGTGCCTTTGGACAAATTCATCGAGCTCTGCCTGCGCATGAACGAGGAACACTGCCTGGAAGTCATCGATTCTTTGGATGACTAAGCGTATGCAACCTGAAACAGCTCTCAAATTTGAGGGCTGTTTTTTTGAATTTGCTATAGCATAAAATTACGAAGCGTGATATAATGTTATTATACTATGGATATGAGGTCGGATCATGGACGCTTTACATAAACCTGATAAACTCATCTATACCACTTACCTGCAAAAGGAAGAAAGCGATCTATACCCTGAAGAACAAGGTATGTTCCTTGCGTATGAATATCTGCGCACCGGCGATCGCCGTTCGATCCCTGAAAGCCGCAAAGCTTATCAGGCCTCTCTTGCTTCACGTTTATCCAGAAACTCTCTGCAGCAGACCCGTTTTTCCTTCTTGTACAGTGCAACGCTGGCACTTCGCTATGCAGTAGACGGCGGTCTTACGGAAGAACAGGCATACAGCATCTACCGGCTTTATGTACGGCAGATGGATGCCGCCTCTTCTGCTGACGAGATCGAATCTTTGCATGCCGCCATGATCACGGATTTCACCGAGCAGGTCTCTGGCATGGTCAAGACCGGGCAGATCGCCCTTCCCATCTATGATCCGGTGGAAGATGAACCTATTTCTGAGGATAATCTTACACCAACACAGCAGATCCGTGCCGTCGCCGCCTGTGCCGATTATATCTACTATCATCTGTATGAGAAGATCTATCTGGAAGATCTTGCCGATCACGTCAAGCTCTCTCCCAACTATCTGTCCACCTTGTTCCATAACAAGCGCGGCATGACGATCCAGTCCTATATCCGCAGCCGCAAGGTCGAAGCTGCATCCAACATGCTTCTGTATTCCGACTTTTCCATTGGTCAGATCAGCGAGATCCTATCCTTTAGTTCCACCAGCCACTTCATCCGCGTCTTCCGTCAGGAGACGGGCCTTACACCGAAGGTCTTCCAGGAACAAAACTATAAGAACCGCAGAACGGCGCTCAAACCTTGAGCGCCGTTTTATTTCGAATCATCCATTGCTTTTTATCTGCATCATCTGTTATACTTGATATAAGCTAACAAAAGGAGGTACCACTATGAGCTTACTGGATCTGAATATCCCGAAACTGGGATTTGGACTGATGCGCCTGCCTAAGCTGGAAGATGGCAAGTCGATCGATATCGAACAGACCAAGAAAATGGTCGATATCTTCATGGCTGCAGGACTTAAGTATTTTGATACCGCTTATGTGTATGAAGGCGGCCTTTCCGAAGCAGCCGCCAAAGAAGCTCTGGTCGAGCGTTATCCGCGTGACAGCTTCTATCTGGCCACCAAGCTGAACACCCACGCACAGGGTACGGTGGATGCTGAAACTGCCAAAGCGCAGCTTACCACCAGCCTGGAGCGTACCGGCGCCGGCTATTTCGATTTCTATCTGCTGCACGCACTTGGCAAAGGCAACATAGATTCTTATGATGAGTACGGACTATGGGACTTCGTCAAAGAAGCCAAAGAAAAAGGGTTGATCAAGCACTATGGCTTCTCTTTCCATGATACGCCTGAGTTCCTTGATGAACTGCTGACCAAGCATCCGGATGTGGAATTCATCCAGCTGCAGATCAACTATGCGGATATGGAAGCTGCCAACGTGCAGTCCCGCGGCTGCTATGAAGTCGCCCGCAAGCACGGTAAGCCCATCGTCGTTATGGAGCCCGTCAAAGGCGGTACGCTTGCGAACCCGCCGGAACGTGTCACTGACGTTTTCAAGGCCGCCGATCCCGATGCTTCCCCTGCATCCTGGGCGATCCGCTACGTTGCTTCCATGGAAGGCATCATGGTCGTGCTGTCCGGCATGTCCAACATCGCCCAGATGGAAAACAACGTTTCTTACATGAAGGACTTCCAGCCTCTTTCCGAAGAAGAACAGGCAGTCGTCAAAAAGGCGCAGGAGGCTCTGGCTTCTGTGGAACAGATCCCCTGTACTTCCTGCCGCTACTGCACTCCGGGATGTCCGATGCAGATCAACATCCCCGGCATCTTCAGTGCGATGAACACCTACCTCATGTATGACAATCTCGAAGGCGCGAAGCGCAATTATGGTTGGAATACATCCAATGGCGGAAAAGCCTCCGAATGCATCGGCTGCGGCCAGTGTGAAGGCGAATGTCCGCAGCACATCACCATCATCGACTGGCTGGCAAGGATCGCACAGACCCTCGAATAAGCCCAAGAACCAACAAAAAAACTGCCCGCGACGCCGGGCAGTTTTCTTTATCGATCAAACCTGTATGAAATAATATGAAAGATGTACCCATACACCTTACTCGATCGTATTGCGTATGAGCGCACTTAGCGAGAGAAGCTGTATGGGTATGTCTTTCTCATTATTTCTTCTTTTTCTTCTTCTTATCTTTTTCCTTTTTGCGTTCTTCCGTGGGCTCCGGCTCCGTTTCGATCAAGCTCAGCTGTTCATCCTGTTCCGGTTGTTCCAGCTTTTGCATGAACTCGATGTATACTGCATCATATTCGCGATTGTACTCTTCATCATGGCCCGCATGCAGGTTATGGATGTAAGAGTGCTCATGATCGGCAAGTTCAGGCCGTACACGGACGATCGTGGCAATACCGACATTGGAACACACGTCAGCGATACGTCCCAGGTCGACCAGAAGGTTCGTAAAGCCGGCATCCGCGTAAACGTTGCACAGTCCCTGGCTCATGCGATTGAGGTGATGCTTCTTCAGCGTCTGTATCATCTCTTCACTGAGCTGGACCAGCGGCTCGATATGGTCCGCCGCTTCTACGTCTCGTTTTTCGAACGATCTTTCCGTATAACTCAGGATCCGGTCCAGCACTTCCGACAATACACCGATCTCCCGCTGTGCCTCCTCTGAAAACGTCGTTTCGTTTTCTGCTAGATTACGCATATTCTCAGCGATATTGGTCGCATGATCGCCCAAGCGCTCGAACTCAGCGGTGACCTTATAGTACTGGTCAAGGATCGAGATATGATACTGCTCTTTCAAATATGGCAATAGCTGTACAAGATAATGACTGACATGATCTGTCATCTTGTCGATCCGGTTCTCTTCTGCCTGCAGATCCTGATAGATATCCTCATCGAAGTTCTTCACGAGACCTAACGCCAGATTGATATTATTGCGGGACGCGCGGAACATGGTCAGCAGCAGATCATAGCAGCTCCTCAGCGCCATGGCTGGTGTGTTGAAGAAGACCGGACTCAGCGCTTCAATCTTATCTTTATACTTGTGCTCCGGCTCCGGCTTACCTTTCAGGATCTTACAAGCCATTTTTTCAAAGACTGTCAGCATCGGAAGCAACAGGATCGCGATCGCCAGATTGAAGATCGTATTGGTGTTCGCTATGATACCGGAGTTGACCGTCGTATCCCAAAGGCCGTCGATCAGACCCATTTTATGCACGATGAAAACGCCGATCAGGACGATGGCTGATTTGCATAGGTTATAAATGATATTGACCAGACCCACGCGTTTTGCGTCGGTCTTTGCGCCGATAGAACATACGATAGCCGTAGTGACGCAGTCTCCAAGATAGACACCGACGATCACGGCATAGATCGCACGCCACGTCAGAAGGCCGGAGGAAGCGAATGCCTGCAGGATACCGATCGTAGCGGAAGAACTCTGCAGTGCGAACGCGACGCCTGCACCGGTCAGATATCCGAGAAACGGATTGTTACCCAAGCCAGCAAACAAGTTCTGGA
>JAEEGL012455352.1_pt1 | contig 17277 bp, 10 predicted proteins | sample 9134231 | NCBI WGS metagenome assembly JAEEGL01 (sample SAMN16246548, study PRJNA631951) | gut metagenome | biome: gut microbiome; feature: rumen; material: fiber-attached | host: Bos | place: Iran: Karaj | collected 2018-10
ACATAAAAAGAGCCTCTGTATGAGGCTCTTAATTACTTATTTTTTGTACTTATTATTCATTTCTTTGATGGTTTTGGCTAAATCTTCCCGCAGCTTTGCAGGAGCCATGACCTCTACATACGGTCCATATTGAAGCGCCCAGTAGAAAATGGCATTTTCATTACATCTGACCATGATCTCAAGCTCTTCTTCGGTACTTTTTAGGATCTTAAAGTCCTTGCCAAACCAGTCAACAAGCGTATCCATCATACCCGGTGTGGTCTTTAATGTAACGTTGAGCGATTCTCCACAGAACATATAGATGTGCTCTGCCATGTGCTTGGAAAGATTAAGCTGTCCGTCCAGTCCGTCAACATCCTTTTGTGGTTTGATCTTCTCATCAAGTAGGACCACGTTTGTCATTTTGTCTAATCTGTAATAGGCCACATTATCGTATTTATCCAGATTTCCAAGCAAATAGTAATGTCCGCCTGATGCAACCATCTGGTATGGATTAACTATATAATCCTTGCCCTGATCATGCATCTTGAAATCCAGACCGTACTTGTTATATCTGAATTTTATCTTTTTCTTCTTTTCTATGGCTTCGTCGATTGCGCCAACGTTTATAAGGACCTGCTTGTTATCAGTCCTGTTCATCGTTGGAGTGGGTTTTACATGAGAAACCCTCATATCGAAGTAGATATTTCCAAGAGATTTAAGCTTGTCGATGAGTCTTTTGGCATAAGTGTCAGAGACAGTCTTGGAAAACAGGACAGAATCTATCAAAAGTCGAAGTTCTGCATCATCAAACTCACGACTTATCAGATAATAGCCCTCGCCCTCTTCCATAGATATCTCATAGCCCATATCAAGCAGGGAAAGCACATTAGCCTTAACAGATCTGCGGTCAATCTTCTCAACCCCATAGTCCGTCCGCAGGATTCGGATGATAGCCTGCTGGGTGAGCGGATGATCCGCATCAGAATAGCGCTGGAGAACATCTAAGATAAGCATATTCAGCATCTTTTTAGTTTCGGTTCCATATACTTTAATCATGTAATTCCCCTGTTCTCTTATTCTCAAATTTCCAGAATCTCTCGCCTGAATAAGGATAATTTGTTCTTTGTATTTGTGAAGGAGTGTATTCCGCGAGCTCGTCAATTGACATTAACTCATCTGAAACCACCTCGATATCTTTCCTATTATCTCCCGAAGAATCCATCAATGGGTCGGCCGATAACTTAAACTGCAGCACCTTTCGCAATTGATGTTCATCAATGGATTTTCCCATAAATGGATAAAACACCTCTATATGTGAGTCCTTCTTTTGTATTCTATCCCTATACGTTTTGCTAAAGAAGCGATCAATTCTTCCTATTCGCTGCTCCAAATCTCCTGGCGTCCAAGCTAAGCCATAATGATAAACTCGATTACAAAATAGATGAAGGTTTATACCCTCTTTTAAAACGTCAGTGCAAACAATGATGTCAGGATAAAAAGGCGTATTAAAGCGCTTAATCAAAGCTTCATTTCCCTTGTTTCCACCAACAGCAGGCATAACCCACTGCTGTACGTTCATAAATGCAGGGTCATATTTATAATCGAACTTTTCGCCGCTCAATAGCTGATTATAGACCAATTCCCTATTATCTATCAGCTGATTTATTCGCCCTAAATAGGCATTACTCTTTCCAAATAATCTATTAATTATCTCCCGGCAAAGCATATGCTTATCAGCCTTTATCTGACAGACACAATACAGAATTTCTAAAATTGCCTCGCTTGATTTTAGATACTTTTCAATCCACGATTTTAACATGTATTGTTTCTCAAAGGTCTCCTCTTTAGGCCAACCTTCGATTCGCTTATCCTGTATAATGTAATTCCAAATAGATGTCTGTAATAAGATTTTCTTAACAGTATTTATATCAATCAGATCCTCGCAATATTCAACTTCATCGGGGATACGTATGTTATAAAAATCTCTTAAGCTATCAGCCATGGCATGATTATCTATTTCAAATGCCAAGTAGCAACACAGTATCAGAAGGTCACTGGTGTTATATTTCTTTTTTCCAGAATAGTGCGAAATATATCGCTTTTCATCTGCTTTAATATATAAACATAGTCTTCTTACAAACTCTCTATTAACTAATTCTTCGATTTTCTTTTCATATCCACGCTCCCCGCAAGCTGTCCTGTAATAATTTTCTTCAAACAGATAGCTTCGGGTTTTATTTCGCACCATGGACTTTTTGAATAAAGACACAGCATTATATTTGTAGTCCTTATCATATTTTTTTAGTGCCAGCCATGATAAAAACTTACTTTTTATCTCATTTTCTTCTAAAAGTTCATCTTTTATATCTTCCGCGGGTGCATCTTCTTCGTCCTGCGTTATCTGTTTGTTATATAGCCTTTGAAACTCATACTGAATATTTTCTAGTTTGGTAGTAGTCTTAAGAGTTTTTCCCCATTTCTTCAAGAGTTCTGCTTCATACAGGCTATTAAGCCTTTTTACTAACTCCTCAACAGAAGCAAGACGGCGAACAAAGACAATTGCTTTATCTGGAGTGCTCCCGTTTCCATAAATATTTGAACTCAAAAGCTTACGTATTTCATTCTCCATATATCCAAATTTAGGATGCGGCACATATTCACCTGAGAAACGCTCCTCATAGGATTTGGCCAATTGCATTAGCATTTTTTTGTCAGGAGCAATACCTTTTTCATATACGTTCTGAGATCCACCATTTTCAAATTCTTTATTTTTCTCTCCTGTCTCACCATCCTCCGATACATTCAGTGTAGCCTCATAGCTCTCGAAAGTCTCTAAAAAGCCAATCTTAAAAGATGCATTATTTCTCCCGTCTTCCTGAAGCTGTGCAAGCCGGCTCTGTATAAGAGCCAGAAACAGGCGTTGCTCTGTATTCCTCTCATCACCGCTATAATTAATGACATCTTCAGCGTGAACCTTTCTTACCTCATATTTGCTATCTCCGTTATATGTCCTCAACCGTCTTATTAAAAAGTTTTCAAGAAAACCATGATCTAAGGTGGAAGGTATATCCTCTTTATCCATAAAATACAGAAGCTGCCGCTTTAAAGACTCAACACCACGGTGTGCTGGAGTTGCACTTATGAGAAGATATTTCCTCTCTGTAACAGTGTCAGCTTTTCCTTTTTTTCCAAATCGTTTCAATCCCATCCAACTATCAAAGAAAAGAGTTGCATTGTTTTCATTTCTAATATTCTGCGCCTCATCAACAATAACTAAATCATAAAGTGGAGAATATTTCCGAAGAAAAATACCACATGCCAGTCCTGCTTCTGTAGTATTCATATTGCCAGAATATACAAGCTTATTTTGTACAGTTACTTTGTCTTCACCTACGACATTTGCGAGGCCATTCGCCAATTCATCTATAGAAATTGAAGTACCACGGTCTTTATTTCCTCTGCTAGCAACATGTTCGCCTATCGTTGAAAACGCAGTCAACCTTACAATGTTTATACCAGCTTGAAGTTCCCCCTTCTTAAACGTTCGTATCACTTCAATAGGATGATCCGAAAACACCTCCATTGGAATGTCACATAATAAATTCTTGGATTTAAAATTCTTTATTTCTGTAATCCAATTGCGTTGAACAGCCTCGTTAGGCGCAATAATAAGAATCCGTGCATCGTTTTTTTCAGCCAATAGCATAGATGCAACGCCTAATGCCTGATATGTTTTGCCCATACCAACTTCATCAGCCAGGTAAGCAAATTGACGCTCGTTCAAGATTCGACAAAGCGCAGTCACTCCTTTGCATTGAAGTTCTGGAATAGCATTGTTGTCAAACACGTTTCTTTCTTTACCAGAAAACGATATTCGATTTTTTACAAGAACTGTAGAAATATCATTAAACATCGTTATCTCCGCCGTTAAATAGTTCGCTCTCAATCCACTTAAGGTACTCTTTCTTTACACGGATTCTTTGTTTTACCTTCTTTTCATTAGCCTTCAATCGGTCTTCAAAAAAAGCTCTTTGTTTCTCATAATTTTCTGCAAACTCATTGTTATCAATCTTTTGGGGTAGCAGCTTTAGTGCCCTCTTGAGGTACTCAATCACGAGCCAATAGTATACTTCATCCCGATTCTTACTATCCTCATCTCGTTCGATAAAATCTAATATTCTATTCATACTTCCTGGTCGAGATACTAGTATTCCATATAAAGTCTTTACATTTTCATCATTGCAATCATCTATTTCTTTACACATACGCCCTAAAGAGTACGCGACTAAAAAATAATTATCGAAAACATCTCCGGTATAATCTCCACTTCCGCCTTCGATCTGTACTAAGTCCATCATCTCTTCCGAGTCTGTAATAGGTGTTAGTTCATACCGATGCTCTTTCTGTCTATTACGATTAGAGTCTTCATACCATTCAAGGAGTGTTTCACCTAAAGAATTGCATAACAACTCAGGTCGATAGCTCTCCCAATTCACCTCATAGATTATCCCTTTTATGTAAAAATGGTCATTGCAATAGATGGAGTACTGTTTGTGCCTCAAAAGCGCCTTCTTTGTTTTCTCATCTAATTCCACCGAAAAAGATTCCGATACAATCCAGCCTCCATGATTCACCACTCCATCAATCTCTATACGATATATTTCCTCAACTTTTTCAGATAAATTAGTATCTACAGATAATTCATTTTTACCCCAGTCAACAAGTATTGAAAAATGGGCATTTGCAACAACCTTTTCTATTACATCCATATTGCTCAATTGCTCCGAGTCAGGCATTAGCGCACTTTCATCGATGTCTTGTTCACTAATCTTATAGGCTTCTTTTCGCCGATAAATTAGAGCAGCCTCAGCATTGCCCCCTTTCATTGCTGCTGATGTGAAATTATAGGATCCTATTATTGTATATAGACCTTTACTTATTATTTTTGCATGGACGAATCTATCACCTTTACATATAATTTCCTTAAAATCTATGCCTTTTGCTTTCAAAATATCATAGTCGTTACGATGGATGTTATAATGTCCCCCATCTATAGCTGGCATGATTATTATCTGTTCCTTATCATATTCAATATCATCTTCTAATAAATCCAAAGGCCCTTTTTCATCAAAATACGGCGAAATGATCCGCAGATCTCCCTTGGGTAGCTCCTTAAGGTAGTCCAATAGAGACTGTCCTCCTAAGCCACTATTCCAAAAAAAATCTATAGAATCGTCATTTTCAAATTCTCCTTTTCCAAGGTAATCGCAAACTGCCTTATGACGATTATTATCCTTACCTCTTAGCATATTTAGGAATGCCAAGAGACTTTTTGATACCGTTTCAGTTTCGACCTTTATACAAGAGAAAGCTTCTAGATTACGCCCATATCCTGAAACAGTGAGATTACATGATGAAACAAATAAATGAACAGCTTTTTCACCATTGCCCTGGCCATCTTCACCCTTAAGCTCGCCAAAAATAACAATTACTTTGGGGTGAAATACTCCGTCTTTTACGCATCGTGGAAATGTCGGCAACGTAATACAACTAGCCCCTGCCTTCAAAGCACTTTGATCGTAATAAACACACAAGTTTCTCGAGCTGATCCACTCATTCGTAGCATTCAATTCACCTATTGTACTAATTTTTCTATCACTACCCATCAAGAAGGTGATAATGTGCTCTTCAAAAAAGTCTATATCAAAATAGAAAGTAGTAAAAATAAAGTCCGACACGGTATCATACAACTCGTATACACCTTTAAGTGTATCCCTTATCTTATTCTCCTTTAATTCCTGCATTACTTAACCTTTCTATGCCACTCTTAATTCCCCACAATGAAGCAAAGTAATAATCTCTCCCCCACGTGTCCAGATTTATTGATAAATCAGCTTGCACAAAAGATTGTACTGAGTCATTTGAATCATCATACTCTAACCAGACTGCACTCTTTTTCTGTGTACATACTTGCTTGTGATAGTCTACTATGTTTTTTACATATCTTTCAGATTCAGGATCACATTTTTCCTTGAGATATTTAATTCTTTTTACCAGAATCGATGAATCTTCCTCTTTTGGGTCAGAGCATTTGCAAAATTCTCTATACCTCTCTTTGTGTTTTTCTAATGTTGCATCATCAAATGCCACACCACTTATCCTGTTGACCGATAAGGCGGTATAAAAAACAGATTCTATACACCTTAAGAACGGCTCTAGCATTCTTATATCTACAACCTTAATTTCCGCAGGTAGTAGCTCCATCGCAATCATTCCTACATTGTCATGATTTACGACATCATAGCAGCTCTGCATCAACTCATCTTTGTTTTCTCCACTAACCTGAAGTCTATCTAGCCAGAATGACGCCTCCCCATCCCTCATCTTTCCACATACAGCTTCATACAAACAATCAAACTCTTCAAACTCTCTAATAGGTAATTCTCTGCGGCTATCAGATATTCCTTCACAAAACAATCGAAATCCATCCAGTACATGCTTATAAAGATTGCTACCATATAGCTTTATGACATCAATTCCGTCTGCTATCTTGCTATCATTGTCAATTATGCCCATAGTAAGCAGTGGAGTCTTATAACGGCCATAGTATCCTAAAGAAATTTCCCTTACTAGAATAGTATCTTCATAACTAACCAGAGTATCATCCTTTTTCTCCTTATACCTTGCATTTGCATTGTCAGCGCCTATAATACCTGCTAACTCTTTTTTTCTTACAGTTGAATATACAAATAATTGCTCAAAAAGAAGGATCAAACTTTTTGGTTCAAGTTTGTTCTTAACATTTTGCATCTGATAGTAATCGCTACAAATAGACAGACATAGAAGCACCTCTCGGAATCCTCGTATGTCATCGCTTATCGTTGTGATATGCTTTATCAATCGTCTACCATAGTACGACCAGATAAGCTGAAGCCCTAATGGATCTCTCTGAGAAGTTCCAGTAATCCCTTCATCATATTCTGTAAAAAATACGTTCCCTAACCCAAGATCATTTGACATAATCGCCCCTTGCATACTGCAATAATTCCTGCTTCAAAGTTATTAATCACATAATTTCCGAATTTATGTAATTTACTAATCAAGTACTCTCATACAATTATCCGCATATTCACGCCACTCTTCCTGTGTAGTCTTGGCTGTAACTTCCAACTCATAGTCAGAAACATCTGACTTGATGTGATATACGTCATTCTCACCGATTCCAAGCTCATCAAGAAAGACTTTAAGGTATTGAACCTTTGTCTTTTCTTTAAGGATATTCCCATACTTCCGCACATCAAAGAGCTGCTTCAGCAGCTTTTCAGTACCTTTACCATAATGAATTTGATTATGGTAATTACTACACAGTAATATCCTGCTCTGACAAGTGCATTAACCATTTCCCCAGAATAAAGCATTTGAATAATGATATCTATATTAGCTTCCAATTTACTTCTGATGATCCTGCGGCATGTCCGATGTTTTTTAGATTATATTTTCCCCACATTGAGGTCGTTCACTGTCAATTCCCTGATAGTCATTCATCCAACCAACTCTGCAATAAAAGTACTCATAATAATTCCTTTCACACATCAATATGATATGTCAGCGCATCAGCATCCTGCCCGGTTGTAGCCTTGAAAGCCTTGATATATGCAGACAGCTGTGCCTGATACTTGGTGTCCAAGTCACTTCCATCGGCATTCGTTTTATAGTCCACGATGTGCCAATGACCGTCCTTGCAATAGATAACGTCCATGATTCCGTTCCAGATAACAAGGCCATCCAAATCGTCTCTGTAGCAGAACGGCACTTCACAATAGACTTCATCAGCAGATATCAACGTTTTCAGCATATCCTGCGGAAGCCCGTTGCTTTGCTTGTATCCGCCGGATCTCATGCAGGAAGCAACTGCTTTAAGCTTTTCAGCTATCTGCTTCTCATAAGGCTCATGCTCCGGAGCCCTATATTCCCTGAGAATTTCATCAATCGCCTCTGATACATCCAGCTTATCCCTTGTAGACACAAGCATCTCCATCAGTTTATGAACCATAGTTCCGGCGATTGCTGCCATACCACGCGGAAGAGTCTGAACATCTGCATCTGCCAGCTTGGACTTCACCTCAAGCCTGCTGGGGTTCTCGATAGTATAGGAGCCTTCTTCAGCATCCTTATTGTTCAGAGCACAGTTCCTCTGCGCTTCCTCATAGAGTCCGTCAGCATTCTTAACGGCAATCTTTCCCTTTTTCTTCTTGGCCGGCTCTGCCACAGCAGAAAAGATATCCTCAGTTCCGGCTTCAAGAAGCTTTTTCCACTTGGATTTAGCTACCTCAGTACCTTTCATCAGATAAACGCCGTTACAAATGATCAGCGCGTTTCTTGCTCTGGTAGCTGCAACATACACAAGCCTTAAATTTTCTGCTTTTAATGCTGCATTCTCTGCTTCTTTTTCATCCGTGAAACTTCCGGTCTCGTAATACTTCCGGCTTCGTTCATTAGGTCCTCTTTCACCCTCGAGCGCGAAAACATATCCCTCAGAGCCTTTCTCTTCATGCACAAATCTCGAAGTTGCGGGAAAAGTAGTATCTGAAGATGCAGCCAGAATTACAACAGGAGCTTCAAGTCCTTTTACTTTGTGAAGATTAGCCATATGAACACAGTCTTTTTCATCATTAAGGCTAAGACACCTCTCCTCTTCCGTATCACCGGAGATCAGATCGGATAGCAGATTTGCCCCATCCTTAAGCGTTACTACTTCTCCGGATTTCTCGGCATTACGCATCAGCTCAAGCGTGTAATAGACAACTTCAAGGTTATCTGCATCAACGCTCTCGTATATCCTGAATTTTTCCATTATTTCGGAGAAAAGAGCTGCCGGCGACAATCTAAAGGCCTTCCTGCCCAATTCTTTCATGTCCGAAAGTTTCTCTTTTACCCGTTGTATAGCTTCGTTATCTTCTGAAAGCTCTTTTTCATAATTAAGAGCAAAGACTCCGCCTGCTGAGCGGAACTTCATTATGTCTTCACCGGAAAGCCCAAGAATCTTACCGCTCAATGCACCATAAAGTGCAATCTTATCCTCCGGATCCACTACAGCAGAATAGATAAGAAGAATTTCCTTCAAGGCTTCATTATCACCAAAAGGCACGTCTCCTTCTACCTTTGTAGGAATATCCATGGAGTCCAACTCCGCAGATATTGACGCGAGATTCTTCTTGGCGGCTGTGATGATCATGATATCGCTATATCTAATCTGCCTGGGCTCTTTGTCGTCCTCTGTTGTAACCAAGCACGTAGGATTAGCAACAATTCTTCCGATAATGTTCGCTATTTTTATCGGATCTGCTTCATCAGGAAATTCCAAAGCAGACTTTCCCGTATACGCCTTGTAAGAATATATGCCCTGAAACTCACCCTTCGTCTCATCAGGAAGTGGGATTTCCTCAAACTTACTCTGATCCACGGTCTCTTCTGGAAGCATCGCAGTGAACACCTTGTTGTAGTACTCGCACAAGGTCCTGGTTGACCTGAAGTTTCTGGACAGTGTTACGATAGTTCCGCCATTCTTCTCAAACAGCTTTTTAACGTTAAGGAACGAGGTAACATCTGCGCTGCGGAATCTGTAAATAGACTGCTTAGGGTCTCCGACTATGAAAAGAGATCCCGGCTTTGGAGCGCACTTTCGCCACTCAGCCAAAGGCTTTTGAGCAGTCAGATAAAAGAAAACCTCCGCCTGCATGGGATTTGTATCCTGAAACTCGTCTATAAGGAAGTAGCTGTGGCGCTCATAAATATAATTGATCAGCGTACCTTGCTGTGCTGCATCATCCCTGAGCATGTTCCTCAGATAATACAGATAGTCGAAGTAGGTAAGACATCCCTTATCCAGCATCGCCTGCTCAATTATCGGTACGCACTTATTCAAGAAGGTCATCGAGATGTTATATCTAAGCTCATTGATCCCGGTTAAAAGCCCGTCTTCCTGACTGATATTGCACTCAAGCCACCTGCCTTTGGCTCCACCCGGTTCAAAAACTCCGCTTAAAGATGCTCCCAGTGTTTCAGTCGCACCAGGCAAAAGCCTAATGTCTTTAAGCGTACTTAACGCCCCGGTTACTCCTGTAATATCATTCGACCATTTCCCTTTAAGGCCATTGTATATGGCATTGATGGCAGCCCAGGCTTCACGGCTTTCCTTATTGCTGTTATACATAAACTCAGGATGCTCCTTAAGGCTCTTTACCGCCTTGAGGATCTCGTCACGTCGGTTCTTGTACTGCTTATCAATATCAAAAGCTGCAATTTCCTTATAATTGAAATGCACATTTCTGTTGGACATCAAAAGAGCCATTCCTCTGACGAATACTTCTTCTGCTGACCTGTTAACTGAACGGAAAGATTTGGCAAGATTCTTAAGCTCATCTCCGCACTCTCCGTCACATATCCTCATATACTGCTGTTTGTAGATAGTCTCCACATCTGTGTCTGAGGCAATTGTTGAATCCGACGGAATTCCTGCTTCTGACGGATGCTCGGACAGAACCATTCCGCAAAAAGAGTCTATGGTGCCCATAAAGCACAGATCAATATTCTGAAGTGCTATTTCACATCTTTTTCTCGTCTCATCTGTAGGCGCGGGAAGCTGTCCTGCAAAGCCCTTGTCCTTCCAGACAAAAGCAGGATTACTGCGCTCAATAAGCGCCTTCTGGAATCTGTCATAAAACTCACCTGCCGCAGCCTTTGTAAAGGTAATTGCACAGATCTTTCCGATATCAATACCAGCTTCAACCATAGCAACCATGCGGCTTACAAGCATAGTCGTCTTACCAGAACCGGCTCCGGCTTCAACGAAAAAATTAGTGTTAATCTCAGATATTATACGGTTTCTTGATAAAGAATCTATTTCAAGGTTAGACATAGTTTTTCCCATGGATCACACCTCGCTTTCTACGGAATTCTTTCCGCAAATAGCGCCATACTTGCAGTACTTGCATGGGTCAGTATCTCCCCCGAAATCAGGCAACGGGAATTCTCCCTTCTCCATGCTCTCCTTAAAGAAATTCAGCCGCTCTTTTAGGGCATTTTTCATTTCATCATCATACTTGCAAGTAACAGTCTCTCCCAGGCGAAGATACCTGTACTCTCCACCTGCGACCTTAAATCCCTTCTGTTCCATCAGATAAGCGTAGATCATGACCTGAAGACAGGTGTTTATGTCATCCTTAACATGGGACAGTTTTCGACCCGTTTTGAAATCTACAATCAAATATGAACCATCATCAAGCTTCTCAACTCGGTCAGGAAGTCCGTGTATCTTTACACCCGTTTCATGAACGCAGTGTATATCTTCTTCCTTAAGCGCAACTTCACGGTGAGGATCCATCTCGTAGGCGTTTTCCATCATTTCAACAAACTGGTCTTTGACCGCCTCAACCTTTTCGGTTATAAGAGGAGGGTTCTCTGAAATGTAGCTGTCAAAAGACTCTGTGGCCATTTTCCTGAACTCATCAAGCGTCATTGTGGAATTGCCAAGGTCCTCCATCAGGGAATGTGCCATGGTTCCTACTTTCGCTGCAGAGATGACCTCGAAAGGATCATCATCTTCAGGCTGCGGAATTCCAAGCAAATAGCCGAGCAGAAACTTTCTCGGGCAACCAAAGAAGGCATCCAGTGCAGATGGTGAGTATTCATTGTCCAGATTCCAGCCAAAGTTAAGAGAAACGTCAGTATCCTTTGAACCCCTATCAATCTTGAAACCTTTGTTGTAAGCGTCGCCAACGCTTCTTGTTACGGATACAGCAGGTGCAAAGTAGTCGACTTTCTCTACCGCCGCCTCAAGCTCTTTTGCCGTAGCATCTGCCCCGTGCTCCTGCCGGAACAGCTCAAATATCAGTGAAGATGCATTATCACGCTTAAGCTCAGATACATTCATCCCTGCATAAGAAACATAAACCTTGGAATCCAGCGCAGTTGCAAGACTAGCCAGTTTCAGCAGTCCTTCTCTCTTTTTCAGGATGCGTCCGTCCGCAGTCAGGAATTCAGCGTCTTTGCCAAAAAGCTTAAGATCTGCATCAAGGAGCAGATAGTTCTCCCTTGGTGATCCAGGGTATTTAGAGGCAGAAAGTCCTGCAATATAGAGATTTTCTCTGATTGCGGAGATTGCTCCGTTTATTCCCGTAACATGCAGCTTGCCGGCCACACTTCGCTGCGTACAAACGTTGTTCTTCAGGATTGATAGAATTATTCCCTCCGGATCCTGCTTCACGCCTGCACTTCGGATTATGCTAAGCTCATCGTATATTGCTCCGGCGGCAGCTATGTCAAGATTCATCAAAAGAGTATCTTTGCTATTTTCATTTCCTGTCCGGATGTATGAATATTTGGAAATAAACTCCTCAACCGGCAGCGCCAGCTCTCTTGCCATTACTTCAAGGCATGGTATTACTTGCTTCTTCGCCTCATCAGTGGCTGAAGCCTTGAATTTTGCTATTTTTTCATCATTAGTCTTTTTGTCATTGGTGAGCTTAAGACCGCCAAGCGACTCATAGAACACTTTCCGGCTAAAGCCCTCTTTTGTTTCGGGGAACAGGCAATATAACTTGGTCTTGTCAAAAGAAGCACTGCCAATCATCTCATTGATCGCAGCAGCGCCAAAGAACCCTCTGGCCATCCAGTTGTAATATAAAGAAAGCAGCTTAGCCGGATTGGAATTAACGATAGGAATTCCACAGCCAAAGGTCACAGGAATGTCATAAAGAAGCGCATAGTCAAAGAACAGCTGCCCGTAAGTAGCAACATCTGTTACCGCAACAGTACACTCATCAAGCTTCTTACCGGAATAAACATCGGCAATTATAGTCTCCACCTCATTTGGCGCGCCATAACAATTCTTGAAGCTTGCTATTTTCGTACCGGAATCAGGTTTTCCATAAAGGCTGCAAATGTCCATTTTTCGGTACTTTCCGCCGGATACCTTTGTCAAAAGAGCTTCATCCAAAGGCGAAAGTGGGCACTCTTCCAAAGTAACGAAGTCAGCATCGATAGGATTGCAGCCAGTAGCAGCCCTCCTGACGAGAGAAATGGCGTCAACTACCTTCTTGTCTGTCAAAAGAGCTATGTATTTCTTGTAAACACTTATGAGAGCAGCGTTCTTCTCGGCAAAGATGCCCCTGCCGAGCGTATCTTCGATTGCCTTCCCTTCATCGCCATCAGCAACCAGGCTTCTCATGCGCCTTATGGCTACCGCCAACTCCCGGATATCAGAGTATGACGGGCGCTCGAAATAGCTCTCGCCCTCGACTGCCTTGGCAACGAAAGTAACCTCTTCTTCTGAATCAATGAAGTCTTCCTTTATGGATATTCCGGAGCGCATCAGCGCAATGCGCGCAAGTTCGCCTGCATTGCAAACTCGCAGATTGATGCAGTTCTTGCCATGCATTGCAAGGCTCTTTATCAGTTCCTGGCCGTTAAGGCCTGGGGCGAATACTATTGTTTCTCTCATTCATATCACCTTTTGTATAAGTTATAACGCTTTTACTCGCTTTCATAAATCAAAGGTTTGGATTATACACGCACACATATGGATTATCTCCAATGATAATTGTAATCTTCTGCCCTATGTTATTGTACGTATTTATAGTAATTTAATAATAGTTTAACGTAATTATTCTTCTCATAATCCTCCATCTAATTTACAAACCTCATAATATCCGCATGTCACGCAAAAATGTTTGCAAGACCTGGTTCGTCCTGAAAAGCATTTAATAATCCAATATATAAATCGCTTCATAAATCTATTCCTCCGATAGTACAAATATGCTCATCATAAAGTAGATATATTCCATTCCTAGATAACTATTCAGATGTCAAATTATATTTGATGCCTTCTTTTCTTGTTGTGATTGCCTTGATTGCCTTGATCATAGTCTATATAATTAGTAGAGTCATAAACCTCTCTAGATACACGAACCGATGTTCCTTTAATATTTCCACGCATAATCCCTATTTCTTTATTGAAGCTAATGTGACTGTCAATAAAATAGCCTTGTTACAAGTTATTGTAAACTTGTGCAAGGCTAAATAAAAAAGTCCACTAATTTGTCATCGAAGAATTCCATTTTCCAATTGGTTCTACATGCTTTATTCGTTCTTCTAGTTTAATAGTCGCGTCAATTTCCAATAGTTTGGAAAGCTGTCGAGTATACCATCCACTCCTTGTCTTTTTGCACCCATTCAGGACATATGCTGATGGCCCATTATATACTTCATATGCCGTCCCTTCCGATTTATTCAAGAATAAAACTAACAAATAGTCTGGGTCGCCACTGATATCGACGGATCTAATCTGTGTAATTTTTATCTGAACACTTTTTCCATCAACTACTCCGTCATGAGTTTTGGCACTTGGTTTACTAAGTTCAATGCCATAATAATACATAGCAAGAACTTCGCCTATGCTACCAAGAAGATGCCCATCCAACGAAAACTTCCTATCAGGGTATTCCATTTCTAACTCATTCACTATCTTTAATAACTCTTTCACCTTTTCTTTTATAAAACTAGGAGTTTCCATTAACCTATCATCTCCTCTCATATGTAATATAATACATCCCTCTTGGAAGTCTATGAGTCCTTATTATTACCTATTTCTGCTCCACAACTTGGACACTTCATAGAAATCCCTCCTGGTTACTCGAATTATTAGACTTCATATCATATAGTTGCATTATTTATACTCTTACAATTTGGGCACAGTCCCTTTGTATTAACACGATTTCTGATAATATTTTCCCATCTGTGCCCACAAATAGGACATTTCCACCAAACCTTTATTCCGCTCTTAGGCAAATATTGCTCTGGATTCTTGCCTTGATTCCTTTCATAGTCCCACTCTGATGCCAAGTTTGGAAATAAAGTCTTAAAATCATCAATTCCTGGCATTGGTACTCTTCCACTACAATGTGGGCATCCAACTCCTTTGCTACATCTGTTATTAGGTGAACTCTCCCATGAATAACCACATTCTTTACACTTCCACCAATACTTTTTATTTGTATTGACCATCACTTTATCCGGAGTCATAGTGTTTTTTTCATAATCCCATTCTTTGCATATTTCCGGATTATGATCAAAAAGAGATCCTCTGCTCTGTATCATTACCTTTGTAAAAGTTTTTCCGGATATTGCCTTCGCACACTCGGGGCATCCCGAGTTTCGCTTTCCCGCGCGATGAATAATAGTTGTTTTCCAATCATGCTGACATACTTTACATTTCCACCACACTTTTTCATTTGAATTTATGCCAAAGTATTCTGGCTTCAAATCACCATTCTTTGTCGGATGCCACTCATCAACAAGATCTGGTCTTAATTCCACTAAAGAATTCGGCACCTGACGTAAATAACTAAGAATTTCGTTATTGTCTTTATTAAAATCAACAACTATTTTACTGTGCAATTTATTAGAATTTTTCCTGGACCACAAATTGGATTCCGAATCCAATTTGTCGAGTATATCTTGAATTATCCTTTGAAGTTCATTTCTGTCATGGCTCTTTAGATAATAAGTTGTATTAGCAACATCATGCCATGCTTCCTTGGTATGCTCCTTGACTCTAATAAGGAAAATTTCATTAGCCTGACAAGTTTCATACTTGAATTTCTCTCTTTCATGAGATGTATTAGAATTATGCCAGTTAGCCCCATCATATTCGATTGCCACTTTTTTAGATGGAATATAAACATCCAATTCCATCTGGTTATTAAAAAGATCCTTGTATCTGCTAATAGCATCCGGATATAGTTTTCTCACATAAAAATAAATTGCCTGTTCAGCATATGAAGTAGAAAACCTTGTCTTACATAAGGGACAGCCTGTTCCGGAACTTCTATCATGAATAGATGTCTGCCATTCATGTCCATACTTACATTTCCACCATGCTTTATATCCATTCTTAGGTGAAAACATAGCAGGTGTCTTATCACCATTCTTTGTCGGATGCCACTCTTTAGCAATTTCAGGATACACCGTACCAAAATCATTTACGCCTACTACTGTCCTATGTCCTGAACATATAGGGCACCCACTTCCTCGCAATGTTTTTTTCTTTATTTTCTGCTCATATTCATGCCCCTGCTCACAGGTCCACCATACATTCTTAGTGGATGCATAGGTCACGTCTGAGGGTGTCAATCCATGGTTTTTGGAATAATTCCACCTGATAGCCACTTCTGGATACATGGTTGCTAGGTCTGTTTTTCCCTTTATTGGTCTCAATCCTGCACAATAAGGACATCCTTTACCGTTGACACGGCTACATAACACTGCATCCCAGCATTGTCCACATTTATGACATTTCCAATTAATCCTGATTCCACTGCCAGGAAGAACAGTACTTGGATCAATGCTGTTTTTTTTATAATCCCAATCGAGCATCAATTTCGGATATAAAGTTTTGACGTCATTTTGGCCACTAGTAGCTTTTCTTGGCATTAGATAATCCTATTCTACATTTTGATTTATTTGTAATACTCTATTTTAGTCTAATTGCGTACTCTTCTGCATACTTTCCAGCATGTGATGGATCATCGTATTTGAGCAAAAACTCATCTTCAGAAACCCACTCTACATAGAAAAACGCCTCTTCATTAAAACCAGACTTTCTATAATCAAAGATTTTCTGACCATTGTAGTACACACTTGGCCTGCTAACGAAATCATATTGCACCGTTACTGTATTGGTACCATCAGGCGATGTAAAATCCTCATCCCTTCCACCTCTGCAACCACTAAGCAGGAGAACAGGGATTAACATCATCATAATGACCTTTCTCATGCCCAATCACCCTCCAAGGCCATTATCAGCAATATACTTTAGATTGGATCTGTTGATCATCCATGACTTTGATCTGTCTCCTTTCTTATAGTCAGTCATCTGGCGTTTATACTCATCAGAAAGGTTGTCATAAATCTCTTTTACTTTATCTTTTATTGCATCTGTGCCAAGAATATCTGCCGCAAAATCAAGATGAACATTGTAATCTTCAAAATGGTCGTTGAATAGTCTCTCTGTTGCTCCAATGAAATCTGATTCGAAATCCAATGCCAATTGCACTGCTGTCGCCTGTATCCTATTATTCAAGTCTTTATAAGCATCCAGTAATTTCTTTTCGGTAGAAATATCAAACCAGTATCCATCTCCAAGTTTGCCATTTTCAGGAAGATATTGAACTGATGCAACGATATTGTTCACAGGCACAGATCCATATTTTTTATAGATCATTCTGAAATCTGCAT
>JAEEGL011684681.1_pt1 | contig 17276 bp, 15 predicted proteins | sample 9134231 | NCBI WGS metagenome assembly JAEEGL01 (sample SAMN16246548, study PRJNA631951) | gut metagenome | biome: gut microbiome; feature: rumen; material: fiber-attached | host: Bos | place: Iran: Karaj | collected 2018-10
CACAGGGCGGAATGAGCTTGACATCAAGGAATGTGTCCGCCTTAAAAAGGCGCTGAAAGCGTATTTTTAAGGCTTTCCAAAGTCCTCTTTGAGGACTTTGGAACAATAACTGCCGAAAGGCAGTTATTGAGGACACATTAGTTATTCACCTTCTTCCCCCACGGGAGTATGGGAGAAAAATAGAATTTATGATTAAAAAAGGCAGCCGTTGTGACTGCCTTTTATCGTTTATCTTACAGATCGATGCTGAAACCGCCCTTGCCGTTTACAGCATAGTATGCTTTGCCATCCTCGGGCTTTATATAGATCTCAACGGACTTTGCCTTGCCCTTGACATTATTCTTGATATCAGCGTTTACCTTTTCCTTGATCTCTTCGATATCATAGGTGTTACCCGCGAATTCAAGTTTTAAAACGTTGGTCTCCTTAACCTCTGCCTTTGCGGAAGCCTTCTTTGCGGCTGCTGTCTTCTTAGCTGCGGGCTTTTCGGCAGGCTTCTTAGCAGCTGCTGTCTTCTTAGCTGCGGGCTTTTCGGCAGCTTTCTTTGCAGCGGGCTCAGCGGCAGCCTTCTTAGCTGCGGGCTTTGCAGCGGCTTTCTTAGCGGGAGCCTTCTTAGCTTCTGCGGGCTTATCAGCCTTTACTTCAGCAGCGGCGGTTTTCGCAGCCGGCTTAGCAGCAGGCTTCTTTACTGCGGCTTTCTTTGCAGCGGGCTTAGCAGCGTCAGCCACAGGAGTTTCAACTGCCTTTACAGCTTCTTTGATCTCTGTTTTTGTGTCTTTAGCCATTGGGTTATCCTCCTTTTATTTAGCGGTTTTTTATTTTAAATTTTTATCCGCATTGACCTTAAATCTATTATACAAGCTTTGTTTGATATTGTCAATAGTTTTTCATTAATTTTCCGAAAATCAATTGATAAAACAATAATTTTTTACATCTTTTTTCTTGATTTTTTATCTGCGATGATGTATAATAATTTACAGGAAATCACAGTTCAGATCATAGATGAAAAATCTGATCCTGCGTTTACGTCTCCCCTGCCTTCGTCCGAAGAGACAGAAAAATATTCTTCAGTTATTGATAGTGTACAAGAAATATAAGCGATCACGATTTTAAAACACACCCCGAAAGGAGCACGATCATGGGCATTTATGAAAATTATGAAAAGCTTTGGAACTATCTCAGCAACAGTGTTTTAAGCACTGAAACGCTCACATTCGATGAAATTTACAGGATAGCGAAAGTAGATGTGGACAGTTCGTTTCTTAACAGAAAACGTGACTGTGAACGTTACGGAATTACGATAATGAAAATAAATATGCGTGACCGCACAGTTCTTTTTGCACGCAACGCCAGGTCGGGACGTTATTAAAATCCCACCGCCAATATCATCATTTGTCGCAGCTGTTTAACAGCTCCATTATCGCATTTTTATCCGCAAGTCCTTCGGAAAAAGCGGTAGCTCCGCCGGCCGCTGTACCGAGTAGCAGAGCGTGATCGTAACCTTTTTCCACACCCGCTAAAAATCCCGCAAGCATGGAGTCACCCGCACCTACGGTATTCACCGCGGTACCCGTGAAAGCCGCGCGGAAATGTTTATTGCCGTTCTCGTCAAGCAGGAGCGCACCGCCGCTCCCCATTGATACGAGGACGTTTTTTGCGCCCATTTTATGAAGCTCTGCGGCACATTCCGATACTTCGGCGATATCGGACAGTTTCTTTCCGAAAATGTCGGAGAGCTCGTATATATTCGGTTTAACGACGAACGGACGATAAGGCAAAACCGCGACAAGAAGCTCCTTTTCCGCGTCAACGGCGAGGCGTATATCGCGGTCGGAAAGCCGATTTGCAATACGCTCGTAAATGTCGCGCGGGAGCGACCCCGGGACACTTCCCGCAAGCACAACGGTATCACCGTCCCGCAGCTTGTCGGTCTTTCCGAGCAGTTCATTCAGTGCGCTTTCATCAATGTCGGGACCGGCCGCGTTGAGTTCGGTTTCACTGTCGGAATGAAGCTTCACGTTTATGCGTGTCATACCGTGTGTAAGCTTTACAAAGTCGCAGTCAACGCCCATTTGACGGACACCGTTCTCAAGTTCGACGCCTGTCGCTCCGGCAATAAATCCGAGAGCCGTCGATCTCACACCGAGCTGCGCGAGAACGGCGGACACGTTGATGCCCTTGCCGCCGAAGCGGATATACTCACCCGACGAGCGATTCACCTCGCCGACTTTTATCTGCCGGAATGTCATATTGTAATCTATCGCAGGATTAAGTGTTACCGTGTAGATCATAGCTTTCTCCTTCGTATCGTGTTATCAAAAAGTGCGGTGCTTCTGACACCGCACTATGTATTATTCTACCGTGGATTTAGCGCGTCTGCGCTTTTTGTTTGCCCTGACGAGCAGTACGCACACGAGCGTAACTACCGGTACCGTCGCTGCGATTATTGCTCCCGTATGCGGGTTCACATTGCCGTTGTACTGTGTGGGAGTGTTCTTCTGCGGGTCGGTCTTTTCGTCGATGAGCTTCGGCTCGTCGTAAGTTGTCGCCTCGGTGATATTTCCACCGCCGCCGTTGTTGTCATCGGTGACGATGACCGCAGGAGCAGTCGTTACATCTTCGTCATCAACTACGGGAACGCTTTCACCGACCTCGGCAATAAAGATGTACGGTGAGAAACTGTTGCTCTCGAACTGTACTCTCTTTACACCGTTGATATCCTCAATAATACTGCTTCTTAAATATTCCGGCGTATCATCGGCAATGTGGTAAACACGGAGTGTGTCGGAATACGGGAGCAGCTCGTTCGGAACGGGTATCTGGAATGTCACGCTGCCGCTCGCGAGATAACCGGGACTGTTCTTGCCGTTCTCGTCGAGTATGCTTATATCGAAAGCGTAATAGATAGAATTTTCGGAGTCGATAGAATCTACAGCGGAGCTTGCCGCGGCGTACGATTCGGGAGAGTTTGTAAGACGTATCGTCGCGGGTCCGAGGAAGTAATTCTTCTGAGTGACGATGCGGACCTTTTCGCCGTTGATATCCTGAAGGTCGCTGTCAACCTTTATGTAGGAGCCGGACGGGTTATCATCATCGTCCGTCGTAGTGATCGTAGTATCGTCGTCGGTGTCCTCGGGAAGCGGTGCGGTAGCCGTTGTCACCTCGGGATCCATGGTCGAGATCTTCGAAGTGGTCACAGGGGGAGGCGCTGTTGTTGTCTGCGGAGGATTGTATGTCGTTACCTGCTGCGGTTCGGTTATCGCCGAAGTGGTTATCACCTTCTGCTTGTAGGAAACGAATATGCTGACATCTCTTCCCTCTACCGTGTAGTTGGAACCGTTCGCAAAGGAATTTCCGTTGATGGTAACATAGTTGATATCGTAGCCGTCGGGAGCGGTCGCGGTGATGGAAAGCGTCGCGCCGTTCTCAATGATAGCGGGGGGATTTACGACCTCGCCGGAGAGCTTTTTTATCGAGATATTGCTTACGCTCGCGTAGAGGTTGTCCGCGGAGAAAGTGACGTTGTGTACTTCGCCGCTGATATGGAACGGTATATTGTTGCGGTAAGCGAAATTATTGGCATAGGAGCCCGCATAGCCCCATATCTCAACATTCGTGTTGAGGAACGCCGTATCGCTGATGTTGTCGGTGGTGTAGGAGATCATTACCGCAGAGAGTTCGGTACAGTTGTAGAACGCCTGCCAGCCTATCGCCTGCACGCTGGGCGGGATGCTGATCGACGCTAAGTGTGTGCAGTCGGAGAAAGCGCGGTTGCCTATTGAAGCTACCTTATCGGGGATAGTTATGCCGGTTATGGAACTGCAGTTGTGGAACAGAAAATCCTCGATCGTGGCAAGCTCTTTGGGAAGCACAACAGTCACGAGTGATGTGCAGCCTTCAAATGCGCCGGTGCCGATGCTCTTTACGGCATCCGGGATCTTTATCTCGGAGAGGTGTGTGCAGTTTGTGAAAGCATACTGGTCGATAACATTAAGGCCGTTCGAGATATTGATCTTGTCTATCATCGAGCAGTTCATAAATGCCTCATAACCTATCCTTGTCACGCTCGATGGGATATTTATAGTAGGAAGCGAGGTGCAGCCGAAAAAGCAGTAATCCGGTATCTCTGTGATACCCGACGGCAGGTTGGCATTGGTAAGCTCGGTACAGCCGCGGAATGCGCCCTCACCGATAGTCTTTACGGAAGTAGGCACGGTAACGCTTGAAATTCTTGTGCCGGCGAACGCATTGGGTGCGATAGCCGATACCTCATAGCCGTTCTCACCTATCTTCTGGGGGATCGTCGCATCGGTCTTGCCGGTGCTGCTCTCGAACCCGACAATGACTGCGGTGAACTTGCCCGATGAAGCGTCTAAGGTGTACCAGAGGTCATCCGCGTGGTATCTGTAGTCTGCCTGTGCGGATGTCACGAAGGAAAGCGAAACCGCCGCGCCTATAGTCAGTGCAGCCGCCGCGAGTATGGCTGTAAACCGCAGAAGCATCGTCTTTGTACGAAATAAAAATCTGTTGCCGTCCATTCTTATTCCCGCACCGTTCGGGTGCGCCTCCTGTTTTGATTTTTATACTGTTTAGGAATAACACAAAATTACCTCATTATTAAGATACATTATACATCAAATGTCACGATTTGTCAATATCTTGTATGAACATTTTTAAAAAAATATGAACATTTTTAACGGAAAGCCACTTGTGGCATCCCCGAGCAAAGCCTTTTTTCAATATTTTGTGCCGGGACGTACAACAAACATCGTTTTCCGGGAAACGTCCCCTGTCGGATGTACATCCACGACAAAACAGGCGGCCGCAGATATGCAATATTTGTCATTTGAAACAAAAATCGCAGTATCACATTGACTAATCGGCCGTCAAAGCATATAATTAAAGTATGTATATCTAAACGGAGGCAGCCATGAAACAGATAGAAGAAAGAATAAACGATCTCGTAAGAGATATGCTCAGCGACTATGAGGGCGGCAGGACGATAGACGAGGTAAAGAGCTTCGACCACCCCGACAAGGAGGTCGTCATCGACATTCTCTTCAGCCTGCGGCGTATCATCTTCCCGGGGTATTTCCGCAACCGCTCGTACCGTGTATATACCGTCCGCAACAACATCACCATGCTGCTCGAAGACGTGATCTTCAAGCTGATACGGCAGATTTCCATTGTTCTGCGCTACAACGAGGAACTGCACGATACCGACGAACTTACGCTCGCAAGACGCGCCGAGGACATCACCTTCGAGTTTCTCCAGAAGCTCCCGAAGATACGCGAATACATCGAAACGGATGTTCAGGCGTCATTCGACGGCGACCCCGCAGCTTACAACAAGGACGAGATAATCTACTCCTACCCCGGACTTTTCGCCATCCTCGTCAACCGTATCGCGCACGAGCTCTGGCTGCTGAAAGTACCGCTGATACCGCGAATCATGACAGAATACGCGCACAGCGAGACCGGTATAGACATCCATCCTGGCGCCACTATCGGGAAATACTTCTTCATAGACCACGGCACCGGCATCGTTGTCGGCGAGACCACCGAGATAGGCGACAATGTCAAGATCTACCAGGGCGTAACGCTCGGCGCGCTCTCCACCCGCGGCGGCCAGAACCTGCGCAGCAAAAAGCGTCACCCCACTATTGAGGATAACGTCACGATATATTCCGGAGCGTCCATTCTCGGCGGCAATACCGTCATAGGCAAAGGCGCCGTTATCGGAGGTAACGCATTCATTACAAAATCGGTGCCGGCGGGCGCAAAGGTGAGCGTCGTGAACCAGGAGCTCAGCTTCAATTTCGGCAGCCCGAACGCTTCCGAGAAAGATCGCGTGGCGCAGGACGACAGCTGGTTCTATACAATATAATTGACAATTGATAAACGATAATTGTGGTGTCCGCTTTCGGCGGACTTAATTAAGAATTCCGGTAACATTAAAGCAGGGACAACTATGGATGAAGAAAAAATAACGACCGCAGAGGAGATAACCCGGCAGATAGTGCGGAAATTCCGCAAACCGATATGGGGGAAGTTCCTCGAGGGGATAAAGAATTACGAGCTGATACAAGAGGGCGACAAGATCGCCGTGTGTATATCGGGCGGCAAGGACTCGATGCTCATGGCGATGTGTATGAAGCAGCTGCAAAAGTACAGCAAGGTGCCGTTCGGGGTCGAATACCTCGTAATGGATCCCGGCTATGCCCCCGCCAATCGTGAGCGTATCATAGAGAATGCGGCGCTGCTCAACATCCCCGTGAAGATATTCGACACACGGGTTTTCGACGCCGTGGAGATAATAGGGAAAAACCCCTGCTATATGTGCGCCCGTATGCGCCGCGGCTATCTTTACAAGAACGCAAAGGAGCTCGGCTGCAACAAGATAGCGCTCGGACATCATTTCGATGATGTTATAGAAACGATTCTTATGGGAATGCTCTGCGGCTCGCAGATCCAGACGATGATGCCGAAGCTGCACAGCGAACACTTCCCCGGTATGCAGCTGATAAGGCCGATGTATATGGTGCGCGAGGAGGATATAATAAAGTGGCGCGATCTCAACAGGCTGAAATTTCTCAACTGCGCGTGCAGCGTCACACAGACGATAAGAGTAAACGGTGACGGCGGCTCAAAACGCCAGGAAATAAAGCAGCTCCTGAAACAGCTCCGCAGCCTCGACGCCGCCGTCGATATGCACATCTTCCGCAGCGTCGAGAACGTCAACCTGCAGACGCTTATTTCTTACCATATCGGTGAGGAATACCACCACTTCCTCGATACCTACGACGAAGGCAGAAATATTAGAGGCACAGTGACCTGAGAGACCCGCTGCGCTTGAGACTGCGCTGACGCGCCTGAGGATAGGGCTCTGCCCTATCCTCAGACTCCTGACCCGGTTCCTTTGTGCGACAAAGGAACCGAAAGCGTAATGTTTCAGATAAAAAAGACCAGAGGTTTATTATGAAAAGAACAGGAAAGATAATTTCGTTTGTTTTGGCAGTGATAGTGGCTGTTTCAGCCTGCTCGCAGGGCGATGCTCCCCAGACTGCAACTCCCGATACTTCCGTCTCGGCACAGAGCGACGCTGCTTCCTCCGAAAATACCGAAAACGAGGTCATTACCCAAAGCAGCAATGACACGCCTTCCACAGAACAGGCTCAGCCCGACAATACTTCCGGCTCTTCCTACTCTGAAGCAAGACCCGCTTCCGAAGCGGAAAATACTTCCGATGCGCCCGCAATAGATACGGTCGCGGAGCCCTCCTCCGAAGATACATCGTCCGCGTCGCAGCAGCAAACGCCCGCCGATACGGCAGCACCCAAAGAGTCCACGACGGCCGCTCCCACAACTACGGCTGCGCCCGCGACAACGACAACCGCTGCTCCCGCCACTACCACAGCCGCTCCCGATACAACTCCGAACAAGCCCGCCGCCGGGCTTTCCGCAAACGGCGGCTACGAGGGAACTGCGAGCACCGGCACATACAACTACGGCGAAGCTCTGCAGAAATCTATCATATTCTACGACTTACAGCGCTCCGGCGACCTGCCCGACGGCTTCCGCTGCAACTGGCGCGGAGACTCCTGCCTGAAGGACGGTCAGGACAACGGCATCGACCTCTCCGGAGGCTTCTACGACGCGGGCGACAACGTGAAGTTCAACCTGCCGATGTCCTACAGCATGGCGATACTCTCATGGTCCGTCATCGAGGACAGGGACGCATACGAAAAAAGCGGTCAGCTGAAATATATTCTCGACAATATCCGCTGGGGCAACGACTATTTTATAAAGTGTCATCCCGAGCCGAACGTGTATTACTATCAGGTAGGCGACGGCAATGCCGACCACGGCTGGTGGGGACCTGCGGAGCTCGTCGATGTGCAGATGAAACGCCCGTCCTACAAGGTTGATCTCAACAATCCCGGCTCCACCGTCACCGCGGGAACTGCCGCCTCTCTGGCATCCTGCGCGGCTGTGTTCAGGGACAGCGACAAGGCGTATGCCGACAAGTGTGTAAAGCACGCCAAGGAGCTGCTCGCTTATGCGGAAAAGGTCAAGTCCGACAGCGGCTACACCGCAGCAAACGGGTTTTATCAGTCCTTCGGCGGCTTCAACGACGAGATAGCTTTCGCGGCATTCTGGATATACAAGGCGACAGGCGATGAGGAATACCTCAATAAATGCAAGAATTATTTCGGCGAGGGCGATGTGAAGTGGACGCTATGCTGGGACGACAAATCGTGGGGAACCGCCGTTCTGCTCGCCAACGAGACCGGCAGCGCGACCTACCGCGTGGCAGTCGAAAAGTACCTCGATTACTGGTGCGACAGCATTTACAAGACGCCCAGGGGTATGGCTTACTGCGATCAGTGGGGACCGCTGCGCTATGCAACAACGACTGCTTTCACGGCGCTTTCCTATGCGGAACACGGAAATCCCACCTCCGCGGAGAAAAAGGAGAAATACCGTGCTTTTGCCAAATCACAGGTCGATTACGCTCTCGGCAGCACCGGGCGAAGCTATGTTGTGGGATTCGGCGAGAACTACCCGCAGAACCCGCATCACCGCACTGCTCACGGCTCCTACACGAATAACATAAATGACCCGACCAATACCCGCCACATCCTCTACGGAGCGCTTGTGGGCGGCCCCGACAGAAGTGACAACTACAGCGACGACCGCAATCAGTATCAGCTCACCGAGGTCGCCTGCGACTACAACGCCGGCTTTACCGGCGCACTCGCCAAGCTGTACAGAGAGTACGGCGGCAAGACGCTCAAAAACTTCGGCGCGATCGAAACGCCCGACGACGAGCTTTACGCCGACGCTACGGTCAACGTCAACGGTGAGGATTTTGTCGAAATAAAGGCGCTTGTTTACAACAAGACAGCGTTCCCGGCCCGCAATACAAGAAATCTGAAGCTCTGCTACTTCTTTGATATTTCGGAGATAATCTCCGCGGGCGGCAGCGCCTCCGACCTGACGGTCAACACCAACTATATGCAGGGCGGCAGCGCCTCCGATGTGCTCTGCTGGAACAAGGACAAGAACCTCTACTATGTCGCGATAGACTTCACCGGCGTGGATATCTACCCCGGCGGTCAGGATTGCTACAAGAAGGAAGTACAGTTCCGCATACGCACGAGCAAGGGCAAATGGGACAACTCCAACGACCCGTCATATATAGATGTGGGCGCGGTATCTTCGGGAACACTCACCAAGGCGTACAATATGGCGCTCTACGAGGGCACGAAGCTCGTATTCGGCACCGAGCCCAACGACAAGAACACCGGCGACGCGATAAAGGACATCAAGCCCGCACAGACAACGTCCTCCGGCGAAAATAACAACGGCGGCGGCAATACCCCGTCAACGCCCGCGCAGCCCAACGTTCCGGTATCGGACAAGGGCACTGTCAGCGTATCTGTCGAGCAGCAGCAGACAAGCGGCAAGGGCAATACAATCGCCTTCTCACTGAAGATCAGAAACACCGGCAGCTCCGGCATCGACCTGTCCAAGCTCACAGCGGATTATATGTTCACCAAGGACGGCGGAGACGCGGTATTTGAGTGCGACTATGCCGACATTCAGGGCAGTAATTATCAGGCGGTAACGGATAAGATATCGGGCAAATTCAGCTCCGCAAGCGGCAAAAATGCCGATACAAAGTGCACGATATCGTTCAGCGGCGGCGTGCTCCCCGGCGGGGATACGCTGACCGTAAACATCCGCATACACCGCTCCGACTGGACAGAATACGACCTCGGCAACGATTATTCCGCCGGCAACGCCGATCATATCACAGTCACATATAACGGCAAGAAGCTGTAAGAGTGGACGGAAGCCGCCCCAGCCCCCTAATTCCCTAAAACTTTTATCGTTTCACGCTCAAGGAATGATTTTTACGTTCCTTTGAGAGAACTGTTCAAGGAGGCATTATGAATAAAAAGTTAAAGATTCTGTTTCTTATACCGATAGCGTTTATTCTCGTTTTAGAGATACTTCCGTTCAATGCGCTCATCATCACACAGTTTCCGGTGTACGGCACAGACGACGTTTTCCGATATTATGAGACCGAAGCGGAATACTGCTCGTATTTCGATATCTCCGTATTCGGGCGCGGCAATATCTTCGCTTTCCCGGCGGGCATCTTCACCGCGCTGTCCTGCATATCCGCGTGCATCGGAATATTCGCGGACAGACTAAAATTCGTGAAGATCGCAATGATACTGAGCGCATGCGCAGTGGTATTTCAATTCGCGCAGATATGGGTATTCGGCAGCGAGTTTTTGAAATACTGCGCAACAAACACCGGCGTGCTGCTGTGTGCCGCTACCACGCTGTTCAGCCTCTGGTGGAATCTCAGCAGACCTTCCAAAACAAATGAAAACTTTTCAGAAAAGGAGAAAAGCTTATGAAAATATCAGAAATGTTCGGCAAAGGCCGCGCAGTCCTCTCGTTTGAGGTATTCCCGCCCAAGAAGGACAGTGGCGTCGAGACGATAACCGCCGCAGTGGACGAGATAGCCGCGCTAAAGCCCGACTACATCAGCGTGACCTACGGCGCCGGCGGCAATACCGCCAACACGTTCACCCGCGACATTGCCGCTCATATCAAAAATGATTGTAAAATAGAGGCAATGGCGCACATAACCTGCGTTAACAACACGAAAGAGGAAGTCCTCACCGTGCTGGACGGCTTTGCCGACGCGGGAATAGAGAACATTCTCGCGCTGCGCGGCGACATCAGCCCGGACAGGCCTCCCAAGACTGATTTCAAGCACGCGAGCGATATGATAACCTTCATCCGCGAGCACAGCAAATACGATAATATCGGCGTTTCCGGCGCATGCTACCCCGAGGGACACACCGAGTCCGAAAGCCTTACCGAAGATATCTTAAATCTGCGCAAAAAGGTAAATGCCGGTGCCGAGGAGCTGATAACACAGCTTTTCTTCGATAATGCGTTTTTCTACGACTTCCGCGAAAAGGCAAAAATCGCGGGGATAAATGTTCCGATATCGGCGGGGATCATGCCCGTTACCAGCAAATCGCAGATAGAGCGCATGGTAACGATGTGCGGCGCTTCCCTGCCGCAGAAATTCGTCCGTATGGTGACAAAATACGAGCACCGTCCAGAAGCGCTGATTGACGCGGGTATCGCCTACGCCGCCGACCAGATGACCGACCTGCTCGCAAACGGCGTTGAAGGTATCCACATCTACACGATGAACAACCCGTACATTGCCCGCAAGCTTACCGAAATGGTGGGGAAACTGCTGTGATGGATGTAAAAAGCGAGGCACTGCGCTATCTCGGCTACCGCGGAAATCCCCCGGACGGCGCTACCGCGGCATTGCTGGACAAGGGCTATGACGAGCTGAAACGCTCCGCAGAGCCGCGCAACATCACGATGATAACGGAAAAGTCCGACATAGAGCACCTGCTTATCGGGAACGACATACAGCGGCATCTCGCGAAAAGCAGCCGTGTTATCGTGTTTGCGGCAACTCTCGGAAGCGCAGCGGACAGGCTGATACGCACCGCCGAGATAACCAATATGGCGTATGCGCTGATACTTGACGCGCTGGCGAGCGCAATGGTCGAGGAAGTCTGTAACAACGTGGAAAGCACACTGCGCGATACGGTCGGGGGATTTTTCACATGGCGGTACAGTCCCGGTTACGGGGATTACCCGCTCGATGTGCAGTCAGACATAATACGGCTTCTCAACGCCGACAAGCGTATCGGGCTGACCGTGACGAACAGCGACATACTTATCCCGCGAAAGTCCGTTACCGCGCTGATAGGTGTTTCCGACACAGAGCAGGAAAAGGGGCAGCGCGGCTGTGCGACGTGTAAGCTCCGCGAGACTTGCAGCTTCCGTATCGGCGGCACGACATGCGCAAGCTGATCACGCTGTTCAGACGAAATACAGAGGTGTGTCATGATAAGCAGCAGTGAATTATCAGCTATCAGGAAAAGAGCCGAGAAAACGACAAAAGGTCCCTGGAAAGCATTTGTTGAGGGCAGGGATATGGAGTGCGGTTCGAGCTTTATCCGAACGCAGGACAAGGACATAGAATTGATAGGCGCTACTGAGGCAGACTACGATTTTATTGTTAATGCAAGACAGGATGTATTTAAACTCCTTGATGAAATAGAAAGACTAAAGGGCACCTCTAAAAACCGCTTTGAAAAGAGAAAATGAGATAATTGTGCCGAGAGCAAGGAGAGGCTCCGAAAGCGTGCTGGCGCACGGTGAGGAGGCTTGACGCAGCTATCGGTGCAAGTAGCTCTTTTTCTCTCTAATGGGTTTTTAGAGGTTCCCTAAAATCAACAACCGATCAGCACAACACTGACGACGCGGGCAGTTGCTCATAACCGGCACAAACTTCCGACGCGTTTCAGATCATCGCCGAAGGCAAAAGCAGGATGCTTTGAGCTCGTTGTCAGACCGCCGCAGCAGCAGGATGTTGCTACAGTTGCCGTCAAAAAGGCGCAAGATGCGCCCAACTAAACGGCAACAGACGGATTGCGGCGCTTAAAACAACGAACAAGATACACACAATTGTCAATTATCAATTGTCAATTATCAATTACAATTCTTTCAGGAGGGTATTTTGAATATAACATATATAATTTCCTCGCGGCGCAGCTACAGGGGAAAATACAGCCCCGAAACCGTCCCGAGAGAAGATCTTATAAAGATAATGCAGGCGGGGCTGGCAGCTCCGTCGGGCTGCAACAAGCAGACTACGAGCCTTATCGCTGTTGACGACGGAAACGTGCTCGGAAAGCTGCGCGCGGTGATAGACCCGCCTATCGGCGAGACCGCCCCCGCGATGATATGCGTCCTCACACGGCATATAAACGCTTACCGTGACAGATGCTTCGCGGTGCAGGACTATTCCGCAGCTATCGAGAATATGCTGCTCGCCATAGAAGCGCTCGGCTACCGGAGCTGCTGGATCGAGGGACATATCACCGACGATGACGGGATAGGCCGGAAAATGGCGGATATACTCGGCGTTCCCGACGAATACGAGCTTGTTTGCTTCCTGCCCGTCGGAAAGGCTCAGGAGGAGCCGAAGCCGCCGAAAAAGCTTCCCTTTGAGGAAAGAGCATGGTTCAACAAGTTCCCCGAAAAAAAGGAGACAGAGAAAGTATGAATAAATTATCCGAGCTTTTCACAAGAGAATACGTTCTGCTCGACGGCGGATTCGGCACAGAGCTCCAGAAGCGCGGTATGCGCCCCGGACAGACCTCCGAGCTGATGAATTTCACCATGGAGGAGCAGATCTGCGACATTCACCGCTCGTATATCGAAGCGGGCGCGAACATCATCTACGCAAACACGTTCGGCGCGAACAGGCTGAAACTGTCCAAGACCAACATCACGGTCGCGGAGGTAGTCCGCAAGGCGCTCAGCATAGCGAGAAAGGCCGCCGAGGGCACCGACACGCTCGTTGCCCTGGATATCGGTCCGTCGGGTCAGCTTCTCGAGCCCGCGGGAACGCTCTCCTTTGAGGAAGCCTATGACGTTTTTAAGGAGATAGTCGAGGCGGGGCGCGACCTTGCCGACCTTATCGTTATCGAGACGATGACCGACCTGTATGAGATAAAGGCGGCTCTGCTCGCGGCAAAGGAAAACTCCGACCTGCCGGTAATGACATTCATGTCGTTTGAGAAGAACGGACGCACCTTCACGGGTGCGCTTCCCGGAGCGGCGGCAATGACGCTTTCGGGACTCGGCTCGGACGCAATGGGAGTGAACTGCTCGCTCGCACCGGACGAGCTGTATGAAATAGTAGAAGAGATAACGCGGTACACCGACCTGCCCGTTATGATAAAGGCGAACGCGGGACTCCCCGACCCGGCGACAGGCAAATACAGTGTCTCTGCCGAGCAGTACGCCGCAGACTGTATAAGATACACCGAAATGGGCGTGAAAGTCTATGGCGGGTGCTGCGGAACTACGCCCGAGTATATCCGCGCGCTGAAGACTATGCTCTCCGAGCACGTCCCTGCCCCGAGAAAGCCTCTCGGCAATATATCGTCGGTGTGCAGCTACAGCCGCGTGGTGGATATCACCTGCCCGAAGATAATCGGTGAGCGCATCAACCCGACCGGCAAGAAGCTTTTCAAGGAAGCGCTGCGCAACAACGATATAAACTATATACTCGGTCAGGCGCTCGAACAGGTCAGCGCAGGCGCCGATATTCTCGACGTAAACGTAGGCCTCCCGGAGATAGATGAAAAGGAAATGATGGTGCGCGTTGTGAAAGCCCTTCAGGGCATAACCGACCTGCCGCTCCAGATAGACAGCACCAAACCCGATGTTATCGAAACGGCTCTGCGCGTTTACAACGGTAAGGCTATCGTGAATTCGGTCAACGGCGAGAATGCGGTAATGGAACGCATCCTGCCGATAGTGAAGAAATACGGCGCGGCAGTGGTAGGTCTTACACTCGACGAAAACGGCATTCCCCCGAAAGCCGGACAGCGTGTTGAGATCGCGGAACGTATAGTCGCAAAGGCTGCGGAATACGGCATACCGCGCGAGAACATATTCATCGACTGCCTGACCCTCACCGTCAGCACCGAGCAGAAAGCCGTGTATGAGACACTGAACGCAGTACGCGATGTGAAACAGCGGCTTGGTCTGCATACAGTTCTGGGTGTTTCCAACATCTCGTTCGGTCTGCCCGCCAGGGAAATGATAAACAGCACATTCCTGTCAATGGCTATGGAATGCGGGCTCGACCTGCCTATCATAAATCCGAACATCACGGCGATGTCCGGAGCGGTATTCGCTTACAGAGTTCTCTCCGCGCACGACGAGAATGCGGTATCATACATTGAGCGCTTCGGACAGACAGCCGCCGGAAAGCCCGCAGCTCCGAAAGCGGAAGTGACTTTGTCGTATGCTATCGAAAAAGGTCTCGACAAGGACGCGGAGGCGCTTACAAAGCAGAAGCTCGCGGAAGGCATCGACTCAATGGATATCATCAACAACGAGCTGATACCGGCGCTTGACCGCGCGGGCGACGATTTCGGCAAAAACCGCATCTTCCTCCCGCAGCTGATACTCTCGGCAAACGCAGCGCAGGCGTGCTTCGCGGCGATAAAGGCCGCAATGAGCGGCGAGAACCGCATCAGCAAGGGTAAGATAGTGCTCGCGACAGTCAAGGGCGACATCCACGACATCGGCAAGAACATCGTAAAAACACTGCTTGAGAACTACGGCTACACGGTCATAGACCTCGGCAAGGATGTTCCCGAACAGACGGTAGTTGACGCGGCTATCGAGCACGACGTAAAGCTCGTGGGGCTCAGCGCGCTTATGACAACGACGCTCGGAGCTATGGAAAAAACGATAAAGCTGCTTCGTGAGAGCGGTCACGACTGCAAGGTAGTAGTCGGCGGTGCCGTGCTGACAAAAGATTACGCGGACGCCATCGGAGCTGACTGCTATGCCAAGGATGCGAAGGACACTGTGGATTTCGCAAAGAAGGTGCTTGGATAATGGAAAAGGCGGTAAAAGAGGCGAAATTCGCCGATAAGAAAATACCCGTGCTTATCTGCGCGCTCGTTATTATTTCGGGGATCACATTCGCCGCAGGTCTTGTGGCTCCGCTTATCGGCACAGGCTGGCTAAGAATAGCGGTAAACATCGGTTTCAATCTTCTGAATGCTGCGGTAGCATTCGTCGCGATGAAAATGACGGGAATGAACCTTGAAAAGAACTTCAAGGATCCGAAACAGTATATCATCGGTATCGCGGTCGCGGCGGTGCTCTCGCTCGGAATCGCGTTCATTCCCGCCATGCTCGGAACATCACTGGTCGGCGGGCATCAGGATTTCGACCTTGGACTGCTGATATTCTATTTTTTCTACTACATACTCGTAATAGGCCCCGTTGAGGAAATTCTTTTCCGAGAGTATGTACAGGGCACCCTGATCGATATAATGCCACGGAACAAGTGGATAGGCGTTATCATCGCGTCGTTCATTTTCGGTCTCTGGCATATCATCAACGGGTCTCTGATCCAGGTGCTTTTCACGTTCGGTTTCGGCATGGTATTCGGCTTCGTGAGATATCTCTGCAAACCGGTAAAGTTCCCCGGCATATCGTTATGTCACGGCCTTTATGATTTTCTTAACCATGTTGTAAGGATGTTTATTATCTGACGAAAAAATTTTAAAAAACTATTGACAAGCCCGCAAGTGTGTGCTATAATATATAAGCTGTTCTAAAGACAGCAGGTCACGGAACCGAACGGTGAAGTGCTAACGGGAGACCGCCTGCCGAGGAATGGGAGATACTTATGAGTTTATTCCCCGTTCTTTTGTCTGAACGGGGATATTATATTTCCCCCGGCTTTGACAGCATATCATCAAAAAAGGAGGAATACCCGATGGCAAGCGAAAAGATCATTCAGCAGAAGCAGGAGTACGTCGATGAGCTCGCAAAGAAGCTCGAAGCTGCGGCAGGCGGTGTCATTGTAGATTACAAGGGCATCACGGTAGCAGAAGACACAGCGCTCCGTAAAGCCCTCAGAGAAGCCGGCGTTGACTACTTCGTAGTAAAGAACACCCTTCTCAGAAGAGCTGCGGAAAAGGCCGGCATAACCGGTATCGAGGAGCACCTCGAAGGCACAACGGCTATAGCACTTCATGAGAGCGACATCATCTCCGCACCGAAGATCCTCTACAAGCAGTCCGAAGACTGCGGTGACGCCAGATTCAACATCAAGATCGGCTTCATCGGCAAAGAGGCTATATCGGTACAGGAAGTCGAGGAGTATGCAAAGCTCCCGAGCAAGGAAGTTCTTATTTCCAAGCTGCTCTTTATGCTCCAGTCTCCTATGCAGAGACTCGCGATCGCTGCAAGCGAGATCGCAAAGAAGAAGGAAAGCGAAGAAGGCGCTGCATAATAGCTGCCTGAACGCCGCGTGATATCACGCAAAACGACAAATTCAACATTAATTTAACAGGAGGAAACTTAAAATGGCTTCGGAAAAAGTTTTAAAGATCGTAGAAGACGTTAAGGAGCTCACAGTTCTTGAGCTCAATGATTTAGTAAAGGCACTCGAGGAAGAGTTCGGCGTATCCGCCGCTGCTATGGTAGCAGCAGGCCCCGCTGCAGGTGCAGGCGCAGCAGCAGCTGAGGAGAAGACAGAATTCGACGTAGTTCTCGCTTCGTTCGGCGACAGCAAGATGGGCGTTATCAAGGCTGTCAAGGATATCTGCGGA
>JAEEGL012560610.1_pt1 | contig 17276 bp, 16 predicted proteins | sample 9134231 | NCBI WGS metagenome assembly JAEEGL01 (sample SAMN16246548, study PRJNA631951) | gut metagenome | biome: gut microbiome; feature: rumen; material: fiber-attached | host: Bos | place: Iran: Karaj | collected 2018-10
ATACCAGGAAATATTGTAAAAATTGCTGTTGACCATTTACAGAAAGAAGATAAGCAAGAGCAAAACAAAAATATTTCTGCTACAAAAAAAGTTGAGAAAGAAATTGACGACATTCAAAATAGAATAGACAGACTTATAGACTGTATTGCTGACGAAAAAGATGATAGTTTAAGAGAAGACTATAAAAACAGAATTTCAAGACTTAAAACACAACAACAGGGATTAAAAACAAATTTGACAGAAATAAAAAATGTCAGTACTGAAGAAAGCAAACTTACTCTTTCTAAAATACTGACACTCTTAAAATATTCTAAAGATATATTCAATGGGTCGAACTTAGAAGAAAAATCCGAATTTTTGAAAATTATTAGTTCGAACTTTTCTTTAAAGGGAAAAACTGTTTCATTTTTCTATAAGAATTTGATTCAGTTTTTATCAAAGAGCGACCCTTGTCTTAATATACTCCGACAGTAGGACTCGAACCTACAACCCTCCCGTTAACAGCGGGATGCTCTACCATTGAGCCATGTCGGAATTACTCAGTGAATAAAAAATTTTAAATTTAGAAAAAAAAGCAAATGGGCAGTGCAGGGATTGAACCTGCGACCTCCTCCTTGTAAGGGAGATGCTCTCCCTAGCTGAGCTAACTGCCCATTCACAAACAGCCCGTTTAATCTATCATATTATTTTTTCTTTGTCAAGAAAATATGCAATAAAAATGATTTTAAATATATTTTTTTAAAAACTTCTTGATTTTATCTCAATAATAATATAAAGTAATTGGATACAATTAATATTACAATTAAGTAAGCGGAAGTTTTCATGAATCTTGCAAATAAGTTAACTATTTTAAGAGTATTGTTAGTGCCAATATTCATAATTTTTATGGCAATAGATTCTTTTTGGACAAACATTATTGCCTTAATAATTTTTTGCGGTGCTTCGATAACCGACTATTTTGACGGTAAAATTGCAAGAAGTCAAAATATAGTTACAACTTTCGGAATATTTTTAGATCCTTTAGCGGACAAACTTTTGGTAACATCCGCTTTCATATCTTTTGTAGGATTATATACTTTGAATATTCCTGCTTGGATGGTAATATGTATAATTTCAAGGGAATTTATTATTACGGGCTTGAGATCTATTGCCGCTTCACAAAATATTATTATTCCTGCAAATATGTCCGGTAAAGTTAAAACCACTTCTCAAATGATAGCAATTATAACGATATTGGTAATATTAATCATAAATTCTGCATTATTAAAGTTTGCTCCTGTTACGGCTTATGACTTATTTGAAATGCAAGGATTTCAAAAACTTATAGGCTGGCTTTTATTAAAATCTCCTTTTTGGTTGATGTTTATAACAACAATTTTAACTTTATATTCCGGTTTTATATATATTGTTGCTCATAAAAATCTTCTTATGGAAAACAATAACAAAAAATAATGCTTAAAACACAACGTATAATTTCAGGTCAATTTGAAACAAACTGCTATCTTGTTTATGATGATAAAACAAAAGATACTATTATTATAGATCCCGGACTTGATTCAAAAAAAGTAATAGATAAAATAGAAAGTTTAAACTTAAAACCTGTATTTTTAATAAACACTCACGGACATTTTGATCATATAACGGCAGACGATATTATAAGAGAAAAATATAATATACCTCTTGCAATACATAAAAATGATTCACCGATGCTTTTGGATTCTCATAAAAATTCTTCTTTCTTTTTCGGTTCGGATACGGTAATAAAAGAAGCCGAAATTTTGTTTGATAAAGAAGAAACAAAAGAATGTAAATTGTGCAAGTATTCGGTAATTAATACTCCGGGACACAGTATAGGTTCGGTGTGTATATTGATAGAAAATTTTTTATTTTCCGGAGATACATTGTTTTACGGTTCAATAGGCAGAACAGATTTACTTACGGGAAATCAAACAGAAATCGAACAATCTTTAAAAAAATTAAAGAAACTAAATGAAAATATAATTGTTTATCCGGGACATGGACCGTCAACAACAATAAAACAAGAACTTTTGCATAATCCTTACCTTAGATAGTTATGGAAATAATAGATAACTTTATTAATTACATATTAATAGAAAAAGGACTTTCCAAAAATACTGCCATTGCATACAGAACGGATTTGAATACTTTCTTCAAATATTTGGAAGATAAAAATATAAAATTTGAGAATATCCAACACAGCCAAATAACTGATTTTTTGTGGCAGCTTAAAACTTCAAATTTAAAACCCAGAAGCATTTACAGAATGACAGAATCCATTCGGCAATTTTATAAATTTCTGTTAAGTGAAGATATTATAAAAGAAGATCCTACAATATATTTATCCGTTCAGAAACTTCCTAATGATTTGCCGGATATTCTTACAAATAAAGAAGTGGATACTTTATTAAATTCGGTGTCGGGAATTGATGATCTGTCCGTAAGAAATAAAGCTATGCTTGAACTGTTGTATGCAACGGGACTTAGAGTATCGGAACTTATATCATTAAAATTCGATAATATAAACTTGGAAGAATGTTTCGTGAAAATTATAGGAAAAGGAAACAAAGAAAGACTTGTTCCTTTCGGTCAAAAAGCAAAAATATTTTTAGAAAGATATTTAAGAATCCGTAAGAAAACAAATTCGGATTACATATTTTTAACAAGACTTAAAAAACCTATATCAAGAATAGAATTTTGGAGACAATTAAAAAATATATCAATAAAAGCCGGTATTACAAAAAATATAACACCGCACACTTTAAGACATTCTTTTGCGACACATTTACTTACTGCCGGAACGGATATAAGATTTGTTCAGGAAATGTTAGGACACAGTTCCATTTCAACAACACAAATATACACTCATGTATCTCAAGAAAGATTAAAAGAACAACATAAAAAGTATCACCCAAGAGGTTGAAATAACAATAAGTAAAATGTAAAACTACACCTTCCTTATGTTTTTATTTTAGTTGTTTGTATTTGTTTGCCAATATCAAGAGAAAACCGAAAGGTATAATCAAATATTTTACGGACTGTTTGGTTTTAAACAAATTAAATATTAATCCTATTATCAATATTATAATTTGTATAAAGTAGACAAAAACAACAAAAAACAAAAGAGCAATTAAAATTTGTACAAAAAGAGAATAACTGCTTATATCATAAAGAAAATTTGCCCACAAGCTTTCTAAATAATCATCCATTTCCATTTTATTTTCTCCTATTTTCCTGGTATTTAAGTTATTTTAGAAAACCATTAATTATTTGTTCTTCGGCTTCTTTTTCGGTTAAACCGAGTGTCATTAACTTCATAAGTTGTTCCCCTGCAATTTTTCCGATAGCAGCTTCATGAATTAATGCTGCATCAATATTATTTGCTTCCAGAGACGGAATTGCTAAAATTTTGCCCTCATCCATAATTATGGAATCGCACTCTGTATGCCCGTTACAGCGGTTATTACCTGTCAGTTTAACTTCAAACTTTTGGTACGATTTTTCTTTTGCGACAGACCTTGATACTATATCCGCAGTTGAACCTTCACCGTCCAAAGTAACATTATAACCGCTTATAGCTTGTTGATTGGAATGAGTTAAAAGTCTTTCTCTTACAACAAGTTTTGCACCTTTTTTAAGGTTGGCTGTCGTTTGCCTGTTAGTATTATCTACGCCCCTAATTTGAACCATCTCCATTTCCATAAAACTGTTATCTTCCAAATAAACTTCCGTGCCGGGATTTAATATCCTTTTACCTTTTCCGGTACCGGAACCAAAATGTTTTTCAACATATTTTACTTTAGAATTTTTACCAACATAAAATCTATGTACTCCGTCGTGCTGGGAATCTTGATTACCGCAATTATCTATACCGCAACCCGCAACTATAACAACATCACAATTCTCACCTATATAAAAATCGTTATAAACAACTTCTTTATATCCGCTATCACTTAAAACTACAGGAATATGAACACTTTCATTTTTAGTGTTATCTTTTATTTTTATATCTATTCCACTGCCCTTTGTTTTTGTTTGTATATCTATGTTGGCGGTTGTATTTCTGCCTGCAAGTTTTCCATTAGCTCTAAAATTATATGCTCCCATAGGAACATCATGCAAATCGGCAACTTCGGCTATTAATCTTTTTTGTATCTCGTTCATTTCCATATATTTGATGCTCCTAACTTAATTTTGCACAAGCTTTAACGGCAGATTCCGTTCCTAAAATTTTTGGTAAAATTTCTTCTCTTTTACCTTGCATTGTTATTTTACCGTCCGCAAGAACAAGAATTTCATCCGCAATATCCAAAATTCTTTCCTGGTGAGAAATAACAACAATTGTTCCGTTATTAATATTTTGTCTCATAGAATTAAATATTTTTATTAAATTTTGAAAACTCCATAAATCAATACCTGCTTCAGGTTCATCAAAAACTGATAGTTTCGGTTGTTTTGCAAGAATAGTCGCAATTTCAATTCTTTTAAGCTCACCGCCCGACAAAGAAGAATTTACTTCTCTTTTCACATATTCTCCGGCACATAATCCGACCTTAGATAAATATTCGCAAGCTTGTTCTATTTTTAAATTGTTATTTGATGCTATTTTTAATAAATCAAAAACCTGAAGCCCTTTAAATTTTACCGGCTGCTGAAACGCATAACCTATCCCGGATTTTGCTCTTTCGGTTATACTCTTATGTGTAATATCCGTTTCGTCAAAAAATATTTGTCCTTGTGTGGGAGAAAGAATACCTGCAATTATTTTTGCAAGTGTAGATTTTCCGCTACCGTTTGGTCCGGTAATAACTATAAATTTGTTATTATCAAATTTTATATTGAGATTTTTTAATATTTCTTTTTTCTGCTTATTTACGATAACGTCAAAAGAAATATTTTTTAATTCTAACATTTTATTCTCCAACAAATATCAAATATAAATCCTTAATAGAAGAGTATTTTACAATATACCTATTTTATCGTCAATAGCAATTTAAAAAATTAGTAATTAGTAATTAGCAATTATTAATTTTTCGGTTTTTTTATTTTTTTGTATAATTATAAAAATTTAAAAGAGTCTTAAAAATGAAAGTTAAAAATAAATTCACAAAATTATTGTTTAAAATGGCAATAGTTCTGATGTGCTTATTTTTTGTGTTAATTGCAATACTGCATTTTGCATTGGTACATTTCATTTCTTCGGATAATATTAAAAATAAAATTGTTTCAACATTACAAGAACAGTTAGCAACCGAAGTAAAAATAGAATCCATTTCCGCAAGTCTTGCGGATTTTGCGGTCAATAACATAGAAATAAAAATAAAAAACAATGATTTTGTATACATAAATAAAGCTTATATACATTTTTCATTAAAAGATTTGATATTTGGCAAAATAACAGTAAACAGAATAAGCATTAATAATCTTACGGTGTATATTGAAAAAGATAAAAACGGGAAATTCAATTTTGAAGAATTACTAAATGCACCTATGTTTACATCTAAAGAGGAAGAAAAGCAACAAGAAGATGTAAAAAAAGAAGAACAAGATACAATAAATTTGATACTTCATAAAACTCAATTACATAACATTTCAATTTATTATAACGATAAACAAGGCAACACAAGCATAAATTTAACAGATACATACTTTGATATAGACAATTTCGGCTTTAACGAACAATTTAAAATAACTTTTTATTCCAAAATCGATATTTCTAATAATGATATGAAAATGACTCCGATTGATTTGGCTTCAATATTGTTTGTTAATTTAAATCCTAACGAACTTGAAAAAGCGACAATAAATATTGATGATATTAATACAAAATACAAAGATTTTACATTATCAATTAAAGGTAATGTTAGCAACCTAAAAAAACCAAATGCGGTGTTAAATATAGATTTTAAAGAGTTATCTTCAAATATTCTTGAAGGAATTTGTGAAACTCCTGAATTTTATGCACCTTTAGTTACCGTTAAAACGGATCTTACCGCAGATATTGATAATAATAAAATAGACTTTTCATCTTTCAATTTGAATTTACTTGATTCAACAATAAGTGCAAACGGATATTTGGATTATTCCAAGATGAATTATAATTTTAATACAATAATAAACTTATTGTTGGATAAATTACAATCAGTTACAAGCCTTATAGGAGATTATAAACCTGCAGGCCAAATAAATTCCGAACTGTCCGTTTCAAATAAAGAAATAAAAGGAAATATATTATTAAATAATGTTTGTGCTTTCGTGGCTCAACTTGGAGATTTTACTAACATAAATTCACAAATTTATATTAACGGTGTAAATGACATCAAAATACCTGAACTTACGGGAGAACTTAACAAATATCCTTTTAAGGCAAATCTTTCTTATTTGCTTGCCGAAGATCACGGAGACATTGTTGTAAATTTTAAAGCAGATAAATTTATAGGAAAAATATCAAAAGAAACGAAAAAAGAAGAAAATGTAAAAAAAGAAAATACTTCCGATTTAACAAAAGAAGAAGAAAATAAAAGTTCTTTCCCGCCGCTTAATATAAAAGCAAATTGTAATATAAACTTTTTGGATATCCCATTTTTAAGAGCAAACAAAGTATTGTTTAATATGGATTTATCCAATGTAACAAAAGATTTGAATAACATAAAAGGTTATCTTAAATTAGACTCAAGCGACGGTCTTATAAAAGATATTTATAAACTTACCGAAGCGAATGCTCTTACAAAAGGGCTATTTTTATCTTTAAAAATAATAAGTGATGTTATAAATGCTTTAAATGTTTTAGATTTGTTAAGCAGTATCGGTTCGGTATTTACCTCTAAAGATGATAAAACAAAAGAAAATGAAGCCATAGTTGAACACCAAAAAATTGACGGACAAATAGATTTCAGTTCTTTTGCTACAAAATTAAATTTCTTAAACGGCAATGCGAATTTTGACAAATGTTCTTTTGTTTCAAAATTATTATCTTTTAGAGTAAAAGGTAATATGAATTTCAAAGAAAATCTTATAGATATGACCGTTTTTACTGCCCCGGGCGAACATGAAGTTGACGGTATTATGCCTTTAACAATGAAAATAGGTGGAACAATGGACGAACCTAAAGGTTCTTTAAGTTTGTTGGGAAGTGTTTCATCTTTGGTAGGGGATATACTTACAAAAAATGTTGTTGCCGATAAACTTAAAAAAGGATTTTCTGCCTTATTCGGTTTAAAAAAGAATGACGAACAGGGAAACGAAATTAAAGAAGAAATTAAAGAAGATGTAAATATATCGACATCTACGGCAGTTTCAGTAACAACCGCAACCGTTACAGACTAATATTTTCTGCCAATGTTTCATATTGTTTCAATGTAAGTTTGTCCGGTCTTAACATTACATCAATATTATTATCATTTAAAATTTTGGCAGTTTGAACTTTATCTAATTTCAAAAATGTTGATAAACAATTTAAAATAGTTTTCCTTCTCATTGTAAAACAATGCTTTATTAAAGAAAAAAGGTTTGCGTTCGGTTCACAAGGATATTTGTTAATTAGTTTTATTACCGCTGACATTACTTTAGGTTTGGGGCTAAAACATCCCGGAGGAACATCAAACAAAAATTCGGCATCGGAATAATACTTTCTAAACAATGAAATATATCCGTAATCTTTTGTTCCTTCTTTACCGACAAGTCTTGTAATAAGTTCCTTTTGTAACATTATTACGCCGGAAATAAAATTTTTATTAGGCAAGAATTTTTGAACTATTGCCGTTCCTACATTATAAGGCAAATTTGCAACTATTTTAAATTCGGTGTCCGGCAAATCAAACTTTAAAAAATCTTTATTTAGAATTGTTATATTTTTATTTTCTTTATACCTTGCTTTTAGTGCAGATACCAAATTTGAATCTATATCAACAGCAATCAAATTGTCGGTATAATCCTTTAAAATGTCCGTTAATGCCGCTTTACCGGGACCAATTTCTATAATGGTATCGGTTTTTTGTATATCTGCAGCTTCAACAATTCTGTGTGCAATATTTTTATCTGTAAGAAAGTTTTGTCCGTGCGGTTGTCGCATATAAATATACCTGAAAATTTTTATTCTTTATTCTTTATTCTTTTTGCTTTTTTGTTCTTTTTATTTTCCGCTTTTATTTGTTGTTCATTTTTTTGTTTAACATTTTCATCTTTTAATACTTCTGTTACATTATCGTCTGTTTTGTCGGTATGTTCTGTTCCTTTATTATCGGTCAATTTTATTTCTTCCTTTGTTTTATTCTCATTTTTAATTTCATTTTCTTTTTTACCTTCATTATCTTTACCGGCAAATATATAGCCGCAATTTGTACAAGAATAATTTGTTTTACTGTTTTGAGTATTACACTTTGGACATATTATTTTAGAAACATTTTTTTCTTTAGATTCTTTTTCTTTTAATATTTTTAATTTTTGTAATTTTTTCTTATTTTTAGATCTTTTCAAAAGCTTTTTCTTTATACGTCTTTTTATGATTTTTCTTTGTGTTGAAAATAACCAACTAAACAACATTGAAACCAGCACAACACATACTATAAACGCAATAACAATATAATCTTCCGCAGATTCCATAGTAATCATTACAAGTATTAATACTATTGAAACGAACAAACATATAATTAAAAAATTTATAAGCTTAATAACAACAGCTCTTTTTTTGGGATCCATACAAATTAAAAAAAGCAAAACACAAAATACCGGAACGGATACAACAATTAACATACTTAAAAAATCTGAATTATCTTCATTTTTAGGTACCTGTGTTTTAGCTATTCTTAAAGCTTCAATATATGTTACTGCCGGAATAATACCCGTATATACCAAATATTGTTCAGTTGTTTCCTTTGGTTGTTTTTCATTAACAGCACCAATGGCATCAGACACAAGGCATGTCGCCATTACAAAATCACCCGAAGAACCATTAAGAAGTAAATCATTAACGGTTTCTCCCGAAGACGTCAATAACCCGCTTGTTCCGCCTATTTTTTCCAACAATTCTTCAAATTCTTCTTCGCTCATAGCTTCTCTTAATACACCAATAAGACTTTCTCTGTGCCTTCCGCTCATCTTGTTAAAAGTATCAATAAACATATGTCTTACAAAGATAGAACCCAAATCTTTCGTTGATATATCTTTGTCAAATTGAATATTTTTATTTTTACAAACAGTTTCAAGAATTTGTTTATAAGAAACGTTTTTAATATCTTTAAGATTAAGCTCGGTTGTTGCATATTTTTCTAAATTTTCTACAATTTTATTTAAATACTTTTGCGGATCGCTTTTTTCTTTTTCATTTAATTGACTATTTTTCCAATCCTTCATGGCGGCAACAAGAGGGTTTAAATCTTCATTGGATAAATCTTTTAAAAAATTTAAATCTCTTTCTATTGAAAATGCCAAAACATAATTAAAAGACAATAGAACTGTTATTAAAAACAAGTAACTTAAAAGTTTTTTCATAAAATTCCTCTATATTTACAAGTTTTAAAATCACATTTTAATTATAACCCAAAAACATTTAAAAGACAACGTATTAATTTTCCTAAAATCGTATTTTGAATAAAACTGTTCGTCCGTTTAATATTTCAATGATATTTTATATGACTATTATGTTTATATTTTTAAAAATAATATCTTTTATTATCTATGCAGAAAGCATTTTTTATATGCTCAATTTCATTTTGACATATCGAAATAACATCAAACCTTATATCCGCATTTATTTTATTTTTCTTTATGTAACATAATGCGGTTCTTGTTATTTTATGCTGTTTTGATTTATTTACAAATTCTGCGGGTACTCCGAAATTTTTATTTTTTCTATACTTAACTTCCACAAAAACCATAGTACCTTTATCTTTGGCAATAATATCTATTTCGCCTATTGGAAGCAATTTAAAATTCTGTTCGATTATTTTGTAATTAAGCTTTATAAGATAATCAATTGCTTTTTGTTCGTATTTTTTACCGATATCGACAGTTAATTCTTTCATGGTTTATAATTTTGTACTTATATTTTTTAGAATAACTGTATTAAATATTATTTGTTAAATAAAATCAACGTTATATACGAATATATATTAACTATTTATATAAAATTTAATATAATTATTTAGTCGTAGATATCAACAACAATTTAAAATAATGCAGTTGTATGGAGAAATATGTTTAACGGAAAACAAAGAATACATTTTGTAGGTATTGGTGGTTCGGGAATGAGCGGCATTGCGGAGGTTGCACTTAATTTGGGACATCAAGTTTCAGGTTCCGATATAAAGAAAACAGAAATAACACAAAGGTTAAAAGAGTTGGGTGCAAAAATATATATAGGACAAAAAGCGGAAAACATAAAAAATGTAGATGTTGTCGTAACATCAACTGCCATCTCAAAAGATAATCCCGAAGTACAACAGGCAATAAAAGATAAAATAATTATTATTCCGCGTGTAGAAATGTTGGCGGAACTTGCAAGATTAAAATATACAATTACAATTGCCGGAACTCACGGAAAAACAACAACAACATCAATTACATCAATGATATTGGATGAAGGCGGCTTTGACCCTACAATAGTTATCGGCGGAAAATTAAAAAATTTAAAAACAAATGCAAGGCTCGGTAAAGGGGAGTATATGATTGCCGAAGCAGATGAGTCCGACGGTTCATTTTTAAAATTGTCTCCTGTTTTAACAATAGTTACAAACATTGACAACGACCATCTTGACTATTACGGTTCCATGGATAATTTAAAAAATGCATTTATTAAACACATAAATTCTCTTCCTTTTTACGGTTGTGCAATGGTTTGCACGGATAGTCCTTTGGTTAAAGAAATTTTACCTTATGCAACGAGAAAATATATTACTTACGGGTTTAAAGGTAATCCCGATATAACGGCAAAAGATATAAAAGTTATAAATGGAAATACGGAATACAGTGTTATTTATAAAGGGAAAAAATTAGGAAAAATTTTGTTAAAAGTTCCCGGAGAACATAATGTACTAAATTCTCTTGCAGCAATAGGCATAGGATTGCAGTTTGATATTCCGTTTGTAACCATAAAAAATGCACTTTTCAAATTCGGCGGTGTAGGCAGAAGGCTTGAAATTAAGGGAGAAAAAAACGGAATCACGGTTATTGACGATTACGGACACCATCCGACTGAAATCAATGCTACACTTTGTGCATTAAAACATAATTATCCGCACAAAAGGCTTGTTACAATATTTCAACCGCATAGATATACGCGAACAAGAAACTTATATAAAGAATTCGGTAAGGCATTAAAGAAGGCAGATGTTGTTTATGTTATGGATATTTACGCCGCAAGCGAAAAGCCGATAAAAGGTGTAACGGCAGATTTAATTATAAACTCGGCAAAAGAAAATAAATGTAACGTATATAAATTTACCGATATTAATTCTGTTGCACAAATATTAAAAGAAAACGACATTTTGCTTACATTAGGTGCGGGCAATGTTTGGCAGCAGGGTGAAAAACTGTTAAAATTACTGTAGAATTTTCCGTCTGAAAATGTAACATATAAATTATAAATATATACTTGAAATTTTGTATAATTTCTTATGTTGTCGAAAAGGTAATATCTTATGAAAAGAATTTTATTTTTATTATTTTCATTATTTGTTATATGTTTTGCTTTTGCCGAAAAAACAAACAATTCCAATATAGAATCACAAAAATTAAATGTTACTTTTGATGGAATAAATTATAAAGGGATGCATCTTTATACAATATCGGATATCAACTTCCTTTCAATAAAAGAAGTTGCAGCATTATTTAATGCAAATCTGGAATGGCAATCCGTAAGTCAAAAAGTAATATTTAAAATGAAAAACAGAACCATCTCGATATTTTTTAATTCTAAAAAATTAAGTTTCGGAAAAGATAAAGAAAAATTAAATACACCGTCTTTACTTATAAATCATGAACTTTATGTTCCTGTTGAATTTATAACCATGGATAAATTTTCCGATGTTTCCGAAACGGTATCAACTTTCGGAGCAAAAAATAAAGTTTTGACCGTAAACTCAAAATCAAATATATCTGCGGTAAGATACTATACAAAAGAAAATTCAACACAAGTTGTTATAGATCTTGACGAAAAACTTCCATATTCAATAAAGAAAGGTAAAAATTCAATAATAATATCTTTTCAAAAAGGCAAAATTACAAAAGATTGTGTTATTGCAAATAACGGGGCAATAAAAGATATAACTTTTGAAACAGTTAACAGAGAAGCCGTTGTAACAATAAATTTAGAACAAAAACCTAAGATTGTAAAAAGTAAGAAATATAAAAATCCGACAAGATTGGTTATTGACATAGAACATACCACTTCGGTAAATATGGCCAAACCTTGTGAAATAGAAATACCGGCAACGTTAGTATCCGAAGTTAAAGAATTAAATATTCCGGAACAAGAAAATGAACAAAAAGAAAGTGTAAAAACAGTTTCAACAAAGGAAACTGTTGATAATAATACCCAAAAACAAGATTTAAATTCACCGTCTCAAACAGAAAACACAAGTCAACTTGAGCCTCCGAAAATAGATGAAAAAGTTATTGCGAGCGATTCACAAATATACGAAAAACCGATACTTGAATATGATTCCGATGATAAAGATAAAGAAATGCTTTCAAAAATAAAAACCGTTTCCATAACCGAAGACCAAATAATAGATAACAGTTATGAAATAATAGACGATGAAGAAACTTTTAAAGATATAATTCCTAAAGAAAACGAAATTTCCAAAGATGCAAAAGTTATCGTTTTGGATGCGGGACACGGCGGAATGGATTCCGGTGCAATAGGACCTACAGGTATAAAAGAAAAAGATTTAAACTTAAAAATAGTTTTTTATTTGAGAGATTTGTTTAAGAAAGATAAAAATTATAAAACCATTCTTACAAGATTTGATGATACATTCATCCCTCTTGCACAAAGAACAAACATAGCAAACGAAAACGATGCGGACTTATTTATTTCCGTTCATTGCAATGCAAACTTTAACAGAGCTGTCTCGGGTTTTGAAATATACTTCTTATCCGAAAATGCTTCCGATTCGGCAGCAAAAGCAACTGCAATTTTGGAAAACTCTTCGTTGGATTTAGAAGATAAAAGCAGCGAACAAAAAAGTATATTGGAAAAAATGTTATGGTCTATGGTCATAAACGAGCATATGAACGAATCATCCGAACTGTGCAGTTTTATAGTTGCAGAAACTAAAGGAAGATTAAAAATTCCCAACAAGGGTATAAAACAGGCAAATTTCTTCGTGCTAAGAGGAACCCAAATGCCCGCTGTTCTTGTAGAATGTGCTTATTTAAGTAATTATACCGAAGAAGCAAAACTTAATACAAGTAAATTTCAAAAGGCGGTTGCAGACTCAATATATGAAGGTGTAAAAAAATATTATGCAAGAAAAGCAAATGAAACAAAAAAGTAACAATAAACCGATAGGAATATTCGATTCCGGATTTGGCGGTCTTACCGTAATGGCTGCAGTATCAAAACTTATGCCAAAAGAAAATTTAATTTATTTTGGTGACAGTGCACATGTCCCGTACGGGTCAAAATCAAAAAAAGTTGTTACAAGTTTTGCAGTTAATATTTCAAAATTTTTGGAATCCAAAGATGTTAAACTTATAGTTGTTGCATGTAATACGGCTTCAGCTTTCAGTTTGGATACTTTAAAAAAAATTATTAAAGTTCCGATAATCGGTGTAATAGAAGCAGGCTCTTTGTGTGCCGTAAAACATTCTTCAAACAAAAGAATAGGTGTTATAGGTACGGAAGGAACGGTTAAAAGCAGTGCTTATGTAAAAGAAATAAAAAAATATAATAATAAAATAAATTGTTTTTCAAAAGCTTGTCCTTTATTCGTGCCGTTGGTTGAAGAAGGATGGAATAAAGGAAAAATTACCGAAGATATTATAAAAACATATTTAAAAGAATTAGCAGCAAAAAAAATAGATACTCTTATTTTGGGTTGTACTCATTATCCTTTATTAAAAAATTCAATTCAAAAAGTTATAGGTAAAAAAATAAAAATAATAGATTCAGCAAGTGCGGTTGCAATTGCGGTACAAGAATTGTTAAGCAAACAACAACTATTGAAAAGTAACGGTATCGGTAAATATAAATTTTATGTGAGTGATGACCCCGAAAAATTTAAAAAATTAGGAAGCAAATTTTTTAACAAAAAAATTAATAAGGTTACAAAGGTGGATTTATAATGAAATACAAACTTTCCGTATTTAAACATTTTTCATCGGCACATGCTCTAAGAGGTTATAAAGGCAAATGCGAAAATTTGCACGGGCATAATTGGAAAGTAAGAGTTTGTCTTTGCGGAACAAAACTTGACAAAATAGGTATGCTTGTAGATTTTACGGATATGAAAGCACACCTCGATAAGATAATGGCAAAATTAGACCATAAATTTTTAAACGACACCGAACCTTTTGACAAAATAAACCCTACCGCAGAAAATATTGCAACATTTATATTTAACGAAATGAAAATTTTTGAAACGGACGATATAAAAGTTTGCGAAGTTGAAGTTTGGGAAAGCGAAACATCTTCGGCAGTGGTATCTTTATGAAACAAAAAGCAATAATATTATTTTCAAGCGGACTTGATTCTACAACCGTTTTATATTATGCAATCAGTAAAGGTTACGATTGCCATTGTTTAATATTTGATTACGGGCAAAAACACAGCAAAGAAGTAACTAATGCAAAAAAGTTTGCCGAAAGCCTGAAACTGAAATATCATGTAGTAAAAACATCCATCCCATGGGATACAAGTTCCTTAATAAACAAAAATAAAAGAATTCCCGAACACAAACAAATAAAAGCCGGGATTGTCCCTTCCACTTATGTTCCGGGAAGAAACACAATATTTTTATCTTATGCTGTTTCTTATGCGGAAACGATAAAAGCAAAAAAAATATTTTTGGGTATAAATGCGGTAGATTTTTCCTCTTATCCGGATTGCACTCCGCAATATTTAAAAGCCATGCAACAAGTTATGAAATCACTAAAAAACGGTATAGAAATTTGTGCTCCGATAGAAAAATATTCTAAAGCACAAATAATAAAGTTAGGCACAAAATTAAATGTTCCTTACGAAAAAACCTGGAGCTGTTATAACGGTAAAAATAAACCTTGCGGTAAATGCGATTCTTGTAAACTAAGAGCTAAAGGATTTAAAGAGGCAGGCATAGATGACCCGGCACTTAAATAAAAACTCTTTGAAGGATTTAATATTGAAGCTGTCTGTTGCCGCTCTTGAAAGCCCTATAGATGAAATTTTTTTCTCATATCAAGGTGAAGGAATATATGCCGGAATACCGCAAATATTTGTGCGGTTTTCGGGATGCAATTTAAGATGTAATTATTGTGATACACCAAAGTCTCTGAAGCCAAAATTAAACACACAATATTTTTCATCTTATGAATTATTTAAGCGTATAGAACGCATATTTAACAAAAACAAGAATAAATTTATTCATTTTAAACCCTTCGTTTCTTTTACCGGAGGAGAACCGTTATTACATACAGACTTTATTTTAGATTTAATAACAAATTATTTTGATAAACATTTTTCCGTTTATCTTGAAACAAACGGAACTCTTCCGCAACAAATTAAAAAAATTTATAAATATTGTGATGTTATTTCAATGGATATAAAGTTCAAATCCGCATGCGGTAAAGATTTATTTAAAGAACATAAAAAATTTATTGAAATAAGCAAAAACAAATTGTTCATAAAAACCGTTATTACAAAAGATACAACAAAAGAAGAATTTCTAAAGGCGGTAAATCTTATATCCGGTATATCTTATAAAATTCCGTTTGTTATTCAACCTGCAGATTTTAATAATATAACAAACAATAAAGTTTTTGAATTTTATGCAATTGCAATATCAAAATTAAAAGATGTTAGAATTCTACCGCAATTGCATAAGTTGTGGAAAATCAAATAAAACAACGTATAATGTTTGTGTTAAAACAGCAACTTTTTAAAGCGACCGTATTTTCTTTACACTTAACTCTGATTTATTATAAAATAACTAAAACACTAATATAAACAAATAAAGGTAAAAATCAATGAAAAATTTTCAACAATTTATAGGTTCATTTTCTTTTGATCAAAGATTAGCCGAAGTTGATATAGAAGGTTCAATTGCACATGTGCAAATGTTGATAAAAACAAAAATTATACCTTCTTCTGACGGCAAAAAAATAATTGCAGGTTTAAAATCCATACTTAAAGATTTATCTAAAGGTTGGACACTTCCTATAGAGGAAGATATACATTTTGCAATAGAAAAAGAACTTATAAGAAGAATCGGTGCTATCGGCGGAAAGATGCACACCGCAAGAAGCAGAAACGACCAGGTAGCTACAGATTTGAGGCTTTATATAAGAAACGAAATTTTAACGATATTTGATATGTTAAACTCTTTTCAAAAAGTTCTTGTTGAAAAAGCACAAAAAAACATTGATGTTATAATGCCGGGATACACTCATTTACAGCCGGCTCAGCCTATAATTGCTTCTCATCATTTACTTGCTTATGCTTGGATGATACAAAGAGATAAAGAAAGAATTATAGATTGTTTAAAAAGAACAAATGTTATGCCGTTGGGAAGTGCGGCTCTTGCGGGAACATCTTTTAAAATAGACAGAAACTATACGGCAAAACTTTTGGAATTTTTCAGACCTTGTGAAAATTCTTTGGACGGTGTAAGTGACAGAGATTTCTGTGCGGAATTTATTTTTGATTTATCTTTAATTTCCGTTCATTTATCCAAACTTGCGGAAGAAATTATTACTTGGTCTTCAGTAGAATTTAATTTTATCCATATAGACGATATGTTTACTTCAGGTTCGTCTATTATGCCGCAAAAAAGAAACCCGGATACAGCCGAAGTTATCAGAGGTAAAGCAGGCAGAGTGTTCGGTGATTTAACGGCAATGCTTACAATAATGAAAGGACTTCCTATAGCATACAACAGAGATTTGCAGGAAGATAAACCGCCTGTGTTTGATGCAACAGATACAATAAAATTGTGTTTGGAAGTTATTACAGACATTATGACATCACTTACATTCAAAAAAGACAGGACTTTGAAAAGTACAGAAAAGGGATTTTTACAGGCAACTGAAATTGCAGACTATTTGGCAAGAAAAAATATTCC
>JAEEGL015318419.1_pt1 | contig 17276 bp, 18 predicted proteins | sample 9134231 | NCBI WGS metagenome assembly JAEEGL01 (sample SAMN16246548, study PRJNA631951) | gut metagenome | biome: gut microbiome; feature: rumen; material: fiber-attached | host: Bos | place: Iran: Karaj | collected 2018-10
GCCAGGATTATTCTCCTCTCTCATGTTCACCACCTCAAACCAGTCAATCATCCCGTCGGGGAGGAAAAAACTGATGATGAAATCTCTATCAATGCCTGATGTATTCTGTTCCATGGTGCAAAGGTACGAATATACTTTCTTTATGTATCATATATGCACCATTTTTTCGGTTAGGCATGCCTCAGGTTTCCACGGAAGTTTTCATCTGCGCCTATTTCTGTAATTAAATCGAACAATTTATTGTTTTTTTTGAAAAAAAAGATTCGGACAATAACCGTTTAACTAGACAAATGAACGAAATGGAATCGCTTGGTGTCTTGAATGTAGCCAGCCATGATAAAGTAAATCTGTTTTCATGGCTGGCTATTGTTTTACAAATATACCTAAAGTATGGTATATGTTTTACCTCTACCGTGTGATTTTGAGGTATGTTAGTTTGTCGTACCTTTGCAGACGGTTAACAAAACTTTTTGGATTATGGCAAAGATATTTGTAAATGGAGAGGCAAAGGACATTAGTTTACCCCTAAATATCACGGGGGTGGTGAAGCAACTGTTAGTGGAGAATCCAGAGATGGTTTCCGTTCAGGTAAACGAGGAGTTTGCTGAGCGTGAGGATTGGGATAACATCCAAGTGAATGAGGGCGATAAGGTGGATTTCCTCTATTTCATGGGTGGCGGTTGCTAATCAAACATTATGGATTTATAAAACAAAATAGTGTTATGTACGATTTTACGGAAGAGCAGATAAAACGCTACTCTCGACATATACTATTGCAAGACGTTGGCGTAGAAGGTCAGGAGAAGATTTTCGACGCAAAGGTGTTGGTGGTAGGTGCTGGTGGCTTGGGTGCCCCCGTCAGCCTTTACTTGGCAGCGGCAGGGATTGGGCGCATCGGCATTATCGATGCCGACGTGGTAGATCTGAGCAACTTGCAACGTCAGGTAATCCACTTCACGAAAGACGTGGGTGTTCCGAAAGTGGAAAGTGCGAAGGAGAAGATGCAAGCCATCAATCCCGATGTGAAGGTAGATACATATTATGAATTCCTGAGTTCGGCAAACGCACTGGATATTATCAGCGAATACGACTTCATCGTGGACGGAACAGACAATTTTCCCGTGAAATTCCTGATTAACGATGCTTGCGTGATGGCAGGCAAGCCCTTCTCGCATGGAGGCATCTTACGCTTCAATGGACAGACGTTTACCCATCTGCCAGGTACGGCATGTTATAGGTGTATGTTTAAGGAACCTCCTCCAGCTGGAGCCGTTCCTACGTGTTCGCAAGCAGGTGTGTTGGGAGCCATTGCAGGTATGTTGGGAACGATACAGGCAGCAGAAACGCTGAAGTATTTTACGGGTGTAGGACAGTTATTGACCAATCGATTGTTGACGTTCGACGCGAAGACGATGCAATTTCGTACGGTGCCCGTGAAGCATCGCGACACCTGTGCGATATGTGGTTCTCAACCCACCATTGACCGTCTCATCGATTACGAGTTGGCAGCGTGTGACCTAAAGCATTGAAATCATGAAGATAGAACAAAGTGTAATTGACGAGATTATTGCCCAAGCACGGAAAGAGGCTCCCGATGAGTCGTGCGGGTATCTGTTGGGTAAGAACGACACAGATGGCGATGGTGTGGTGACGGAGAATTATCCGATGGAGAACGTTGACCATTCACCAGAGCATTTCTCCTTTGCCCCCCGCGAACAGTTTGCTGCCTTGCGATATGCACGTGAGAAGGGATTGAAGATACTCGCCAATTGGCATAGTCATCCCGCGTCGCCTTCAAGACCATCCCAGGAAGATCTGCGACTTGCTAACGACCCGTCAATACGATACGCCATCATCTCATTGCTTGACGATGAACCGCGCTTGAATTCGTTCAAGATTCTCAAGGGTGAAGTGGTGGATAAGGAAGTGCATGTATAATATAAACAAGAAAAGAATATGGTACGAATAGCACATAATTTAATAGAACTCATTGGAAATACGCCATTGCTTGAACTATCGGGAACGCAACGCGAATTGCATCTGAAAGCGCGCGTCTTAGCGAAGTTGGAATACTTTAACCCTGCTCGAAGCGTGAAAGACCGTACCGCATTGGCGCTGATAGAAAGAGCGGAACGCAAGGGACTCATCGATGAGAATACCACACTGATAGAACCTACGTCGGGAAATACAGGTATTGGATTGGCACTCATCGCCGCCATCCGTGGTTACAAGCTCATACTGACCATGCCCGATGCCATGTCAGTAGAGAGACGAACGTTGTTGAGCGCCTTAGGTGCTAAGATAGTACTCACCCCTGCTTACGAGGGAATGGCGGGCGCTATCAGGAAAGCACAAGAATTAGCAGAAGCGATAGGCAACGCATATATCCCACAACAATTTGAGAATCCCGCAAACCCAGAAGTACATCGTTTGACGACGGCAGAGGAAATCATTCGCGACACCGATGGCGACGTTGACATCTTCGTGGCTGGTATCGGCACGGGCGGAACGATAACGGGAGTGGGAAGAACGCTCAAGCAATACAATCCCAAGGTAAAGGTGGTGGGTGTGGAACCCTATACTTCTTCGGTGTTATCGGGAGAACGACCAGGACCGCATAAGATTCAAGGCATAGGAGCAGGCTTTATCCCTCGCATACTTGATACCAATATCTACGATGAATTGTTAAGAGTGAAAGACGAGGAGGCTTTTGCCATTGGACGATTATTAGCGAAGAAAGACGGCGTGTTGACGGGTATCTCTTCAGGAGCTGCCGCTGCCGCCGCCATCAAACTAGCGCGTCGTCCAGAAAACGAAGGGAAGACTATCGTGGTATTGTTGCCAGACACGGGAGAACGATACCTTTCTATGCAAATATATAATCAGGAAAAATCATGAGCGAGACAAGGAAATTAAGCATCATCGCATTTAGTGGTGATTTCGATAAGTTGACCGCCGTGTTTACGTTGGGAACGGGAGCGGCAGCAGTAGGATATGAGGTGAATATCTTTTTCACCTTCTGGGGCTTAGACGCCATCAAGAAGAAGCAAGGAAGGAGTTTTACGGGAGGTAATTGGCTGACCAAGATATTCGGGTTTATTATGGGAGGCTTGCACGTGACGCCCACCAGTCGTTTCAACTTCTTGGGAGCGGGACCGAAAATTTTCCGATATCTCATGCGAAAGAACAACGTGGCAACGCTTGAGGAATTGGTGGAAGCTGCCAAGGTGCTCGGTATCAATCTCTATGCTTGCGAGATGGCGATGCACGTTCTTGGATTGAAGAAAGACGATTTTATCTCCGAAGTAAAAGACGTGCTCGGCGTGGCTTCGTTCCTGCAATTGTCTGAAGGAGGACAGACATTATTCATTTAACTCAACTATCTATACATCACAATGAAAAAGACATTAGACATCACCAAAGAACATTGTCCGATGACATTCGTCAAGACAAAAATAGAATTGTCTCGTTTGCAAGAAGGAGACATCCTGGAAGTGTTGCTCTCGGAAGGAGAACCACTCGATAACGTTCCCAGAAACGCCGTGGAACAAGGTTATAACGTGTTAAGTGTGGAACACGTGGAAGGTACGACACATAAAGTAACAATCAAGAAATAAAAAACATCATTATGGCAGATTCAAACTTGCAACGCAGTGTGACCACTGCAACGGCTCGTCGATTGGCGACAACCACCAAGACACCCCCTCAGATGGGTAGTATCACACCGAGATTATTGCTCAAGGTATTACCGTGGGTTCAAGTGAGCGGTGGAACTTTTCGCGTGAACAGAACAAAAGTGGAATTGAGAAAGAGCGAACGCTTGCCGATTCAATATATCAATGGTGTACCGTCTTTCTCTGCTAAGAGTCTGAAAGCAATTCCCTTGTTCTCTGAATTCGACGATGAAATCGTAAACCGCTTGGCTCGTTCGTTTGAGACGCAAGAGGTGGAACTCGGGAAACTATTCGTGGAAGAGGGAAAAGACAAGCAAAAATTCTTTATCGTGGCTAACGGACAAGCAGAGGTAATCAGTAAAGGTCCACATGGTGAAGAACTTCGCATCGCGTTGTTAGGCGACGGAGAGTATTTCGGAGAGGCGGACTTGTTGGATGATGCTGAATCTACCGTATCAGTACGTGCCGTTACGCCAACCGTATTCCTCGGGTTGAAGTTGAAGGAATTGGAGAAGTTTATCAAGGAAGTACCTGATTTCCGTGAGACATTCAACAAAGCCGTAGATAAACAATTGCGCCTAAAAGCAACGGTCAATGACCATGGTGAGAAACACATCGACTTGGTAAGTGGTCATGAGGAAGACAACATCATCCCAGAAACATATATCGACTACGAAGAGAATCCAACGGAATATTCGTTGAACACCTTGCAGACGGTAGTACGAGTACACACGCGCGTAAGCGACTTGTATAACAATCCGTATAACCAACTGGAAGAGCAATTGCGCCTGTCGATAGAAAGCATCAAGGAACGACAGGAATGGGAATTGATTAACAACAGGCAATTCGGCTTGCTCTCGGCCGTGAATCCCGCTTATCGCATCACGACTCGTTACGGTTCTCCAACACCTGACGACTTAGACGAATTGTTGTCATTGGTATGGAAAGAACCAGCTTTCTTCATTGCCCATCCACGTGCCATCGCTGCCTTTGAGCGTGAATGTACTTGGCGTGGAGTGCCTCCCGTGACAACTGATTTGTTCGGTACGAAGGTAATCCTATGGCGTGGTGTTCCCTTGATTCCTTCTGATAAGGTGGAAGTGGAAGGACAATACTTGACAGGACGCGGCGTGGGAACCACGAAAATCATCCTCGTACGCGTGGGAGAGCAGAATCAAGGTGTCATAGGACTTCATCAGAGTGGCATTCCAGGTGAAATAGCTCCCTCGTTGAGTGCTCGATTGATGGGACTTGATAAGTTTGGCGTCGCCTCATACTTACTTACAAAATACTTCTCGTTGGCTTCGTTGACAGATGATGCCATTGCCGTGCTGGAGAATGTAGAAGTGGGGTATTACCACGATTACCAGCATAGAAATTTAGTGGAGAAATAAAGTGACGAACACGAATTAGGCGTATGATGCGCCTAATTCGTGGCAGTAATCCTATTAATGGTGAAGAAATAATGCTAAGTATTTCAGAAATAAACAACTTCCCGCAACATGAACAGGTATTTGCGGCTCTTCGTGAGATAGCCCAAAAATACTGTCCTGAAGAGTTGCAGCAAGAACGAAGGGATGTGTTTCCCTTGCCTGATGAGCAATTAGACTTGTCGGTATTACATGTGGCAAACACGGAACCTTTTGGTATCGGCATTCCTGAATCCCAAAAATTGAGCAGCTTGAATTACGAGGAAGTTGATACACTCAATTCAGAGGAAATCAAGAAGGATTTTCCCGTCTTAAACCAAAAGGTGAATGGGCATGATCTTGTTTGGCTTGACAATGGAGCAACTACTCAGAAACCCTTGCAAGTGATTGACAAGATTTCGGATTATTACAAAACGTATAATTCGAATATCCACCGTGGGGCGCATACATTGGCTGCCCGTGCTACAGACGCTTACGAGGAAGCCCGTGAGAAGGTTCAACGATTCATCAACGCTGGAAGTAGCGAGGAAATCATCTTCGTACGAGGCACTACGGAAGGTATCAACCTTGTCGCACAAACATATGGGAGGCAGTTCGTTACGGCTGGTGATGATGTCATTGTCAGCGAACTTGACCATCATGCCAATATCGTTCCTTGGCAACGTATTTGTCAAGAAAAAGGTGCGTTTCTACATGCCATTCCTACCGATTCCAACGGCGATTTAGTGCTCTCTGAGTTGGAAAGATTGATAACGCCACGAACGCGAATAGTGAGTGTGGGACACGTGAACAATACGTTTGGCACGATTAATGACGTGAAACGAATCATCGACATTGCTCACTCGCACAACGTACCAGTATTGATAGACGGAGCGCAATCCATTGCACATACTCCCGTTGACGTGCAATTACTCAATGCCGACTTCTTCGTGTTCTCAGGACATAAGATTTACGGTCCTAATGGAATCGGTGTGGTTTATGGACGAAAGGATTTGCTCGACAAGATGCAGCCTTGGCAAGGTGGAGGAAACATGATTAAGGACGTAACGATAGAACGTACCGAATACAATGTGCCTCCTGCTCGTTTTGAGGCAGGAACTCCCAATGTGGCAGATGCTATCGGTCTTGGTGCGGCGCTTGATTATGTGCAACGCATTGGCATTCGTAACATTGAGCATCATGAACACCAGTTGACCGAATATGCTCGTGAGCAATTGGGACAGATAAGTGGACTCACCCTCGTTGGCAATCCGAAGCAGCGCGTGTCGGTAGTTTCGTTTGTTCTCGACGGTATTCCCGTACCTGAAGTGGGAACCTTACTCGACAAGGAAGGCATTGCCGTTCGTGCAGGTCATCATTGTGCCCAACCAGCATTACGAGCATTGGGTTATGAGATGAGTGTTCGTCCTACATTCGCACTTTACAACACCCGTGAGGATGTTGACAAGTTAGTCATCGCCATTCGTAAGATTATCGGTGGTAGACGTTAAGTTTGGGAAATCTCTCACTTCTCATCTCTCACTTCTCATCTCTCACTTCTCACCTCTCACCCCTAATATAAAATATGGTGAAGACAAACATACCTTATTATGATCCGTTATGAAGTATGAAACAAAGATACTGAACACCAAGTATCAGAAACCAGATGCGTATGGTGCATTATCGATGCCTGTATATTACACCGCTGCCTTCGAGTTCCCGTCGGCAAAAGCGATGAGTGATGCGTTTTGCGGACGTTCCATGGCTCCCAGCTATTCGCGTATTGCCAATCCTACTACCACGTATCTGGAAGAACGGGTACGGCAATTGACGGGTGCGGTAAGCGTTACGGCTCTGAATACGGGAATGGCTGCCATTGCGTATGCGCTCACTGCCGTTAGTGGGGTTGGGTTGAACATAGTTGCCTCCAAGCATTTGTTTGGCAATAGTGTCTCGCTCATCCGCGATACGTTGGGTAGCTTGGGCGTAGAGTCGCGCTTTGCTGACTTTACGGATGTAGAGGAAGTGAGAAGTCAGATTGACGACCACACCTGTGCGTTGTTTTTCGAGATAATCACCAATCCCCAACTATTCGTAGCTGACATTCGAGCGTTGGCAAATATAGCGCATCAGACGGGAGTTCCATTGATTGCCGATACGACCATCGTTCCTTTCAGTACTTTTCATGCGGATGAGTTTGGAATTGACATTGAAGTGATTTCGAGTACGAAATACATCTCTGGCGGAGGAACAGGTCTTGGAGGCCTGATTGTTGACTACGGGAAGTTTGATTGGACACAATCACCTTCCCCTTCATTGCAAGAACGAACGAAGAGAGTGGGAAAAAAACTTGCCTTTACCGCAAGGGTCAAGACAGAACTCATCACCAATCTCGGTGCTTTGATGTCGCCACAAGTGGCTTATATGGAAACGCTTGGCCTTGACACGCTCGACATTCGTTATCAACGACAGGCAGGAACGGCACTTTGGTTGGCTCAACAATGTCTAAAAATACCAGAAATCCAACGCGTGAACTATACGGGATTGGAAGAGAATGCCTTTCATGAGTTGTCGAAAGCGCAATTCGGCTCTCTTTCTGGTGCCGTGTTTACGATAGACCTTGATTCGAAAGATGCTTGTTTCAACTTCATCGACAAATTGCAAGTTATTCGGAGAGCCACGAATCTATTCGATAGGAAGTCGCTTGCCATTCATCCAGCAAGCACCATCTTCGGCTTGTTCACACAAGAACAACGCGAAGAGATGAGCGTCTCTGACAAGACCGTTCGTATCAGCGTGGGGTTGGAAGATGGAGAAGACCTACTTGCCGACATCAAGCAAGCATTGGCGTTTAAGGAAGTGGTGAGAGGTTAGTCTTTGTGATTGAGAGTGTTTCAAACAGCCTTAGCTATTCTCTCACTTCTCACCTCTAATTAAATATAGAATTCCGAAGGATTAACCAAGCCAGCGCGAAGAGCATATTTGATTACCTCGTGGGCGGTGTTAACCTTCAGCTTCCTAAAGATATTCTTGCGATGGGTATTGATGGTGTGAACGCTTGAGAATCTTTCATTGGCAATCTCTTTCGTCGTCTTCCCTTGGGCGATAGCTTTCACGATTTCCAATTCCGTAGACGTCAACACATCAGGTTCTTTTTCTTCTTGCAATCCAGCAAGAATCTGCTCCATGGCACGTTGGCAGATATACCGTTTGCCTTCCGAAGCAGATTGCAACGCGTCACGGAATGATTTGAGCGAACTGTCCTTAAAGACGATACTGAACGCATGAGACGAGTAAGTCATCTGGCGAAGGAAGTTATCCGTCAATTCGTCGCTGATTAATACCCATGATGTCAATTGGAAACGCTCGCTGATGATGAGCAACTGGTCAGCATCGGCGAAATCAAATAGGGTATAGTCGAGGACAACCACCGAGTTTTCATGCTCCTTTAGCAATTGCAGCAATTCCACCTTATCCGTTGCCCGTCGCAAAACATTCCGTTCGTCGTGCCTGATGAGGCATTCGAAAGCGAACCTTGTCAAATCCTGGTTGTCTGCCAGAATGTAATTATTCATTTTACATCGTATTTTGCGTACAAAGGTACGAATTTAGGTAATTATATCCAAATGACAGTTGAATTACAGAAAATTAATCTATTATTCTCAATCAAAGTTCTTGTTTATTCTATGTTTTCCCTAAAAGAAACGAATAGGTAGAATATTATTCTACGATATGTATTGTTTGGCAAGAGGAAATGCCATCGGATATAAACAAACCCGATGGCATTCAAAAAACCAACACAATTGTATAATTACTATAAATGCTATATTTGCGGTCTGTAAAGCATATATTTGCAGTCTCTATACATAAAGTTTGCATATTGTAAAGGATACTTATTCATTGAAAACGCAACAAACGCAACAAACGCAACACGCAACATTAGTAGGTTCACATTTTCTGCAAATATAGTGACTTTAAATTTTATATTAATATATTATTATAATAATATATTAATATAATTATAATATATAATAAAATTACTTTTCCTTTGTATGAGAAAGCATTAAGGGTACTAATGTTGCGTGTTGCGTTTGTTGCGTTTGTTGCGTTTGCATATAAAATCATACGTTCTGTCGAATTTGTAATTCGACGGCATTGAGTGTTAGGATTATCAATCTGATTTTCGCGTTACAAATGCTGATATTCATTGCGGGTGAATTGCAAATTTGCACGAACAAAGGATTTTCGCGTTATTCAATCTAATACTATGAAAACATACTTATATTATCAAGTTTTACGTTTGCTTGTCATCTGAATGCCTCTTTAACTCGTGTAAGTTGAGTTATATTTAATAATAATAAGGTGAATTTGTGTTTTACCACGCCTCTGCGTTTAAATATGCTGGAAAAACTTTTTGTTTTCAGATATTTTTTGTATCTTTGCCAACAAACTATAAAACTTTAAACCGAATCGAATAGTATTCTTTTAAGTGTATGAAAACAAATTACGAACTACGTTATGCGGCTCATCCATTAGATGCCAAGAACTACGACACAAGTCGATTAAGGAATGATTTTTTGATAGAGCGTGTATTTGCCCCAGATGAGGTGAACATGGTGTATTCCATGTATGACAGGATGGTGGTAGGTGGCGCTATGCCTGTATCAGAGGAATTGAAGTTGGAAGCCATCGACCCGTTGAAGGCTCCTTTTTTCACTACTCGTAGGGAAGTGGGTATCTATAACGTAGGCGAGGGAGATGCTATTGTGAAGGTAGGCGACGAGGTATTCGAACTGGCTTATAAGGATGCGTTGTACGTAGGAAGTGGCGACCGCGACGTGATATTCTGTAGCAAGGATGCGGATAAACCAGCAAAATTGTATTTCAACAGCACTACCGCCCATCATTCGTATCCCAACAAGAAAGTGACGAAGGCAGACGCGGCAAGCGTTCACATGGGTTCGTTAGAGATGTCAAACGAGCGCACCATCAACAAAATGTTGGTCAACCAAGTATTGCCAACGTGCCAGTTGCAGATGGGAATGACGGAGTTGGCAACCGGTTCGGTATGGAACACCATGCCTGCCCATGTACATTCTCGTAGGATGGAGGCTTATTTCTATTTCGAATTGCCGAAAGACCAAGCCATCTGCCATTTCATGGGAGAGCCCGACGAGACGCGCCACATCTGGATGCGCGGCGAACAAGCCGTGTTGTCGCCAGAATGGAGCATCCATTCAGCCGCCGCCACCCATAACTATACGTTCATTTGGGGAATGGGAGGCGAGAATCTGGATTATGGAGACCAAGACTTTTCACAAATCATTGATTTAAAATAAAAACTATTTTTAAAGTATTATGGCAAACATTTTTTCATTGGAAGGTAAGAATGCTTGGATTACAGGCGCTTCTTACGGTATCGGTTTCAACATTGCCAAGGCATTTGTTGCCGCTGGTATTAAGAACATTATTTTCAACGACATCAACGAGGCTGCTTTGCAACGCGGACTTGACAACTACAAGGAAGCTGGCATTGAGAACGTGAAGGGCTATGTATGCGACGTGACGAAGGAAGACGAAGTGAAGGCTCTCGTAGAGAAAATTCATGAGGAAGTAGGACAGATTGACATCTTGGTAAACAATGCTGGTATCATCAAGCGCATTCCTATGCATGAGATGAAGCGTGCCGAGTTCCAACAAGTGATTGACATCGACTTGGTAGGTCCATTCATTTGCTCAAGTGCCGTTATCCCCGAAATGATGGAGCGCAAGGAAGGAAAGATTCTCAACATCTGCTCTATGATGTCTGAGTTAGGTCGTGAGACCGTTTCTGCATACGCAGCTGCCAAGGGTGGTTTGAAGATGCTCACTCGTAACATCTGTTCTGAGTATGGAGAATACAATATCCAATGCAACGGTATCGGCCCGGGTTATATCGCAACACCACAGACAGCACCATTGCGCGAGCGTCAGCCAGACGGAAGTCGTCATCCATTCGATTCATTCATCTGTGCAAAGACACCTGCAGGACGTTGGCTTGACCCATCAGAGTTGGGTGGCCCAGCCGTATTCTTGGCTTCACACGCATCAGATGCCGTCAACGGACATGTGCTCTATGTAGACGGTGGAATTCTCGCTTATATTGGCAAGCAACCCAAATAAAGACAACAAAAAAGGCGACTCTTAAAAGTCGCCTTTTTATTTCAAATAATCTTTACATTATGCATTAACTGCATCAGCAAGGTCAGCACCAGCTTTGAATTTAGCCACTTTCTTAGCAGCGATGGTAATCTTCTCCTTTGTAGCGGGGTTGATACCTTCACGTGCAGGTTGCTCTTTCACGGCGAATGTTCCAAAACCAACCAATTGTACTTTGTCACCAGCTACGAGTGCGTCCTTGATGGCCTCTGTTGTAGCGTCTAAAGCTTTCTTAGCGTCAACTTTGCTAATGCCAGCACCGGCAGCGATTTTGTCGATCAATTCTGTTTTGTTCATGATTTTTGATTATTAATTAGGTGAATGTTAAAACTTTTGTCGATAATTGGTGACAAATATAGGATATTCATTTCATAAAACAAACAAAAATCATAAAAAAGTGAATTTTTTTTTGAAAAAAACTGCTTTATAGTATGTTTTTATACAATATAAGGGATATTTTTCGTACTTTTGTGCCGTTTTTAATCGAGAAAGGATATTTGTATGCGCAGAATACCGGTGATTACCAAGAATCTACTGATTATTAATATAGTGGCATTTATCGCCATGTATTTGTTGAGGTCAATTCCCCTTTTGGGAGGGAGCGTAATAGACTTGAACGACATCTTCGGATTGCACTTTTGTCTGTCTCCTCATTTCCATCTTTATCAACTGTTTACGTACATGTTCATGCACGCCAATATCGAGCACATATTTTTTAATATGTTTGCGTTGTGGATGTTTGGATGCGTGGTAGAGAATGTATGGGGTGCAAAAAAATTCCTTTTTTATTACATTGTTTGTGGTGTCGGAGCGGGTTTGATTCAAGAAATTGCCCAGTTGGGTTCGTTTTACATGATATGTGGAGAACAGATTCCCAACTTCAAGATTAGTGAGATATTTGAGGTGGCGCGCAATAGTGCGAGCGTAATCAATCTATGGACAACCGTCGGTGCATCAGGAGCCATCTATGCGATATTGTTGGCATTCGGAATGATATTCCCAGAAGAGCGGATTTTCATCTTCCCGCTTCCCATTCCCATCAAGGCAAAGTGGTTCGTCATCTTGTATGCCGCCATCGAATTGTTCTCGGCCTTGGCAACAACAGGCGACAACGTGGCACACTTGGCTCACCTCGGAGGAATGATATTTGGTTTCTTCCTGATTCGTTACTGGCAAAAGAATCCAACGATTGGCTACGGTAGAAGTCAGGGTGAGGAGTTTTTCAACAACTTACGCAACAAGTGGGAACAAAAGTCAAATAAGAAAAGTAACTATACGTCGAGTTCAACAACCTCATCATCCAATGTAGACTGGGATTATAATGCCAGGAAGAAAGCAGAGCAAGACGAAATAGATCATATCCTCGACAAGATACGCAAGAGCGGGTATGATAGTTTGACTGCCGATGAGAAGCGCAAGCTTTTCGATCAAAGCAATAAGAAATGATTAAGCAACTAAAAAAGTTCACGGTTCAATTAATCTCTGGAGCTAACATAGCTACGATACTCGTCATGTTGCTGGCGGGTTTTTCCGACCATTTCGATCCAATATGCCACCCTAAGTTGGCGATGTTGGGTTTGATATTTCCATTGTTTATCCTCGTGAATTTTGGCTTCCTCATATTTTGGTTGGTGTTTAAGCCCCGTAGAGCCATCATTCCCATCTTGGGATTTTTGTGCTGTTATCCTCCCATTCGTCGATATTTTCCATTAAACGTTGGTCGCGACGTGCCAGAAGAAGCCATTAAGGTGATTACGTACAACGTGAATCATATGGGATATGAAAAGTATTTAAATGCAGAAAATCCCATTTTGAAATTTCTCTTAGAGCAGAAAGCCGATATTGTTTGCATTCAGGAAGCGGGACATAAAAAGGAATTGCGCCAATTGATGGATTCCATACTCTCACCCGTCTATCCCCATCATGAAACGATGAGGTCTCAAAGTAAAGAGAGTGATTTGTTAGCCGTTTACACCCGTTTTCCCATCTTGAAGAAAGAACTCATTGAGTATGAGTCTAAAGGAAATGTGTCGGTAGGTTTTCATTTGTTGGTAGATGGCGATACAGTTGTGGTTATCAATAACCATTTGCAGAGCATAGGATATTCAGAAGACGATAAAGATGCATTTAATCAAATCATCAATGGAGAGACCGATAAGGAACGCGCAGAGGTGGAATCGCGAAAAATCGTAGATAAATACCAAAATGCCTTAGCGAAACGTTATCCGCAAGTAGACTCTGTGCTGAACTATATAGACAAATACGCTGGTTACAGTATGATTGTTTGCGGAGACTTCAACGACGGTCCCATTTCTTACACCCGTAGGATGCTTTCGAGAAATCTGGTGGATTGCTTCGTGGAAAGTGGAACGGGATTGGGAATCACCTACAATAAGAAGCGATTTTATGTGCGAATAGACCATATTTTGTGCTCCAATGATTGGTTGCCATATAAGTGCATTGTTGATGATGAAGTGACTCTATCTGACCATTATCCGATGATATGTTGGCTCAAAAAGCGGTCAAATCCTTAAAAATTGAATAAATAAACGCTATAAATTTTTCGTAATGGTAAAAAATGCGTATCTTTGCACGTTCTATGTCAAAACCGCAATAGACGATAGCCGACAGAAGATATAATTAATAACATAAATAATAAAATGCAAAACAAAGGAATTGTAATTGTAACAGCCGTCTTGTTGACGCTTGCAAGCATCTTCTATTTGTCTTTTTCTGCTGCCACAAAGTATTATGACACGCAGGCTGCAAAGTTAAGTGACCCCATCGCACAACAGGATTACAAGGATTCTGTGAAGTACATGGGTATTTACTCTTATCAGAAGTGTTTGGAAACGCAAATCGGTCTCGGACTTGACCTGAAAGGCGGTATGAATGTCATTCTTGAAATCAGTGTGCCAGACGTTGTTGAAATGTTGGCTGACCACAAGACTGACCCAGCTTTCGTGAAATCAATGAAGGAAGCTAAAGTGGAAGAAGAGACAAGTCAATCAGACTTTATCTCGTTGTTTATTAAGGCTTATCAAAAGAATGCACCAGGCCATCGTCTGGCAGAAATCTTCGCAACACAACAGTTGCAAGGCAAGGTTTCTCCACAGAGTTCTGACAAGGAAGTAGAGCAGGCTTTGAGGGATGAAGTGCAAGCCGCCATTGATAATTCTTTCAATGTTGTACGCACGCGTATAGACCAATTTGGTGTCGTTCAGCCTAACATCCAGAAACTGGAAGGCCAACAAGGACGAATCATGGTGGAAATGCCTGGTATCCGTGAGCCAGAGCGTATGCGTAAGCTCTTGCAGGGAAGTGCCAACCTTGAATTCTGGGAGACATATAATTCCAACGAAATCATTCCTTATCTGACTCAAATCGACGCTCGATTGGCTAATGCTGACGATAAGGCGGATACCACAAAGGTAGATACCGTTGCTACTGAGGCAGAAAAGAAACCCGCTGAAGCTCAACCAAAGTTCAAGATTAACAACGAAGCTGACAAGGCTGGTGTTGCCAAGAATACGGAGAACGAGGTGAATGAGGCTAAGAAGCAACATCCATTGCTCGCCATGTTCCAGCCAACGGACGGACAATTGAGTATGGTTGGTTTCGCCAATGTTCGTGATACGGCAGAAGTGAACGCTATCCTTCGTTCAGAACTCGCTAAGCAGATTTTGCCATCCGACGTGAAGTTGCTTTGGTCTGCTAAGCCAACAGACATGATTCAAGGTTCAAAGAACATCTTCGAACTTCATGCCTTGAAGGTGACCAACTCTTCTGGTCGTGCTCCATTGGAAGGTGACGTCGTTACCGATGCAAAAGACCAATTCAACAATTTGGATGGTTCTCCAGAGGTTTCCATGAGCATGAACACCGAAGGTGCTCGTCGTTGGGCTGCTCTTACCAAGGCTAATGTAGGTAAGGCAATCGCCATCGTACTTGACGGTGTTGTTTACTCTGCTCCTCGTGTTAATGGTGAGATTGATGGTGGTCAGTCTTCTATCTCTGGTAACTTTACCATTGAAGACACTAAAGACCTTGCCAATACATTGAAGTCTGGTCGTATGCCTGCTCCTGCACGTATCGTTCAGGAAGAGGTTGTAGGACCAACGCTGGGTGCTCAATCCATCCAACAAGGTGTGATTTCATTCATCATCGCTTTCATTCTCTTGATGCTTTACATGCTTGCCATGTATGGATTTATCCCTGGAATGATGGCAAACTTGGCTTTGATTGTTAACATCTTCTTCACCCTCGGTATTCTTACTTCATTCCAAGCAGCATTGACCATGTCAGGTATTGCGGGTATGGTGCTTTCTTTGGGTACCGCAGTAGATGCTAACGTGCTTATCTATGAACGTATCAAGGAAGAGATGCGTGCTGGAAAGGGTATCAAGCAAGCCGTGGCTGCTGGATACAAGAATGCTTTCTCTGCTATCTTCGACTCCAACGTTACCTCATTCATGACAGGTATCATCCTGTATGTATTCGGTACAGGTCCTATCCGTGGTTTCGCTACCACTTGGATGATTGGTATTGCATGTTCATTCTTCACGGCAGTATTCCTTACACGTCTCGTTTACGAACATCAAATGAATAAGGATCGTTGGTTGAACCTCAAGTTCTATACCAGCATTTCGAAGAACTTGATGCAGAACACGAAGTTCAACTTCATGTCAATGTACAAGAAGACCTTTGCCTTCGCCGTTGCTGCTATTGTCGTGTTCGTCATTAGTTTCTTCTGGCAAGGCTTGAGTAAGAGTATTGACTTCACGGGTGGTCGTAACTATGTGATTCAATTCGAGAATCCCGTACAACCTGAACAAGTTCGTACATTGCTTGCTGAGGCATTCCCAGGTTGCAACACTGGTGCTCTTGCACTCGGTACAGACAACAAAACAATCCGTATGTCAACCAACTATAAGATTGAGTCTAACAGTCCTACTGTTGACGATGAGGCTGAGGATATGCTTTACAACGCATTGAAGAAGGCTGGGTTGGTAAGTCAAGCTAACGTTGATGCATTCAAGAATCCTGATGTACGTGAAGGTGGTTCTATCATTAGTTCTACGAAGGTAGGTCCTTCTATTGCCAAGAACATTACCCGTGGTGCATTCATCAGCGTATTTATCGCCTTGATAGCTATCTTCCTTTACATCTTGTTGCGTTTCCGCAATGTAGCATTCTCATTGGGTTCTACCATTGCATTGGCATTCGACGCATTGGTTGTAATCGGATTGTTCTCATTGTTGCAGAGCGTAATGCCATTCTCATTGGAGGTTGACCAAACGTTTATCGGTGCTATTTTGACCGTGATTGGTTATTCTATTAACGATAAGGTGGTGGTATTCGACCGTATCCGTGAGAACCTCCGTTTGCACCCGAAACAGGATATCCAAAAGGTATTCAACGATTCTATCAACCAGACACTTGCTCGTACAATTAACACGTCATTGTCAACGTTGATCGTATTGCTCTGTATCTTGTTCATCGGTGGTAGCAGCATCAAGGGATTTGCATTCGCCATGACGTTAGGTGTTATCTTCGGAACATTGAGTTCAATCTTCATCGCATCTCCTATTGCTTATCTCGTGATGGGTCGTAAGATTAAAGAAGAAAAAGTAGAAGCATAATACATTATTCTATTTATATACTGAAGCCGTGTAAGTTCAACTTGCACGGCTTTTTTGGCTCAGTCGATTATTCGTAGGGGGATTTAAGATAGAATCTTTATTCTTTTGTCGTAGTTTCATCTCATAGAATTGGCTATCTATTTGAGGAAGGAGGAATGCCTTAGGCATTGGATTATAGTATCCAGCTATGCAGAAACGCCTTTAGGTGTTTCGAAATGGCTGGTTAGGAAGATACACATATAATCCCTTGCTGTTATGCAAGGGACATAATAAAGCATGTCGCAAACCTAAAGGCTTGCATTTCTATATATCCATTTCTTACCCAGCCATTTCGCCATACCTATCGGCATGGC